>Ga0209517_10000619_pt1 | contig 59482 bp, 50 predicted proteins | sample PeaSoiMetSII2010_FD_187695 | JGI IMG/M metagenome (GOLD analysis project Ga0209517, IMG submission 187695) | Peat soil microbial communities from Weissenstadt, Germany - SII-2010 (SPAdes) (version 2) | ecosystem: Environmental > Terrestrial > Soil > Wetlands > Peat | place: Germany... | reverse complement strand
AGAGCCCACCGCCCCGGTGGCAACATCGGGGGCACGGCAAACCCCGCGAGGTGCAAGACCAAATAGGAGGGCAGAGCTGGCCCGGCTCGCTGAGCACTACGCGCAAGCGCAGCGGCTCCTTTCCCCCCGGCGCAAGCCGCTGGGACTGATGAACCCTCGGGTAGGTCGCTGGATCCCGGCCGCGAGGCTGGGGCTAGAGGAATGATCGTCGCGGCGCGCTGCTGCAAAGCGGTGCGCCCCACAGAATCCGGCTTACAGGCTCATCCGCCAATACTTTCTTCTGTTTCCCGATTTCTCGTCTGCATTGCATACGCAAGGCATTCTGTGTTCCCAAGGCAATTTACCAGGCGGGCTGGCGTTCCGCGGATTGGTTTCACTTCCCAGGCGTTTCCGCCGGCTGCATTTCGCGCGCCCGGGCGATGAGCTTCTTCAGCTTGCCTTCGATGGAGGCGTCGCCAATATGCTCCTCCTGTAGGACTCCATCTGCGTCGATGGTGAAAGTGTGAGGAATGGCGGTTACCCCGAACATCCTGGCTACTGATCCGGTAAACCCTCCGTCGCAATATTGCGGCCAGGTCATTTCGTTTTTCGCAATGAACTCTTTCCACTTCTGCTCATCGCCATCCAGGCTCACGCTGAGGATGACCAGCGGCTGTCCCTGAAATTTCTTGGCTACTTCCCGGATATGAGGCAAAGCCTCGCGACAGGGTTGGCACCACGTGGCCCAAAAATCCAGAAGCACCACTTTTCCCTGCAAATCATCCATGGAAATCCGTTGTCCATCCAGTGTAGTCACCGCGAAAGGTGGCGCCATCCGGGCGCGCGCGAGTTCCGGGCGGCCGATGTATCGCATGGCGCGCTGGCGGTTGGGGTCGTTGCCCTCCTTCGTCTTCACATACTCCTCGAACCTCGCTTTTGCCGCATCGTCCTGCCGCAGGTTCGCGAGCGCCCTTCCATCCAGGTACAGCGCATCCGGAAAATTCGCATAAGCGGCGAGCGCCTTGGCAATTTCGTCGTGCGTCCGGGTGAACAATTCCTCCTTGTGCTTCTGTAAGCCTTCATCCATAAGCACTATCGCAAATTGATAGTGCGCGAGGGCGGTCCCCTTGTCACCCTTTGCCTCCCCTATCATCTCCCCCGCGGCGAGTTCCGCAGCCTTCCAATCGCCATACTCCTCCCCGTACTTGATCATCTGCTTCTGGCACGCAAGACAATGTCCATTGTCCTGCTTGTCCGCTTTCTTGAACTTTTCCAGAGCCTCTTCATTTCTACGTTCGCCTAACTCTTTGAGGGCATCCTTATATGTTTTCTGCGCTTTTTCATTCGTCGGTCCGTCCTTGATTTCCTGGGCCGGCGCGGGCGTCAAGACGCACGCAACCACTAAACTCGCGAGGACCATTCGCATGGGAGGCCTCCTATTCCTGAAGAATCCGGCGACATTCTGCCATTAGACAGGAGATTAGCACCGGAATGCCCATTTGCATCAGCCGGCTTAGAACACCATCCTCCGAGTTTGTCTTTTCGTTTTCCCGTGGCTGCATTCTGGTGAATCGTTCTGTCGTCGAGGGCAGCGGAATCGGCAAGCGGTCCGTGGAGCCATGATTGATATCAGAGAAGCATCACCGCGTCCGGTTCCCGATTTGGAACTCCCATCGAACGATGTCCCACTTTGAGCCTTCGCGACTCCTCGTCATCGATCTTTCACTCGTGAATCGCCGCGCGCATGGGCTGAAATACGCAGCATTCCAGGAGTAAACGCGTCCGATCACAATGCGGTTCAATGGAAAGCGAATTGCTCCCTGCCGTCGCGGTTCTCTCGCAGACGACTTTTGTGCTGTTCGCAATGAGGCAGCTAACCCATGGCAATGATCGCCGTCAAAACGCAAGCAGAAAACCGCACCAGCATCGCAAGTTTGCCACCAGTGAGCGCCCCAGCCATTCCACGATGGAGACTCTGGGGAGCTCGATCGACATTTTCGCTGGTGGATCCAGCCACAACAGTCACCGCGGGCTTGCTGGTCAATCTGCTCCTCGCGCGCTGGCTTCCTGCGCAGCACTACGGCGCCTTCGCTCTGGTCTTCGCGCTCTTTCTTTTTCTCAGTGGCATGCACAACGCACTGGTTCTCGAGCCCATGAGCGTCAACGGGCCAGCCGATTACCCGCGCAACCTCGCGGATTATTTTGAAGCGCAAATCTGGGTGCACCTCGCCTTCTCGGGAGCGCTCGCCACTCCTCTGCTTCTCGCCGCCGCGCTCCTCGCCCTATTTGGCTTCCTCGGTCCTCTGCCGGGCGCCCTTCTCGGTGCCGGCCTCGCGCTTCCCTTTATCCTTTTGTTATGGCTCGCGCGCCGAATGTGCCGCATCCTTGAACGGCCCGTCAGCGCAATCTCTGGAAGCACATGCAACCTGGTGCTGCTCCTTGGCGGGCTGCTCGCTTTGCAGGCCACCCACAAAATCACACCCTTCCTGGTGTTCTTGTTCCTCGGGTTCAGCAGTTTGTGCGCGGCCCTGCTGATTTTTCGCAAGTTACAGATAGGCCTGGACGAAACGCGCCCTTGCAGCGTTTCCTGGTTCTCCGCTGCCGCGGAGAATTGGCGTGATGGCCGGAGGCAGTTGGGTGGCGCAGTTTGCTGTGCAGCGCAGAGTCAAACGCCGATGCTTCTGGCGCCGGTTTTTCTCGGCCTCGCCGCCGCCGGTAAACTGTTCGCGATGCAGATCCCCGCGCTGCTCATGCTGCAGTGCGGCGCAGCGGCCGCGATGTTACTGCTCCCGAGCTTCGTCAGCGAGTACGCCGAAGCCAACGCAAGCCGCATGCGGCAACTTGCTCATCGCGTCAGCTTGAGTCTCGCGGGAGCCGCGCTGCTCTTCGCCGCGCTTTTCTACTTCATCGCCGCGCCGCTCGAGCGCCTTCTATTCGGCGGAAAGTTTGCCAACGATGCCTGGCTTATCCCACTGTTCATGCTCATCCCGCTCTTTGCAGGTGTTGCCAGCGGCTATGCCATGGCGCTCCGAGCCATGCAGCGGCCGCACTTCGATCTTCTCGCCACACGCATTGGCGCCGCAGTCTGCGTGCAAAGCGTATTTCTCTTCATCCCGCTCTGGGGTCTCGCCGGCGCCGCCATCAGCCTGGCTTCCGGCTTTGCCGTGCATTCCGCAGTGGTGTACCTCTGTTTCCGCAACGCCGCCGCAAACAATCGCGAAGAATTTGCAAGCCGGCCCGCGGAAGAAATCACCCCTTCAGAGCAGTTCACTACCTGATCCTTCACGGATGTCCAAAAAGTCGCGGCTTGGGTCCCTCTGCCTTTAAACTTGCAACTTAATACTTAGAAGTCCCGAAGTGGTATCCTGAGCCCGACGAAGCCCCACCGTTCATCCCTGGCAATCAAGCAATCGATGTGTGATTGCGCCAGATTGGAGAAAATGGGCTACTCAACTTCCACAGCAGGTAGGATAGATTGGAAATCAACGGGAAATTGCACAACCCGTTGGGCTATAGCCGTGTAAGTGGGGTTAATGTGCCGCGGCTTGGCTTCGTGCGTCGTTCACAAAGCCCAGGAAACGATCCGCCAGCGTACGAATCCTCTCCACTTGCCGCAGGTGAATAGCCTCTCTGGAGACCAACTCCTTGCCTATGCCAAGCGCGGTGGCTCCCGCCAGAATGAAACCGTAGGCGGTTTTCTGGTTCACGCCGCCCGCTGCGATCAATGGAACGCTTGGGAACATCGCCTTCAAAGCTCTGATATAGCTGTCGCCACCGACTTGCCCGCAAGGAACAATCTTAACTAAATCGGAGCCTGCTTTTCGCGCCGCAATCACGTCGGTGGGGGTCAATGCGCCGGGGAAAATGACCACGTTCTCCTGCACCGCGAATTTCACAACGTCCAGATCGATCCCGTCGCTGGTAAGGAATTTCGCTCCAGCTTTCAGGCACAGACGTGCCGTTACCACATCCAGTATGCTTCCAGCCCCGACAATCATTTCCGGAGCGTTTTTCACCAGATGGGAGATTACCTCCATCGCTCCGGGGACGGTCAAAGTGACCTCCACGATAGGGATGCCGCCGCGATAGACCGCCTCCGCGGCAAACATGGCGTCTTCGGCAGAAGACACGCGAACGGAAGGAATAATGCCAATGTTCTCAATGCGGTTGCGCACCTCATTTTTGTCCACTGATGCGGCTCCTTCCGAGACCGAGCCGCCGTGGCTGGAGGTCGCGTCTCGAAGCGTTAAAATGTTTTGCCGGCCATTCCCGAATGGCGTCCATCTGAGGGCAGCAAAGCAGCTCCTCAGTGAGAGATTGCCATCTGGCTCGGCCTACAGGCACCAAAAAGATAAGCTAAGGTGTCGTTACAACACAAATTATGGAAAGCTTCTCGTGCCCACGGCTTCTCGCAACTGCTCGAGCGCGAGCAGGTAGGATGCGAGTGCCTCGCGGTAAGCGAGTTCCGCGGCGCGATAACTGCGCTCCGCGTCCAGAAAATCGAGCAAGGCGAGGCCGCCGGCGTGGTAGGCGTAATCGGCGATGTCCCGGGATTTCTTGGCGATGTCCCGGTACTTGTCCCGGTACAATAAAACCACCCGGTCGTTGGATTTCAGCCCTTCGTAAGCGTCTTTTACGTCGGTCAGTACCTGGCCGTTTGTGAATTTTTGCTGCTCTTCCATTTGCGCAATGACTGAATGTGTGCGGGCGATTTCGCCCTGGTTGCGGTTGGATATCGGCAGCGGAATGCTTGCATAGATAGTCGCGGCATTTATGGCGTTGACATGGGAATAGTTCCCCTGGACGGTAACATCCGGCACGCCATTTGCCTTGGCCAGTAAATAGCCGCTATTGGCCGCGGTCACGCCTTGCACGGCGGCGCGCAGGTCCGGGCGGTTTTGCAGGGCTTGCATCTTCAAGTCATCGAGGTTGGCCTTCACCGGAATGTAATCGAACGCGTCCACCACGTCGTAATCGGCGGACACGGATTCGTAACCCAGGAGTTGCCTCAAGTCGGAGAGTACCTGCTCCCGGGCGAGCTGCGCCGATTCCAAATCGGTCTCGAATTGCAGCAACTGGACCTCGATCATCAGGAAGTTACTCTCGCTGATCCCGCCGGATTTGAACTGAAATTCTCCGATCTCCACGGTCTTTTGAAAGCTCTTCAAGTCCTGCTGCGCGAGATCAATCATCGATTCCGCCAGTTGGACACTGACGAATAGCGTGGCTACTTGGTACGTCAGGCCGCGCTCGTTGTCCGCAACCAGCGAACGGGTCTGCGCCGTCACATCTTTCGCGGCCTGATAGCGGCGCTCGCGTTTTTTGCCGCGCTCGATGAGGTAGCTAAGCCCGATATCGCCTTCCGTGTTGTTCTTCAGATAGTCGCTTAAAGATACGCCTTGATATACGTTCGGGTTTTGATGCGCAGGCGAGCCCAGAGGTAAATATTCCCAATCGGTGAAAAGTGAGGGATTGGGACGCAGGTTGGCCGTCACTTCCTGCGCCAAGCTTTGGTCGATCGCTGTTCGGGCGGCGATCATATTGTGATTGTGCTGCATCGCCATCTGGATAGCATCGTCGAGCGTTATCCGCACAGGTCCCTTGAGCGCCTGACCGAATGCGAAATTCGCTGAGGATAACGGCAGCAATACGAAGCACGCAAGCAGAGTCATGCGAACGGCATTAGTACTTAAAATGGTTCGTTTAGCCTTCAAAGGACTCCTCCACCTCAGGGAGCTTATCCCCGGGACGCGCGATCCAAACGTATAAGGTTGGCAACAGGACGATGCTCATCACCAGATCGGAAATGAGGCCGCCGACGATGACGATCGCAAAAGGCCTCTGCGAGTCCGAACCGATGGCGTGCGAAAGCGCCGCCGGCAGCAATCCCAACGTTGCCACCAGCATCGTCATCATGATGGGCCGAAGACGGAGGACGGCACCGTCAATTGCAGCATTCTCAATAGAATGACCTCGCGCGCGAAGCTGGTTGATGTATTCAAGCATGATGACGCCGGTTTGCACGGAAACGCCGAAGAGGGCCAGAAAGCCCACACCCGAGGACACGCTGAAGTGTGTGCCGGTAATCAGGAGGGCCACCAGTCCGCCGATGCGAGCCATGGCCACGTTGGTGAGGATGAGCAGCGCCCACTTCGCCGACTTGAACATGCTGTACAGGATGATGTAGATCACCAGGATGGTGAGGGGTACGATGAGCAACAAGCGTGCTTCCGCGCGCTTTTCGCTCTCGTATTCTCCCGACGAACTGACGGTATAGCCAGGCGGCATCTTCACTTTTTCACCAATCTGATTGATCGCCTCTTCGACCGTGGTGCCCAGATCGCGGCCGCGCACGTTGAAGGTGATGGCCAGATAGCGCCCATTGCCTTCCCGGTAGATGTCGTAGGCGCCATCCTTGACTTCGACTTTAGCCAACTGCGCCAGAGAAACCCGCTCTCCGGTGGGGGAAAGCAAGCGAACCCTCGCGATGGCGTCCTGCGTTTTGCGGTAGGGCTCTTGATAGCGCACCACGACGTCGTAGCGCGCTTCACCCTGGAGCACTTGACTCACAGCGTTCCCGCCCACCGCCGTCTGCACGGCGTCTTGGATGTCTGCCACATTGATTCCAAAACGCGCTGCCTGCCGCCGGTCGATAGTAATGTCCAGATTTGGCTGGCCGAAATCGCGCAGGAGCTTGACGTCGTGCATGCCGGGGATGCCCGACATGACGCCAACCACTTCTTCGCCTTTCTGCTCGAGAGTCTTTAGATCGTCCCCGAAAATCTTGAACGCAAGCTGACCCTTAGTGCCAGTAAGGGTTTCTCCGACGTTGTCTTCAATAGGCTGCGAGAAGTTCCAGACCGCTCCCGGGCACCTTTTTTGCAGCTCGCGTTCCATGGCGGCGATCAGTTCCTCTTTGTTCTCACGAAATACCGGCCGCCATTGGTCGTGCTGTTTCAGGTCCACGAAATACTCGGTGTTGCCGAATCCTCCGGTGTCGGTGCCGTCGTCCGGCCGGCCAGCCTGCGATACGACCGTTGTCACTTCTGGGAACGAAGCGAAGGCATAACGGGCGCTGGTTGCGAATCTCTCGCCTTCCGTGAGACTTGTGCTGTTGGCCAAGGTGCCGCGCGCCCAGATGGCGCCTTCGTCCAGATGAGGCAGGAATTCCGAACCAATCACCCCGCTAAACCACAGAAACAAACTTCCCGCGAGTGCCGCCACACCTACGCCGAGGGTTAGCGCGCGATGTTCGAGGCACCAGCGCAGCCGCCTGCGGTAGCGAACGGTCAGAAAAGCCATAACAGGGTTGTGCCGCTCCTTAACTTTGTCGCGGAACAGCACGCTGCTCAGAACGGGGGCGATGATCATCGAGAAAGTCAGGGCTCCCAGGAGTGCGAAAGCCACCGTCAAGGCCATGGGCCGAAACAACCGGCCCTCCACGCGTTGCAGCGTGAAGATCGGCAGATAGGCCGTGATGATGATGGCGATGGCATAGAAAACCGGCCGCTGCACCTCATGCGCGGCATCGCGGATACACTGCATGGCGGTTTTGCCGTTCGAGTTGGCCCCAAGCGAGTTTTGGCCATTCGAGGAGCCGTTCTCCCGGCGACTTAAGTGGCGCACGATGTTTTCGACCATGACCACGGCGCCATCCACAACCATCCCGAAATCCAGGGCGCCCAAAGAGAGGAGATTTGCAGGGACCTTGCTTAAATCGAGCCAAATGGACGCGAAGAGCAAAGAAAAGGGAATGGTGAGTGCGACAATGAGGGCTCCGCGGACATTGCCGAGAAAGAGGAGAAGGATGATCGTCACCAGAATCATCCCTTCCACCAGGTTATGCATCACCGTGTGCGTTGTGTAGTGGAGCAGGTCGCTACGGTCCAGCATGGGGACGACCTTCACACCGGGAGGCAAAATGCCGTTGTTGAGTTGCTCCACTTTCCGGTGAATGGCATCGAGCGTGGGTTGCTCTTCCGCGCCCTTACGCATGAGCACCACACCCTGAATGACATCGGGCTCATCGATGATCCGCCCGTCTTGCACGTGGTTGGCTCTGGCCATGTGGCCCAACCGGATTTTTGGACCTTGTACCACCTCCGCGATGTCCTTCACCCGGAGCGCGGTGCCGCTCTGGGTCTTCAAGACGGTTTGTTCGATGTCTTGCACCGTACTGAAAAGCCCGAGCGCGCGAACGTTCATTTGCTGGAGGCCTTCTTCCACAAAGCTGCCCCCGGCATTGATGTTGTTGTTGGCGAGTTGCTGCTCGACCTGGCCAATGCTCAATCCGTAAGAGACCAACTTGTTGGGGTCTACACGCACCTGGTACTCGCGCACCGTGCCGCCGAAGTCGGAAACGTCCACCACATTGGGCACGGATTTGAATTGCTTGAGCAAAACCCAGTCTTCGATCGACCTCAATTCCATCAGGTCGTACCGGGGATTGGTGCTTTTCAGCGTGTACCAGTAGATCTGGCCCGTGAGACTCCAGTCGGTCCCGATTTGCGGTTGCAGGTTTTGTCCAGGAGGAAGATCGACCTGGGTGAGCCTTTCCAGCACCTTCTGGCGGTTCCAGTCGTTCACGGAACTGTCGTCGAAAATCATGATCACGAACGACAACCCAAAGATAGACTCGGAGCGCAGGAAGGTCATGTGCGGCATTCCGGACATTTGTATTTCGATCGGAATCGTGACTTGCTGTTCTACCTCTTCCGCGGAACGCCCCGGCCATTGCGTGATGACCGTCACGTAGTTGTCAGCGATATCCGGATAGGCCTCTACCGGGAGGTTGTGAAACGAGATTGCTCCCCAAGCCAGCAACAACGCGGCAATGGCCAGCACCACAAACTTGTTGTTCAGGGCGAAATCGACCAAAGCGCGAATCATTTCCTGTTTTCCTTCCCACTTCTCCAGGCTAGCGGCAGGTACAGAATCCCGTCCGCCCGGCTAACCATCACTGCGCCAGCACGTGGTCCAGCACCAGGGCGTTCGTAACTACTTGTTGGCCCGGTTTGAGCCCAGACTTGATCTCCTGCAGATTCGTGTCGTTGGGCAGTAGATCTCCACTGACGACCTCCAAGCGGCGAAACTTTTTGTCCGGCGCGGGAATGAACACAAAATCGCGATCATGCATATGCAGAACAGCGGATGCCGGAACGATCGTATGCATCTCCTTGGTTTGACCGCGGAAAGTTGCCCTCGCGAACATGCCTATGCGCATCATTCCTGGGTTCTTAACCTCTATGCGAACCTTGGCTGTGCGAATATTGGGGTCGAGGATGGCGCCAATGTTGCTGACCGTTCCCTTGAACGCGTGGTCGGGATAGGCATTCAGGGTGATCTCTGCTGTGTCCCCAAGCCGGACACCGGCCAGGTCATTCTCGTACACGTCGCAGAGAATCCAGACTGACGAGAGATCCGAAATAGTGAACGGGCTCGGAGAACTAAACGCTTGCACGGCAGCGGCATTGGTGACTTCCTGGTCGGTGATCACTCCGGATACCGGCGCAAGGATATCCACCATGCCCATGGGTTTGTTCGGGTCGTTGCCCAGCAGACGGAGATGCTCGGTTGCGGTCTCCAGGGTGACCTTGGCGTCCTCCGCAGTGTCTTGTGCGACCTCGAGGTCTTGGAGTGCAATGGCGCCGTGTGCATACATGTCCGTGGCTCGATTCAACTGCTTTCGCGCGAGAAGTTCATCGGCGACAGCCTTGCGATAGGCGTCGAAACCGCCCGCAACATCGTCGCTTCGGATGGTTAGCATCAACTGGCCTTTTTTCACGGTGTCGCCTAGTCGCGCGTGAATGGCCACTACGCGCCCAGAGGCGAGCGAGACCACCGGGACGTTGCGAGAGACATCGGGCGTGACTGCCCCTGTAACGACTAACTCGGAGGTCGTGGGATGCGCGCTGGCTTCCGCGAGCGGGAATTGCTCCGGGTGGTCCACCGTGAAAAGAGTGACTTCCACGCCGGGAACGATGTTAGCCGGAGGGGGCGCTTCCGCCGCTAGATCGGCCCCTTTGCTGCAGCCGCCAAGATTCGGCAGCGCTGCGATCAAGATAAGCAGAAGACCTAATTTCAAATTTTTGCTTTTCATGATTACCGTCCAGTTCACTGCGACTTTCATTCGAAACGATTCATAAGCTCAAGTGGGCACACCCCTCGCAGCAGCGGGACACCACACCCACTTCCGACACTTCTGTTAAGGACGTTGTAAGCTCGCGCGTTAGCTCTGGGCGGCTAGGTCAGGTGGCGCTCTTCCCGAAGCGGATGGATGCTCGGCGTACATTGCAGATAGAAAAGCGAGAGTAGAGAGAAGCTTTTCTTCCCGTTGTGGATGATGCAGGCCTCCGTAGCTGTTGAGCCCCCCTCTCTTAAAGCCGGAAGACACCAAAGCGAAGGCTCGGTGAACCTGGTGCTGCCCCGATGCCCGGCCTTCATCGGAGGCGAAAGAACCTGGCGAAATGGCCACGGTAAGATGGTCGTGGCCCTCGTTGAGCAGGACGATGAGGGGCAAGCCGAACAGTCTGGATGTTAGTACGAGATCATTGGGAACGCTGTCCCCATTCATGTCGCGCATCTCGGGTTGCAGTCCCCCGGGCGGCGCCGTTACCACAACGGATTGTTCCGCCCCAGAGGCAAACTGCAACCGAACCGTGTAGAGCGTGTATCGAGCGAAGGCCTGTTCGATGACGGTCGCTTCCTCCAGACTGTGATCGCCATCTAATCTGGTAGCGTAATGGGTAACCGTCGAGTGAATACCCAAAGGCGGTGGCTCGAACGCAACGGGAATCGAGGAAACTGTGGGCGCATGGCTGGTGAGCTCAACCTCAAACTGACCTCGCGGAACATCTTGCGCGCTCGCGCCAACGCCAACAGATAAAGTGAGCGCGAGCGCCAACAAGAGTTTTGGGCTGAATTTCATTGCCTCTGCTTTCTGCCTTTACGCCCCGAATCCTTTCTCCACAGTGGGCATCACGCGACCTGTCACGCTCCGCTCGCCGGGAATAGCTTTTAGAACTTAACCATGATGGCAATCGTGTTGACGGCTTGGCCCCTGCGAAGATCGGGTTGCCAGGCCGTCCAGTTTGAGCCCGTGGAAGCGTTGTACTGTGCAGCGCAGGATGCTGCCACTGCGCCCCCGGTATTGTCCACGGTGAAGCCGAGCCCCGATGGCGCAAAACTGGAAACCGCGGAGGTGGATCCATTCGTGCATATGTAACTTGCACCGGTACCCACGACTCCATTGTTGGCCACGGGCCCGACGTTGCCTCCAGGCGGAGTAATTCCCTGCCGGCCCGACCAGTAAGGAACGTTTGCGTGGCGGTAGCCCGTTTCAAAGCGGAAGGTGATGTATTGGGCCGGCATCCAATCGAACGTAAGGCTGCCATCCCAAGCCTTGTAAATGCTCCCGGGATACGCGGGGAAGTACGGCGACCCGGAGACGGCGGTTGCCCCGTTGATCGGCTGGAGCAACGTCAGGTAGCGGCCCGGATTGTCCAGTACCCCGCCTCCCAGCGTTATCCCGTATCGGTCCTTGTGGAACCACCAGCGATTGTAGAGCATCCATCCCGCAAAGCTCTGCTTGGGATGGCCGTTGCTGTTGTTGTGGCAACTCACGGTCGTGCCCGGCGTGGGTGAACCGCCGTATTCACATCCCAGATCGCCCGTGGCGGAGAAGGCCATCTTATCCAAGCCTAGATTTTCGGGGTGATTGTAGTATCTCACTTCTATACTGTCGTCGGTGTGGATGCGCGAGCGTCCGGGCACACCCAGCGTATCCGTGCCCATGCCGTAATTATTGAATACCAGAGAAAGCCACGGCTTCGGACGGTACAGTATCTGCCCTCCCAAACCAGGGTGACCGTTGTATTTGGCGTAGGATTGCCATCCGTTGATAAACCAAGGCTCAATCTTCAGCTTGTCGGTAGGGAACCACTGTATGCGCAGGCCATTGAAGAACCAGGGCGTATTCGAGGAGACGAAGGACGGCTGGTAGGTCCAATTGTCGAAGTTGTAGTAGCTGAACAGGCCGATATACGACACGAAAACTCCCGCGTCAATGTTGAGCCCGTGGTTCACGTTGAAGTGGTATCCGCCGTAAGCTTCGGAGAAGTACTTGTAAGCGTCGTTCAGGTTCCATTGGCCAACGCCCGCGCTGCCGTCATTGCGCGGCGTCGTGGTGGCGAACAACCCAAACATCGTCAAGATCCGGCCGCGAACGTTTCCCACGTGCAAGTCGCCACCGAAGCTCAACTGCTCCAGCTGGACCTCGCCGTTGCGGAAACTCTCCGTCGAGCCGCCCATGGTGTGGTCTTTCGGCTGGTTGTAATCTTCGATGTAGTTAGTGTCCACTCTGAATTCCGGGGTGAAGTATTTGGAATCCCATACCGCATCTTTGTTGCGTGCATTGCCGTTCAGCCAGGTCCAGTCTGCATAGGCGAACGGTGCGCTCGGCTGAGTACTAGCGGGAGCGGCCGCGCTTTGATCGGGGGATTGCGGGGGGCCCACAGCCGCCGCGTCGTGACTGCTGGAAAAAGACCCTGCGTTCGCTGGAGTGGGTGAGAGGCTGATGTGGCTCAGCGCGGCGGACGAGTTGGCTGCATTCGACGACGCAGGCTGGGCCGTGGGCGCTTCAACGGCGGAAGCCGCAGGTGTTGCAGGCGTATTGGCCTTGGCTTCCAGCTCCGCAACGCGCCTTCGGAGTTCCTCCACCTGATCGAGAAGCCATCGCTCGCGCTCGGTCAAGGGCGCCGGCGCCTCGATCTTTGCCGCTGCCGGCTTTGCGGGCGGATTGCTCGCAGTCTTTTCTGAATTCGTGTCATCCGCGTATGACGGGTGGGGAAAAACGATCGTGCCGATTAACGCAATCAACAGCAGGCCCGTAAGTCTACAGCCATCTCTAAATGCTCGCATCTCACTCTCCTGTTGTCTGGCCGGCAACGACGCCTTGCCCGGCTCTGATCTCGTCTCCGCGTCCCGCGCCCGCCCTGCGGCGGCTTCAGAACGCGTCGCTGCTGGTCACAACTGTCATTAGAGGTGCGAACGTTGCCCTCTCTAGCGCTCAAAATCGATTTTCTGTGCGCCGAAAAAGTAGCGGCCCTTCGTGTTGCTCGTGACGATAGAGAAGTGCACATGAAAAAGTCGTGAAGATTTTCTCAGGAGGTCGGTACACACGCAGGATTTTTTTTCTGGCTCGCATGAATTTTTTGAAGCGATTCCCGCTTTCCCTTTCTTCATTCGGGCACGCGCAACCGGTAGCCGACCCAGGGTTCCGTCAGCAAATACTTCGGCTTGCCCGGCTGCAATTCGATTTTTTTCCGGAGCTGCTTCATGTACGCCCGCAGGTGCCCCAGCTCATTACCGTAGTCCGGGCCCCAAACGGCCCGCAGCAGTTCGCGGTGAGGAACGATCTTGTTGGGATGGTTGGCAAGGTACTGCAATAACTCGAATTCCTTCGGCGTCAGGTGGACCTTTCGGCCCCGCACCGTCACTTGGCGCGACTGAAAGTCAACTTCCACGTCCTTCAGGCTGAGTTGTTGCACCGCGGAATCGCCGGCATTTCTCCGTAATACCGAGCGAATCCTGGCGAACAATTCCGACGTGCTGAACGGCTTGGTGACGTAATCGTCGGCCCCGGCGTCCAGTGCTATTACTTTGTCTGGCTCGCTGCTGCGAACGGTGAGCATGATGATTCCCACGCTAGAACTGGCGCGGATGGCCCGGCAGACTTCCGTCCCTTTGATGTCCGGCATATTAATGTCAAGGAGAATGAGGTCGTACTTCTCGTCGCGTAATTTCTCCAGGGCCTCTTGCCCGCCACGCGCGTCGTCCACTTCGTAGCCGTTCGCCACCAGCGTGGTTCTCAGCACGCGCCGAATCTGGGCTTGATCGTCCACCACGAGGATTCTGCCTTTGGACGACTTTTCTTGGACGGAGGCATGCCGTTCCAATGGCCTCGCGCCACCACTTCCTCTAGGCATGGAACTCTCCCAATGCGCACGGTCCAGGCGTTCGGCCCGGGTGATTGTCGCCACGCTGCCGCAACAATCACCACGCCAACTGACCGTCCGCTTTCCTGTTCTCAGCTAAGCCTGCAGGATCGCGCGTAAGCAATCCGTAAGAAGGGCATAATGAATAAGCAAAAAAAGGCATAGGCTTTCGGTAAATGGCACTACTCTCTCCCCGCTGAACAGCACCCCCAAACCTGCTTGAACGGCAAAACCCAGGCCTTTCAGCAAATCCTTACAAATTCTTCCCGTCTTTTTCACGAATGATTTTGTAGGGTGGTCTTGTATGCGTGGGTCCAGTCATGGATTTCTCGAAGTTCAAACCTGGCGATTGGTTCAGGAGGAATTTCTCATGGTCACAAAAGTCATGCGTCACAATCTGAGGAAGATGGTATTTGCCGCGGTTTTGTTCGCGTGGCTGCCATTGAGCAATGGCTCCGCTTATGCCACGCCGCAGTCCATTTCAAATGATAAAGAACTGAGCGTGGCGCTCAAGAACGCCAAGACCTCGGACGATCACCGGCGCATTGCCGCGTACTATGAAGAGAAGGCGAAAAAATTGCAGCAAAAGGAAAAGGAAGAGCAAGATCTGGCGGATTACTTCGCCACGCATCCCAGTATGTACGGCAAGATCTATCCAACGCCCTACCAGAATCACAAGGGTCTCGCGGACTATTATCACCGCGCGTCGGGTATCGCGTTGCAGAAGGCCAAGGAACACCGGGAAACCGCGGAATCGCTCTCGCCTGCCTCCCATGGACGGGAGGCTGAACCCGGCCGGAATGTCCGGCCGCCGGCGAATGAGGACCAGGGGCCGCAGATCTCAAACGCGATCAAGCCCCCCCTGTGGGATCTTGAATATCCGCAATGGCAGCAACCCTGCGGAGCTAAGCTAGCGGCAAGCTGATGGTGAAGACAGAGCCCCGTCCGGGTCGGCTGACCACGCCGATCGTTCCCCCATGTGCTTCGACAATTGCCCGCGCGATGGGCAATCCCATCCCGGTGCCGTCAACCCGAAACCGTTGATCTTTGCCGCGATAAAACTTCTCGAATATCAGCCCGGCTTCGGCTTCTTCAATTCCTGGCCCGTGGTCTGCCACACTCAGGAAAAGGAATGCGTTCCTTTCTTCGGTGCTCAGGGTGATCGGCATTCCGGGCGATGAATAAAGATCCGCATTGTTGATCAGGTGACCCAGCACTGTCCTTGCCAGGGGTAAATCCACAAGGACACGCGATTCCTTATCGCGCACTTCAATCTGGATGGGCCGATCGCGAAACACGCTCCTGCACTCCGCTAATGCCGTTGAGATCAATTCGCCGATCGGATGGGCTGATGGAACAAGTTTGATCTCCCCGGATTCCAAGCTAGCCATTTCGGCTGCTTTGTCCACCAGATGGTCGATTCGGTCACACTCCTCATCGATCACGAGCAGCAAATCTTTCTGCTGTTCCAGGTCGAATTCCAGGTCCGCCAGCAAGCCCGTCACCGACGCCTTGATACACGTCAGCGGCGTCCGGAAGTCGTGCGTGATGGCGTCCATTACAACTGATCGCAAATGTCCGCCTTCTCGCACGGCCTCCATCTTGGCGATGTGCTCAATCGCGCCCGCCCGCTCAATGCTGACGGCGACCAAAGATCCCAGTGCGTTGAGGGTTTCCTTGGATAGCACAAGGGCGGAAATGCCCAGGCTCCCGATCACATTTTTTCCCGAGCGCAGGGCGACAAAACAATCCCCCGACGCTTCTTCAACGTACCTCTCTTCGCCCGTGGCAATAAGTCTTTGCAGACCCTCGTCCAATTGGGCCAGGTCGAGGCCCGCGCGATAGAACTCCTGCTTACTGGAAATAAATAATGAGGCGCCACGAGCGCCGAACGACTCCACGATGCACTGCGGAATCGCACTGCATAACTCAGCCGAGCTTCCCATGTGCAGCAGGCGCTGGCTGAGGTCATACAGACGCTCCACTTCCTGCCGTCTGCGATTAGCCTCCCGCGCTTGGTTCCGGGCGCGCGCGGAAAGATGACTGCCAATGACGGCCGTAACCAGAAAGGAGGATAGAGCGATCCAGTCATGTGGATCCGCGATATTCAGTGAGCCGACGGGAGGCAGAAAAAAGTAGTCAAATGCCAGTGTCGCGGCCACGGACATCGCGGCGGAGACTCTGAATCCCCATAACGTGGAGGCAGTCAGAATGGCAATCAGAAACGAGAATCCAGCCGTGGTCGCGTTAGCACCGGCCCAACGCAGGTCGAAAAGCGTGATCAGGAAAATGAGGGCAAGGGCGGAACCATAGCGGCCAAACAGTCTAAGAAACTGGCTCCCTTTGAAGGGAAGGACCCTGGTTCTCGTACTCTTCTGTTGATTCTCCGGGAAACGGAAAGAGCGCCATTGTCGGGAAACGAGGGAGGCCACGGAGCTTGGAATTGCATAATTCGAAGCCATGATCTGTCCTTCCCTGGTCTACTCTCTCCCTGCAAGCCACTCAGTTTAGCCGCCTGCTATAGATACCGGGCGCCGGTCACCAGATCAAATTTAATGAATTCATTAGATGCATCAATATAACAGCGCCATCGGTGCGAATCGGCCGAATGCCTAATCCGCGAAGCAGACTCTTCCACCAAAAGGCACGCGCAAAGGCCGTGGCCGCTAGTTGCCAACCGGGCGTGTCCCTCAGCAATTCCTCAGGAAATTTTCGGCCTTTTCCAGCAGGGCATTGCAGTTTCCTGAGAGCTGATTTGCGGCGAACTGTTTTCCCATACGAGCCGCGAGGCTGACGAAATGAACCGCTACATTCCAGCGCAATTGGGGGTGGCGCAGGCTTAACGCGATGAGATAAATTCAGCTGGCCTGCCCTTTGCACCTCAGGCAATGGGTGGGTTGGCTCCTACTTGTCCGGGGCCTACGGCTCGGTTTTGCTTGAGGAATACGGAGTGAGTTCAGACAAATCTACTTCGCGAAACATCCCGTGGGGAGCTTGGATCGTCCTCGCCGTCGGGGGCGCGTTGTTCCTACTTGGCGTCGGGCGCTTTGTCCAAAGGCGTCACTTTGGTTTCATGGACGCGCTCTATTGTTGTCTGGCACTGGTCGCAGCGGGCTTGCTGCTTTTCATTATTGCGTACGTCGTGCAGCATGCAAAGCTGGCAGCGGTTGTTCCTCTTGCCCTGGCCGCGGTGCTGCTCTTTTCATCCCCGGTTTTTGATGTTGCGCTCGGCTTGGCGCTGGTGGGAGCCATCGCCGGCCCTGTCCTGAGCGACTGGAAAATCGAAAGGCGTCTGCAAAAATCTACGACGGCGCATCACGGCGAAAATATGGAACGCCAGTAGACTCGCACATTCGCTTGACTGATTCAGCGTGCCGCCCGTCCTGAACCTTCCCTATCGCAACTGTGTACTTATGCGATTACTTCAGAGGTTTTTCCTCTGAGTACTATACCCGCCGCAGGTTTCCGCGCTCATGAAAAATGGTCGGGAAGACTTACAAGAATACTAGATGGAGTTTCAGAGGGGCATCAGAAAAGCAGCGAAACAGAATGAACAGATTGGGGAGAACGATGCCCTTTTTGGAGTCAAAACGGAGATTCGCGTGAAGAATGCTAAGAAAGAATTCCTGGTGGTGGTGCTCCCATTTCTCTGCGCGAGCCCTGCACTTGCCCAGAACACAGAGCCCAGGACGCCGGCCGCCCCCTCGCGGCGGATAAAAGTTCCTGGCAGTTCAAGCATTTCCGTGACTCCAGATGCAATTAGTAACACCCCCCGAGATTTCGCTCGGGCCAAGTCACCCGTGTGTTAGGCTTAATACTGCGTCGCCCCCTCTCGGTATACTCTCCCCTCCGCACAAAACTATGCCAGTTCTCACTCACCCAGCCGATCTTCATTCCATCGAGAGATTGCGCGAGCAGGAACTCGAGGAAGCGCGCGCCATCCAAAGCGTCATGCTTCCCGGGGAGCCTCTACGCAGCGATTGCGTGACCATTTCCCACGAATTCCAGCCCGTGGCGGAGGTAGGCGGGGATTACCTGGACTACTTCCTTCTTCCCGACGGCATGATCGGCCTATACCTTGGCGACGTGTGCGGGAAAGGCCTTCCGGCGGCGCTCTATGCGGCGCTTGCGGTGGGGACCCTGCGCGGCGTCCACAAGACCGGCCAGGCCCCCGCCAAGGTTCTCTCCCTCCTAAACAAGAGGCTGCTCCTCCGCGGCATCACAGAACGATATACCGTGATTCAGTACGCCATTTTTGATTCGTTTCGTGCGCAGATGCGCATTGCGAGCGCCGGCATGCTCGGCCCCTTGCTTATCCGTGGAAACGAATGTAGCGTCATGCAACTTGCCGGCTTTCCGCCAGGATTGTTCAGTGGCGTTATCTACGACGAATTCACGCTCAACCTCGTGCCGGGTGATTCCGTTTTGTTTTGCACCGATGGTTTGACCGATGCGCAGAACGGCCACGGCCGGGAGTTCGATTTGGGCGGAATCCAGGATGTCTGCCATAGGCACGCGGGCGATTCCCCGACGGATCTCCTGAACCACGTTTTCTCGGCGATCCAGGAATTCTCCAAGAATTGCGCGCAGTCGGATGATATGACCGCCGCGGTGTTCCATTACGCTCCCTCGCCCAGTGGCACGGGCTTAACGCGCTGAGGCACATTCCGCGCGGCCTTCGCGTCACAATGCAGTGCGGAAGAAATCGAGTCGCCCTGGACGGGATGACAGGGCTGGACGCGGGGCGAAAGAAAAGGTGGCACTGCCACGGGATGGCGGAGGAGAGAAAGGCGGGCTGGCGTCTACGCCGACCCGGGCGGGCGTTAGGCTTACTCTTGACTTCCTGATGGCTGATATCTGATATCCGAAATCTGATATCCAGAACGTGCGGCGACAATCCAGGCTGTGGCAGACTAATAGCGAATGGCGACCCCCAATCAGTCCACCACCGCTGGCACCGCCGCCTTCCGCTTCTCGGGTTTTCGCTTGTACCAGACTGCGCGATTCTGCATCGTCTTCTGCACGGAGATGCAATCCGTCGCGGTAGGGTGGCAGGTGTACGAAATCACTCGCCGCCCGCTCGACCTCGGCCTGACCGGCCTGGTGCAATTCCTTCCGCCAGTCTTTCTGTTTCTGCTTGCCGGGCACGTCACCGACCGCTTCGACCGGCGCAAAATCCTCACGCTCTGCTATGTGGGGTTTGCCATCTCGTCCGCGTTGCTGCTCATGGTCACCCTGCACGAGGAAACACTTCACAAGAGCGGTTCTGTCGCGCCCATTTTCGCCATACTCTTCTTGGTCGGCGCGGTGCGCAGTTTCAGCATGCCCGCCAGCCGCGCCCTGCTGCCGCAACTCGTCCCTGAAGAGCAATTCCAGAACGCTGTCGCCTGGAACTCCAGCATCTTTCAATGCGCAACGATCCTCGGTCCGGCCATCGGCGGGCTTCTCTACGCACTATTCCGAGGGCCCGCCGCGGTCTACGCCACCGCGCTCTCCGCGGGCGTTATCGCGGTCCTCACCACGCTGCGCATCCAGACGCAAAGCAAGCCGCGCCCCCGCGAACCGTTCAGCCCCAAAACCGTGTTCGCCGGCTTCCAGTACATCTGGACCCACAAATTGATCCTCGGTTCCATCTCGCTGGATCTTTTCGCCGTTCTTCTCGGAGGTGCGGTCGCGCTGCTGCCGGTTTATGCGAAGGAGATTCTGCATACCGGTCCCTGGGGACTCGGACTGCTGCGCAGCGCTCCGGGAATTGGGGCCGCCGTGATGGCGCTTCTGTTGGCGTACCAGCCGATCCGCAAGCGCGCGGGCGCAACGATGCTGTGGTGCGTCGCGGGATTCGGTATTTTCACGGTGGTGTTCGGCTTCTCGCGCAGCCTGCCGCTCTCCTTGCTCTCGCTCTTTTTTGTGGGAGCCGCGGACATGGTCAGCGTGGTGGTGCGCGGCGTACTCATACAGATCGAAACGCCGGATCAGATGCGCGGCCGCGTGAATGCCGTGGACATGATCTTCATCGGCGCATCCAATGAACTTGGCGAATTTGAATCGGGGCTGGCAGCGCAGTTCCTAGGCGCCGTGCCCGCCGTGGTGCTCGGCGGCATTGGCACCATTATGGTCACGCTACTTTGGGTTGGACTCTTCCCGGAACTTCGCCGCGCCGATCAACTCACGCGCAATCAGGCCTAACATCGACGGGTCTGGCCGCTCGACTATTGTCGTTGATTGTCATTCCGAGCGGAGCGAGGAATCTGCTTCGCGCGACAATCCAAAAAGAAGCAGATTCCTCGGGCAAACCCCGCCCTCGGAATGACATGTTTTGGTGTTGTTGGGCAAACTGAGAGACACTTGTGTATCGCTCGGCGTGTCTTCGAGGCCTGCGGCTTTTCTTTTTGCTCCTGGCTGAGGAGTCTGCCCTACTTCTTAACAGCTCCCGCCGCCGGCGCTGTTGCAGTGCCCGGGGCTGGCGTCGCAGGCGCAACCGAGGTCCCGGCTGCCGGAGCAGGCGTCTCTCCCGTCAGGAAATCCTTCACCGTTGGCGGGAGCCCGTCGGCGTGTTTCAGGAGTACGCTCACCTGCCACATCTGGCGGTCGCTCAGATGCTCCTTGAATCCCGGCATTCCCGTCATGCGGATGCCGCTTTCTACCTTGACGTAAGTCTCCCACGGCTCATCGTCCGTCACGCCCACGCCGCGAAACAACTGCGGCGGCTTGGGGAACATCCCGTCGGCAATCATGGTCTTTGGCTCGCCCGGCAAACCGTGGCAGACGGCGCACTGCTCCTTGTAAACCTTTGCGCCTGCCAGAAGATTCGGCTCATCCACGGCCACTTGCGGATTCGGGTGCGGTTGCTGGTCGAGGTACGCGTGCAGCGCCGCCGCAGCGAATTTCCTTTCCAGTGGCATCTCCGGTGAGTTCGTAGCTACAGGCACGTGCCCGGACGTAAAATAAAAGTAGACCCCGGCCACCACCAGCAGAACTCCCAACACGATCCCCAACACTACTCCCTTCAACATTTCGTTTCCCCTCGAATTTGATGTGGTGCCACTCGACCCGATGTCCGACTGCTTCGCCCGCTAGTGTACGACGCCTCACGGCTTTGCGCACCGGCGATTTGCGATAAACCCGGAGTGGGGATTGCGACTTCCAATCCTTGGTGTGCGCCAGTTTCCCCTTGGCAAATTCAATCAAGGGGCGACATGCCCCCTATGTGGAGTGGCCGGGCGTTCCTGGAGTGTCCTCACATATTCAGTGAGGTTTGCAATGCGGATTGCCGTTGTTTCGGGCTTATCCGCGTTCATCGCCTGCAGAAGAGGCTCCCAAACCGGCATGTAACCTTGGCCCTGGGGTCTCTTGCCGGTGCCGGAATGCAAGACCTGAGAGACACGCTTTGCCGGGAATACTCCGTGGTTCATCTTTGCAAGTAAGGTCAGCTTGGCAGGGGCCACAGTGCAGTAGCGGGCGGAGGGGCCAAGACCCAGACCGTCACTGCCATGACACCCGGCGCAATACTGCCCATACATTTCCTGTCCGGAATCGGGATTCGTATGAATGGAGAAATAGCAGTGAGCGACCGGATTCGCTACTCCATCCCCAAACAGCTCAGCATGGCAGCAGATGGATGCCCAGCATAGCAACACGGCAAGTAGGGCCGCTCTTTTGCAGTGGACTCCTTTTGGCATGCTCTACCCTCCATCTATGGATAACATTGCTGGCAGGTCATCCGCAGTGGTTCGGGTCACTCGGTCCTGTGATGCGCGCAGGGTTATAACATGCGCAGACACACCTTCAGGGTTTGATCTCCACGGGCGTGCCAACGGCAACCAGCGGCCAAATCTCGTCGATCTCCTCGCTGGTAACGGCGATGCAGCCGTCGGTCCAATCCATTTGACGGTGCGCCGAGCCAACCCAGCCGTACTTGGCACCAAGCCCGTGGATTTCTACGTCACCGCCGGGACTCACGCCGAGTTTGCGGGCGTTTTCCCTGTCGTGCGCGTTGGGATAAGAAATATGCAGCGCGCGATGGAACTGGCTGGCGCCTTTCTTCTGATCAACGATGTAGAGTCCTTCCGGCGTTTTGTGGTCACCGATGCGCTGTTTGGCTCCGACGGGCTGTCCTCCGAGCGCGATCTTGTACGTTTTCAGCACCGTGCCGCCACTCAGCAGCGTCATCGTGCGCTTGCTCTTTTCGATCACGATCCGGTGGTCGGCCTGTTTTGCAGACTCAGGAACAGCACCGTTTGCGCGGCAAGCAATAATAAGGAGAGCGCCCGCAGCCAGCAAGCAAACAGCGAATCTCTTCACGCGTATTGTCCTGTTCGCGCCCCCCTATTCTGGTGAGTGTTGGGGCGAGTTGAGTTACGAACTCCCGATCAACCAGCCGGTGAGAAACACCAACACTCCCCCGACAATCACCTGAAACGCTGCCTGCAAAAAGGGCGTGTCCATGTAGCGATGCCGGATGTAGCTGATAGCGCCGAGTTCGATGGCCACGATGACAACCGCTATAAGAATGGCCAGCCGGAAGTCCGGGATGAGGAAGGGAAGCGTGTGGCCGAGGCCCCCGGCGGTAGTCATCAAGCCAGTCACCGCGCCGCGAATCCAAGGGGAGCCGCGCCCGGTGAGCGAGCCATCGTCAGAGAGCGACTCCGCGAAGCCCATGGATATGCCGGCGCCGAGGCTGGCGGCCATTCCAACCAAGAAGGCGTCCCAGCTTTTGTGCGTTGCGAACGCCGCGGCAAATAGCGGCGCTAGAGTGGAAACGGAACCATCCATCAGCCCGGCCAGCCCGGGCTGCACGAATTGCAGCACAAACAGTCGGTGATGCGATTCCTCTTCCAGGGATTTCGCGGCTTCCGTGAGATGTTTTCCCTCGTATTCCCCGGCAGCCCGCTGGTGCTTGCGCTCCTCATCGGCCAGCATGTTCAGCAGTTCGCGCATGGGCACGTCGGAAGTAAGACTGGCAGCGCGGGAATAGAAGCGGCTGGCTTCCATTTCCATGACTTCCGCTTGCCGGCGAGCGACCTTCACACCAAGCGGGCGCATCATCCAAACAGGGCGCCGCTGCAAAAAGCCGCGGACGTCTTCGCGGCGAATGGGCGGCATGTGCTCGCCGAAGCGCTGCTTAAACAGGGCCAACAGGCGATCGCGATGGCCAGCTTCTTCCGTGCGCATCTCCTCGAACATTTCCGCGGTGGCGGGATACGATTCGCGCAGAGCGTCGGCAAATGCGCCGTAGATGCGGCCGTCTTCTTCTTCGCTGGTAACGGCGAGGGCCAGAATCTCTTTCTCCGACAGATCTTTGAATCGCTTTAGCATGGCTTCCTTTGTCAGGATGGAAATTGTAGCTAGAGAATCGCATAGGTGCGGGCTGGAAGTCATCTGGTAGGGAGAGGGCCGGCGAAGATAGGGTGAAGACAGATTTGCCCGGGGCGGTACTTTCGTACTACGATAAGCTTGGAACGGACTACTTTTTGCCAAGTACCGTTTCCCTATAGGTTTTGTGTTGAGGCGGCTTTAACCTCTACTCCATACAAGAACTGCAAGAGGAGAGGTGGGCAGTCATGGGGTCCCCGGCCAAGTTCATCATGAAAACAGGTTCCAATAATAGCGCTTTGCCAACACGCCCAACGCAGACGGAACGCCGCGGTAGCCGGCGTTGCAGAATCACCCAGTTGATGCATGTGCGGCCGTCGGATCCAGAGAAAGATCCGTTCGATGATATCCGCGGGTCCCTGAGCGTTTCCCGCAGCGGCGTCTTTTTCCAGTCCAGCGAAGAAAAATACGAGGTAGGCATGCGGCTGTTCGTGACCATGCCGTACTCCAAGGACCCCAGCTCCATGAGCCACGAGTACCTTGCGGAAGTCGTGCGACGCGACCCGCTGCCCAACGGCCTCATCGGAATCGGATTCAAGATTCTAATGGAGATGGGGCTGCAGGGCGGGTACAGTTTCGGCCGCGCCCATCAGCGTAAGTAGACCGCTTCGCCAGGTTCTTCCAGAAAGCGCTCCGCAAAATGTCCGCAGGTGCGGTGACACACCGATAAGCAATCCGGGGTGAGAAACAAGAAGGGCGGATGGTTTGTGGCCACCCGCCCTTCCTGCGTTTGGGGGTTAGGGAAGATCGCAGCCTTTCACGGCTTTCAACTCCTGCCGATGGCCTGCAACGTCCTGTGGCGCAACATTCCGAAGTGGCGATTCAGCGGGTGCTTGCGTCCCAGAAACGAGAAAATCGGTGAACGCCGCGGCGTCAGTTTGGCCATGGCGATGTGCAAGCGGATATCCCGGCGCGCATATTTCATGCCGGAGATAAGGGCTTCCCGCGCGTCTTCCTTGCGCCCGGCCGCCATGTAGACCTCCGCGAGATTCAGATAAAGCTGCGCCTGATTGCGCTTCATGCGCACGGCGGTGTCGCACATGCGCTCCGCGTCAGCCCATTTTCGCTCTGTGCGCGCAAGCGCTACGCCGAGGTAAGACATGTAATAAGGATTGTTTTTTTCGAGTTCCGCAGCGCGCTGGATGTGCTGCAGGGCTTTCGCCGAGTAATTGTCTCGCAGGAGCGAGAGACCCGTCTTGAATTCACGGAAGGCTTCGGTATCCATCATCGTACCACCTCGTCACGTTTGGAGGATTCCCCGGGAAGCACCCACTTCGGAAAGGCTGCGAGCCACCTGGGGCCCGGAACGACAGCAGCGCGCGCGACCTTCGCAGCCTGCTTCAAGGCAGAGCGGGAGCGCCAGACAAGTCGATAGGCTGAATTGGAAGCACGAAGTATTCTCAGGAGTTGGCACTCACCGCTCCTGAGCTACGCTACGGTGAAATGGATAGGGAATCTACTGACCCGTGGGACAGTCGTGGTGCAAGGACTGAAGGTTCTAGAGAATTGCACCCCCGCCAAATGGCCGACGGCAGTTCTAGCCTGCCAGTGCCGCGCCGTCCCACTTGCGGCGCCACACTTTCCAGTCGTTGAGCGTCGCCTTCAGCATGGCTTTGGCTGCTTTGTGCAACCAGCGATCCTTGCGCGCGGCGAGATCCCGCCTTATTTCTGGTATAGCTTTCGGCGAGCCGAGGTGGATGTTCGCGGTCTCCCAGCCCATGTAATACAGGAGTTTCTCCTCATCGCGTTCGGTGGGCAGGGTATTGATTTCGATGTGGCAGCAATCGGGAGCCAGGCGGCGGACAATCCAGTGCTCCGCGAAATGCACGTGCGGGTCTCGGATGCGCACCGCGCAGTCCACAAGCTCGCGCGAAAGAATTACCGTTGTGTCCAGGTGACGTGCCCAGATCCACGCGGAAGGCGTGAGTTGCTTGGCTTCACGCGCGACGTGCGCGCCATGCCAGGTGGCCAGGGCCACAACGCGGGGATGGCCGAGGCTCCCCAGGCCGGCGATGCGGCTCTTTAGTTCGTACTTTTCCTCGCGAAACGGCAGCGTGGACTTAAGGAGTTTGGCAACGCCTGCGGGAAGGGTGCCCTTGTAGCGCGGGCAGGCGCGCATTTTTTCCCAGAACCGGACGGGATCACGAAGCTTGTTAAGGGCCAGCAGGCGCAGCCAGCGGTGATGCTCGGCAAGAACGAAAGGTCTGCCGCCCTTGGCCGCGGAATCGCGATAGCCCTGCTCGACGGCGCGCGAGGCTTCCTTGCGGCTCAGGGAGAGATGCTGTTCCTCTATGGCCAGATAGGCGCTGGCAAGCAGCCGAACCAGGTCCACGGTGTAGGCAGCGGGCCACGCCTCATCAAAATCGTTGACACCCCAGATGAGCCGGCCTTCGAAGTCGCGCCAAGTGCCGAAATTCTCGATGTGCAAATCGCCGACCGCAAGAACTTGCGGTGCGCCCGCGAGTTCGGGGCAGACGATAGGCCACCACTGCGCCCAGCGATAAAAGGTAGCGCGCAGGAATGGAAAGGCCGCGCGGGCCATGTTGCGGTGCTTGAGGTTGACGTCGGAGCGGATGAGTCTGACATGCCGCGAGGCCCATTTTTCAAACTCGGACGTGGCATAGACTATGTCGGGTAGTTCGTGTGTGTTTGGCTTCATGAGTGCGCGGACCGGCTTTGCGCCGACTGACACTGTGCGGACAGAAGTGTACTGCGAGCTACAGTTCCTCACAAGAATCCGGCTGGCTAAAGTGAACTCTGCGGCAGCGTCTTCAGGCAGCAGTCTTGGGTTTGCCATTGAAGGGTCCGCCTTCTGCCTGCCCGCCGCAGGAGAAAGGCGGGCCGTTCTTCGGCTTTCTTTTTCTTCGGGGGCGGCCCGTTTTAGTAGGGCTGGAGCACCGCTCGACCCCATCTCGGCAAAGTCTATAGGTTATTGTCATTCCGAGCGAAGCGAGGAATCTGCTTTTCCCGCTGATCTCTTCACTGCTCGGTTACGGGTGAGAGATTCCGCTTACGCCCGCGCGTGGGCCGGAGCGCTAGCAACCCGCGATTCGTAAATAGGGAAGCGTGCCGCTAGTTCGGCCACTTGCTTGCGCACTTTTTGTTCGACGGCGGCGTCTCCGATGTGGCTGAGAATTTCGGCCACCCAGCCGCCAATCAACTCCATCTCGGCTTCCCTCATGCCCCGCGTGGTGATCGAAGGGCTGCCCAGGCGAATTCCGCCCGCCTTCATTGGGGGTAGCGGATCGAACGGAATGGAATTTTTGTTGACCGTGATGCCCGCGCGATCCAACGCCTTTTCGGCGTCACTCCCGGTGATGCCGCGCGGATGGACTTCAATGAGGAAGAGATGATTGTCCGTGCCTCCGGTAACAATGCGGAAGCCTGCCTTGGCGATGGCAGCAGCCAGGGCCTTGGCGTTAGCGGCTATTTGACGCTGATATTGCTGGAAGCCGGGCTCCATCGCTTCCTTTAGGCATACGGCTTTGGCCGCAATGGTGTGTACCAGCGGCCCGCCTTGCGTTCCGGGGAACGTCAGCTTGTCGAGTTCCTTGGCGAAGCTCGACTTGCATAACACCAGTCCTCCGCGCGGCCCGCGAAGCGTCTTGTGCGTCGTGGTGGAAACGATGTCCGCGTGAGGCACGGGGCTCGGATGGATTCCCGCCGCGATGAGCCCGGCAATGTGCGCCATGTCCACGAAGAAAATCGCGTCCACCGACTTTGCGGCTTTCGCGATGCGCTCGAAATCGATGACCCGCGAATACGCGCTGGCGCCCGCCACGATCATTTTGGGCTTGTGTTCGTAAGCGAGTTTCTCGATTTCGTCGTAATCGATCTGTTCGGTGTCGCGGCGTACGTGGTATTCGATGAATTTGTACATGCGGCCGGAGAAATTCAAGGGGTGGCCGTGCGTCAGGTGGCCGCCGTGCGCCAGGGCCATGCCGAGGACGGTGTCGCCCGGATGCAACGTGGCCATGTACACGGCGACGTTCGCGGAAGTGCCGGAGTGAGCCTGCACGTTGGCATGATCCGCGCCGAAGAGTTCCTTGGCGCGATCGATGGCCAGTTGTTCCGCCTTGTCGGCGAATTCGCAGCCGCCATAATAACGCCTGCCGGGATAGCCCTCGGCGTATTTGTTGGTGAAGATGGAGCCCATGGCTTCCAGCACGGCTTCCGACACCAGATTTTCGGAGGGGATGAGTTCGAGCCCGGTGGCCTGCCGGACCGCTTCTTCGCGCAATATTTCCGCCATTTGGCTATCGACAACATCGAGGGGGCGCTGCATCCGAGCGTTGGCTTCGGTGGTCATGAGGATCTCCTTATGCGCAGAGAATTACTCTAACAGGTAGCGCCGCGATTCGGCCAGAGGGGTGGCGAGCGGGTGCTGTTTTGTTTCCGATCAGGCGACCCACTAATGCGGCAACCGGAGAAGGGAAGTACTGGAAGGAACTAATCGGGAGTTGATTATTCTGCCCGCTAATCGCCTCAGTAATTTGCATGCCGCAAACGACTATTTTCCTGAATTGACTCGATGTAGTCGCAAAAGATTTTGATGCGCTGGCGAACTGCCGCGTCGTTGTAGTTTTCAAAGTATTGAAAGATGGGGCCGCAACCTCCTCAGCATTCATCTCCGCCCAAGATATGCGAACGGAAATAATGCGTCTATCCGACCGCCACTACTCGCTTAATGCTTTTCCGCTGGAGGATGGCTCTGCGCAGGCGGTGCACTCTGATGCGGCTGTTGGTGCGTCTGCACTTTCTGCTGCTGTGCAGTGTGCTTTTGCTCAAGTTGCTGAGTTTGCTGGGAGTGGCGCTGCTCCATCTGCTGTTTTTGAGCTTCACTGGTGTTTTTCTTGGCCGCTTGCTGGTGTTCTTTTTCTTGCTGTTGCTGCAGCTTCTGGTGTTCCTGATTTTGTTTAGCGGCTAGATTATCTTGCTGTTGTTGATATTTCTTGTCAGTCTTAGCGTTGCCGGTGGTTGGAGCCGTGTACTTGTGGGTCTGAACTTCGCTCGCATGGGTGTTTGCTGGACGAGCCTCATTTGCTGTCGCCGTTCGTTCGGGAGCTTTGTAAGGCGCACCGGCTTCCCTGGCAGGTACTGCGCTGCCCTTAAAGTCTCCGGGCTTGGACGTGGCTGCGATAGGAGGCTTTCCCTGATTCGCGGAGGCTCGCAACTCCGGGTTGGAGCGAGCTTGTTGCATATGCTGGTTTTGTGCCGCAACCGGGCCGGTGTGGCGTTCCTTATCGTATGTTTCTTCTTGCGCCGATGGCCGCTCGTTGATGCCACCGTTGCCGCCATTGTAGCTGACGCGGTTTCCCGAGTTGTATTCAACCCTGGTGTTATAGGTGTTGCGGATGTTTTCGTTATTTATGCGGTTTACCGAGGTGTTGTAATAAAAATGATTGTTTTCCCAGCGGCCACCTTCATAGCCGTGACCACCGTATCCGAACCCGTAATTGATCCCGCCATAATATCCAACGTGCGGGCCCCAATAACCTTCATGGAAAAAGAACGCACTGCCGCCCCAACCCCAGTATCCGGGGGTCCAGAGGAAGCCAACTTCGGGTGCTTCGACCCAAGTGCCGGGCACCCAGTAATAGTCTTCACCGTCCCATGCCCAATAGCCGGGCGTCCAGATGTAGCCATCCCCGGGACAGATGGGTTGCTCATAAATGGGGAGCGCGGGCGGGCCAAAAGATACAGAGATACCGATTTGAGCGAATGAAGCGGTCGATAGAGCCATCAACATGACTGCGAAAAGCAACGAACGAATTACGACGAGAGTACGCATCGTGCTAACTTCTTTCTGCCCGCTCATATTTCTTGCCCAGTAAAGTGTGGGATTGTCGGGCGTGGTTTCGAGTGACTTGATGTAATTATTCCCCTGCTCCTATGCTGAATACTGTCCAAAAGAAGACAGGAGCCGAATGGCAGTTGATTCTGTTGGAATGGTGAGAAAGTCGATGGGAGCTCCTTATCGCCAGCGATCAACAAAATTGCGCAAACTGTATAGAAGTGAGCTGTACACGCCCTTAACAGTCACTACACTGCACAGGCCAGAAGTCCAAATCGGAAATTCCGGGCTAATTGCCAAACCCTGGCTATTACTCGACGAGGTTCTGAGGGCAAACAATGGAGGGACAGTATGTTTCACTTGATCTGGTATGTTCTTATTGGGCTAGTCTCGGGCGTCATCGCGAAATCGGTGATGCACGTGCACATAACGCTTTTCTGGACGGTCGTGCTCGGCATCATCGGATCGATCATCGGCGGCGGCGTTGCCCACATGTTTTCGCGCCCGACAAATGAACGATATCATCCCGCCGGCCTAATTTTATCCACACTCGGCGCGATCCTGGTTCTTTTCGTTTGCTATAAATTGAATCTTCATCTTCCCGCGTTTTGATCTTACATAAGCGACCGTACATTACGCAGGTCCTGATAAACGCAGCCGTAACCGGAAACTGACCGCACCCCAGGGAGGGGCATCCTACGTCTAGACGGCGACAGCCGGTCGAGCCCTATTCCAGCAAGGAATAATCTTTCTTGGCGTTCCGATGACTTGGGACAGGAGAGGGAACCACTTTTCAGGCGTCCCTTCCCCCTGGAAAATCCGGGCTACCGCGGCAACCGCATCAGGTGGGCATTTTGAAAAAGAAGTATAGCCCGACAAAAAAGAAGATGAGGTCAGGCGACCATGCGGAGAGAAAGGGCGGGAGCTGGCCGATGCCGCCCATGGCTTCCAGCAGCGCGGAGATGGCCCAATACACGATGCCGATGCCGACCCCCAGAGCGATGCCGCCAACGGCGCCGCGGCTACCCACCAGCAGCGCAAAAGGAATTGCCAGCATCATACTGATCGGAGCAATGAGCGGGTAGGCCAGCTTTTTGTGCCACTGCACGGTGAGGGAAGACACGTCGAACCCGGCGCGTTGCAGCCCATCAATGTACCGGCGGAGACCCCGCCAGCTCATCTGAAATGCCTGGACCACTTCGCGATTGAAGTAGGAGGGCGGCTCGACAAGTTCCGCGAGAGTGGTGACCTTGAAGGGATCGTAGCGCACCACTGCTCCGTCGGCGAAATCGCGAACCCAGCCGGATTCCAGCACCCACGTTTTTTCCGTATCCAGCCAGCGGGCGCGCGTGGCGTAAACCCGCCGGCGCATCTGGAAGGTGGCGGGGTCTAGCTCGATAATGCTGAGTCCGCCAAAGAGTTTTTGCGTGGGGTCGAAGAAATCGTAATTGTAGACTTTGCTGTTTTCGCCAAAGATCCAGCGTTGCGGCCGCGTGTAGGTCTGCGCGGGTCGGCCTTTGATCTGGTTCCGCAGGGCATCCTGGCGCTGGTTGGCGTAGGGGAGATAAGTGTCGTCCAGGATGAGCAGCACGCCGGCGAGGAGGACACCTGTCATAAGGAGCGGAAAAGCGATGCGGTAGAGGCTGATGCCGCTGGCTTTGAAGGCCACAATTTCGTTGTTCTTGCTGAGCACACCGAGAGTAACCAGCACGGCCACCAGCGCCCCCAGCGGCGATAGCTGGTAGAGGAGATAGGGAATCAGGTAGCGGAAGTAATTGACGACCACCAGAAAAGGAGCGTGGTGGCGCGCGATGTCATCAAGCAGTTCGAAGAATGTGAAGGTCTCAAAGAGCAGGATGAAGACGCCCATGATGACCGCGAAATAGTAGAAAAAGCGGCGGAGCACGTAGATATCCACGATGCTCGGAATGCTGGAAGAGGAGGGAAGCGCGGCTTCGCCCCGGGCGGCGCCGTTCTCCGCGCGAGCAACTGCAGCCTTGACCTTGGTTTTCCGTCGCCGCAGCAGGCGCCAGAAAGCCACGAGTCGAGCCCCGGCCATAAGACGTCGAGTTTCGCTGCGGTAGCTTTCCATCCGCGGAAGAAGGGCCACACCGGCGAGAGCAAGCACGACGTTGGCAATCCACATTCCTACGGAAGGTGCCACAACACCCTGGCGCGCCAGGCCCGCCCCCACAATGAACAGCAGGTAGTACGCGGCGATCACCACCACCGCGAGCAGCGAGCCCGCGGCGCGCCCACCGCGACGCGGCTGTGCGCCCAGGGGTACCGCGATTAACGCAAAAACTAGACAAGCAACGGGAAACGCAAAGCGCTGGTGCAATTCCACGCGCGCATCCCGCCAGCCCTTCCCGCGATCCCCCCAAAGGTCGCCCAACGAACGCTCCGGGTTGCTGGCCTCGCGTTCCTTAGCCGGAGCCATGCCGCTCACCTCCACGGGCCAGTCGCTCCGGCCGAATGCGGTGACCGAATAGTGTTCGGCATCGCCAACGGAGAACTCGTGCGTGGAACCCCCATTGAGGTGCAACTCCAGCTTGCCCAGCCGGGGCTCGGCAATTACAATCGCGCTTTCCGCCAGGGTGATACGCGAGCCGCTATCCCCTCCGGCTTCCGCAAGAAAAACGCCGTTCCAGCGGGTACCGCTGGCGGAGATATCGTTGATATAGAGGACCATGTGCGGGAAACGCTCGTCGAACACCCGCGGCTGTACCTGAAACGATATCTGTGAACTGATCAAATCGCTTTCGATGTGCCGAAAGGTCCGAATCGCCAAGGGTGCCAGCCACAGTGTCATGACCAGGGTGAGTGCGGCGCCGATCACGGCGAGCACGCCGACGGGCCAGAGGATGCGCCTGCGGCTGATTCCCAGGGCCGTCAGCGCAATGATTTCGCTGTCCATTGACATGCGGCCCAGCCCCAGGAGCACGCCGATAAGCACAGCCATGGGGATGGTGAAGACGAGGATGTTGGGGATGATGCACAGGAAAAGTACCGCGATTTGCGATCCCGAGCCGGAATGGCGGACGAACAGCTCCATCAAGCGCACCAGCTTGGGAACGAACAGGACGAAGGTGAAGATGATAAGTCCCAGGAGCGCATGACGTATGACTTCGAGAACAATGTAGCGGTCCAGGATGCGCATGGCGGGAAGCCTGAGTGTAACATGGTGGCGTGACTCAGAAGAGGCTCCTTCAAGAGGAAGCGCACCCCTAAGCACACGAGTCCTTGATGGCGCTCGGAGTTTGCACCGAGGGTGAGGGAAAGAGACCACGGATGAATCGAGTGAACCTGGCGGTGCTGTGGCACATGCACCAGCCGCAGTACCGTGATCCGGAGACCGGGCTATATGTGTTGCCCTGGACGCGGCTGCACGCCACGAAGGATTACTACGGCATGGTCAAGCTGTTTGAGGAATTCCCCTCGCTCCATGCCACTTTCAACATGGTGCCCTCGCTGTGCATGCAACTCGAGGAGTACGCCAGCGGAACGTTCAACGAACCCTGGTTCGCCTTGGCCTTTAAGAAGACCGAGAACCTTACCCGGGATGACAAGAGCGAACTGCTGGGGCGTGCCTTTCAGGTGAACCACGAGCGGCTGATGTCGCGCTGGCCGCGATTTGTGGAACTCTATGAATGGTCGCGCCCCGCGGCCGGCGCACAGGCGCTGATTACCTTCACGGCGAGAGACTGGCGCGATTTGCAGGTGCTGTCGCAACTCGCCTGGATGGAAGAAGAGTGGTTCACGAAGGACGCCGTCGTGAGCCGGTTGGCAACCCGCGGCAAGGACTTCGCGGAAAAAGACAAAGAGGCGCTGAAAGCCAAGCAGTTGGAATTGATCGCGCTGGTCCTGCCGGCGTACCGCGAAGCGGCGGCGCGCGGCCAGATCGAGATCAGCACCACGCCGTTTTATCATCCCATTCTGCCACTCCTCTGCGATTCCGACATCGCCAGAGTCGCCAATCCCAGCACGCCCATCCCGCGCCGCGCCTTTCGCAGGCCGGAAGATGCACGGGAGCAGTTGCGCCGGGCGAAGGAGTATCACGAACGCGTATTCGGGAAAAACCCCGTGGGACTCTGGCCTTCGGAAGGGTCGGTATCCGACCAGGCCCTGGCCATTGCCGCGGAAGAGGGTTTCCAGTGGTTCGGCACGGATGAAGGCGTACTCGGCCGCACCTTGAACGTGGGTTTCTTCCGGGATTCTTCGGGGATGGCGGCTAATGCAGAAAAACTCTACCAGCCGTGGCGCTTACAGATGGCCAGCACGGGAATTACGGGGCTCTTCCGTGATCACCATTTGTCTGACCTGGTGGGTTTTGTTTATAGCCGCATGGACGGCAAGGCGGCGGCCGCCGATCTGCACGGAAGGCTGCGGCACATTGGCGAAACGGTCAAGGGCCCGAACCCGCTGACGGTGTGCTTGTTTCTGGATGGCGAAAATGCCTGGGAGTACTACCCGGGAAACGGCAGGGAGTTTCTGCGCGAGTTTTACCGCCGCATCAGCGATGACCAGGATTTCCGCGCCCTAACCGCCAGCGAGACCATCGCCGCTGCCGGCGACATCCCCACCACCGGGGGGATCTTCCCCGCCTCCTGGATTAATGCCAATTTTGACGTGTGGATCGGCCACCAGGAAGATGTCACTGCCTGGGATCTGCTCTGGGACGCCCGCGAAGCCTATGCCCACGCCGTCGAAGCCCGCGCCAAGGGCTGGTCGGACCCCGTCACGGACGCGGGCATGGCGGAGGCGCAGGAATCCTTGCTCGCCGCGGAGGGCAGCGACTGGTGCTGGTGGTACGGGCCGGAACACAGTACCGCGAATGACGCGGAGTTTGATGCCCTCTTCCGCAAGCACCTCACGGGAATCTATCTCGCGCTCGGGCAAGTGGCGCCCGAAGAACTCGCCAAGCCCATCAAGCGGCAGCCGGAACGCGCCTACCAACTGACGCCATCCACATTCCTCAACGTCAAAGTGGACGGACGGGACACCAGCTACTTCGAGTGGCTGGGTGCGGGCGTCTTTTCCCCAGAGCACCGCGGCGGCGCCATGCACGGACGCACCTACTACTTGCGGGAATTGCGCTACGGTTTTGAAGAGGAGCGCTTTGTGATCCGCGTCGATTGCTTCCCGGACAGACTCATGGAATTGGAGGACCCCGAATTCCGCATCACCATCGGAGCTGCGGAGGAAATCATCATCGTGGTGAACCTGGAGCGCGGGCGGATGAAAGAGTTTGCGGTGGAAAAGGGCCGGGTGTGTTTGCTGAATCCCGCCAGCATTGCCGCGGTGGCGTTCGATCGCACGCTGGAGCTCGCGGTGCAGAAGGAACACCTGGAATTGAAAGGTAAGAGCAAATTCCCGATCGGCGTGGCTCTGTGGCACGGGGGCTTGCCGATTGATGTTATGCCCGCGGTTGGTTTTTTGGAAGTAAATCTCGGAGAAGAGAATTCGGCATGGGCTGTCGAGACCGCTGAGTGAGCCGCCTAACGGTCCAACTTCCTTCCCGTATTGTGTGCCCGAATTACGGTGAAGAAGTTCGGAGTCTTCAGGGGCTAAAGCCCGATTCATTATGCAGGCTTTACGCCGGGGCTGAAGCCCCGGCCTCCTAAAGAAAAATGCAAGAGACTGCTGGGACAGCACACGAGTACCCAGATATCCAGTTATGGTGTGCCAGGGTCTACGCTTTGGCAGGGCAAGTTATTCCTCCGGCGACACCGCCCACATGGGTAGATCGCAGTGGCTGCAGTGCTTGGGGAAAAAGAAGTAGGTGCTCCCCTTGAACGCTTTTCCGCATCGCGGGCATTGCCAGAAGATCCATTGGCAGCCTACAAACGACATGTACGGTATGTATGCCAGAATGAAAACCCACGCGATGTTCTGATTCCACCCGAAAAGCTGGAATATGGCGTTGATCATCCCGCTAAAGACGAACCAGCCCGGGATAAGGAGAGGAAACTCAAGACGGAGTCTCCGGTATCTCCGCCACGCGGCTTTGTAGCGGGCCCTCGCTTCCTCCTCCGGTTCCGGCAGCAGCAAGCGGCGGGTCTCCGCTGCCTCGATTCGTTTCACGACGTAATATCCGACAGAGCCTATCGCGGCGGCCCCCAAAATGAATATCCAAGTCCAGATACTCTCAAACACCATGCCTGTCACCGGGCCTTCTCAGTCTAGAGCCATCCAGCCGTAAAACCAGTAGTAGTTCGAGGACCATTGGCCTCATAGAGAAAACAAAACGGGCCGCTCCCAGCAGCGCAGAATATCATGCCACCGACAGCGCCGTCCGAGTTTACGGTTTGTTTAAAGCATTCTCGGTTTCAAATGCGCGGTTAGAGCTTATTCGGACGCGCAAGACAGGTTCGGTCCAGGATTACCACCGGAAGACGATTTCCGGACACGTTCTTTTGCGCTGGAAGGCCCCGGGAGGGGGTCGCTACTCATTGGGCAACTTTCCCGCCGAAGTGCCCGAGGTACTATGGCGCGTGGGGTGCTTCCCTTGAAAAAATAAGGGGACGTGGGCTAACCGCGGAGGTGTCGTTGCATTCCGCGATGGCGCGGCAGTGCACCCGGCGGAAACCCCAGCATGAGGGAAAACTCGCGTGGAATCCGCAGTCAACACTATCCCTCCGTCTGAAGAGACTGTCGCGAAGTTGCAGCCGCTGGCCAGCGGGGCAAACCCGTTGGCGCTGGAAATCGCGGTGAATGTGGCGGGGGCAAGGCCAACCTCGGCTTCGGGGCAGCGCGATCTTTTCTCTGAAGACACTACGACCGTGTTGGTGTCGGAAAATGGCGCGGTCATCCGGCTGGCCGCGGCGGTCGTCACCGGCCAACTGCTCTTCCTTACGGATAGGAGAACCAATAGCGAGGTGGTCTGCCAGGTCCTCCGTAAGCGCACCTTCCGGCCAACGGAATGCTACGTCGAACTCGAGTTTACGGAGCCTGCTCCGAAGTTTTGGGGCTTGGAGATACCTGCGAAGGCTCCCTCACCCGCGCAAACTGAGACCGCTGAGAGTGTCGCGTCCGCAGAGACGGCTGTGGAAGATGCGCCTCAGGAAGCCCCTGTAGTCCCAGGGCAGGACGTTACGGAATTGAAGCAGGAAGTGGAGACTCTGCGGGAACAGATCAAATCATTGCTGCAAACAAAGGCGGAGGCGGCGAAAGCAGAGGCGGAAGCGGCATTGCAACAGTCCGCCAAACGAGCTGAGGCTGCTGCTGCGGAACACTCACGGCCCTCGCCAACGACTCCGCCACCTGCTCCTCCTGCCGCGCCCCCGCCCCCACCGCCAGATGCTCCCTCGATAGTGTCATCTCCAACGGATGGGAAACCGCCAGAAGCAGGGGCCGGAGCGGCGCCGGAAGTGGCGGCAAAGCCGCTAGTTCGCATGACGCTGCCTAAGGTGACCCTTGCCAATGAGGACGGAACAAAGGACTCGGCGGAAATTGACCCGCTGGACAGTTTGCTTCCCAAACCCGCGTTGGATTTCTCAGCAGCGCCAACACCTGGGGCGGCGTACGAATCGCGGTCTCTCTACGATATTTACAAGCCCATACGCGTGGGAATCGGGAAGTTTCGGCTGGCTCTTTTCGTCGGGTTGCTGCTGGCCGCTGTGCTTTGCGTCGCCTGGTATTTGAATTGGCTGCCTATTCCATCGCTCGGAAGGGTCGCGCAGATGATCCATCCTACGAACTCCAAGAAGGTGGATAGCGGGGTTGGCCACCCTGCGGGGCTGGCAGCAGCATCACGGAAAGCGACGTCGCCAAGTGCCACGGCCAGCGGCGTCGATGAAGTGACAACGGAGCCCCCGGGTGAGGCTTCACCTCAGCCGACGGGTGACACCGTCGAAGCTGCGGATGAACCCAACACGGAAGCGCCCACGCCCGAGGCCAGTGCGCCGCCGAACTCTGCTGCTCTGAAGGCGAAAAAACCAGTGGCACCAACGGCAGCGGCCGGACGCGCAAGCGCGAAGGAAAAAGGCGACGCGGCCGGATCGCTCCATAAAAACGCGCCGGGTGCCACGTCCTCTCCAACTGCACAGCTCGCACCTCCTGAGCCGGTAGCAAGCGACGCGGCGCTGGTGCCGCCGAAGCTGCTAAAGGCGGCGAGCCCGGTTTATCCGCCGGATGCGATGCTGGGGTACATTACGGGAGATGTGAGGGTGGATGCAGTGGTAGAACCCGACGGGCGCATTGGCGCCATGAAGATTCTGGCGGGACCCATGCCGCTGCGTCAGGCAGCCATGGACGCACTGAAGCAATATGAGTATGCACCGGCGACGCAAGGCGGACGAGCCGTGGCGGCTCACGTCACCGTGACCGTGAAGTTCTGGTACAACCCCTGATCCGCCCCGCCAGTGGCACCGTCACTCGTGACTGTGCTCTTGGGTTTGCTTATGTTGGGCCCGCTTGCTCAAGCGCCCGCCTGCCAGCATCACACTCGATTGCCACAACGCTCAGAAGAGTTTAACCGCGAGCCGCTGCGGGTGGGAACCTACGGGAATCATGGTAAGCAGCGAGTCTGTCCGTGTGCGGATTACTGCGAGATCCCCGGACCCTTCGTTCACCACCAGAAGCATCGCCGGCTGCGCTCCGGGCTCCGCGGGATCGAAGCGCATGACGCCCGGAAGCGACCCCACATTAATGGGCCGGCTCAATCGCCGGTTGACGACGTCGAGGGGCATCACACGGCCGGCGGCGCGATCCGCGACGTACATCTCGCTGGCGTCGGATACGATCAGACCATCCGTGGGAGCCGAGCCGAGCATCATGTAGTCGCCCATCTCATGGGTCCAGGTGTTCATCGCTTGCAGGCCGTGCGTTTCCGGTGAAATCACATACAGTTCGCCGCCGTCGGGCTTCAGCACCATTCGCGTGGGCTTGCCGGCGAGCACCAGGTTGGTGAGAAGGACACCGCGGCGCACGTCCACCACCGACAGGCGATTCTCAGATCGGCTCATTACAAAGGCGATGCTCGAGTCGGGGACGGCCAGGACGTCCTCGGGATTAGCAATAACGGGAATTTCGGCGCGTCGCTGCAGCGTGGCGGCATCGTAAATGCCGAGCGTCCCGGCGCGGGAGTTCACAACCAGCAGGGATTTGTCGTCGGGAGTGATGCGCACCTGAACAGGTTGCCCGCCGGTTTTGGCGCGGCCGACAATGGCGCGGGTGGCGCAATCGATTGCGATCAGTTGGTCTCCAGCGGAAGAGGTGGTGTAAGCCCGATCGCCTTTGGAGGAAAAATCGACAGAGTAGGGGAGCGCGCCCACGGCAATACGCACTACGATTTGATTGCTGCGCGTATCCAGGATCCAAACGTAGCCCCCCGCGCTGCTGACGCCCCAAACTTCGCTGCGTTTGGGGTGTTCGAGGATTTCACCGGGCTCGGGACCCGCATAAATTTTGCCAATGGCCCGCAAGCCGATGAGGTCCACAACCGTAATGCCCCCGTCGTCCGTGCTCACGTAGGCATTCAGGTGCAGGCCGGGCCTCAGGAAGGAAGGCCGGTGCTCGCGCAGGAGAAGGATGATGCCAAAGACGACGAGAATGGTCAGGATGAAGTAGACGCGGAAGTTTTTGGCGCGCGGCATGTTGGCGAGCTTTGATTTTACATGAAGTTGCGTTCGCGGAGATGGCTCACTAGGGTGAGCGCTCGGGCAAGTTAGTTCACTTGCCGGTGCACAACGCCGGCAATTTGGCGCACTTCGGCGAGCAATTCCGCAAATTCCTCAGGCAGAATGGACTGCATCCCGTCGGACAGCGCCTTTTCCGGCTGATGATGTACTTCGACCAGCAAGCCATCCGCCCCGACCGCCACAGCAGCCCGCGAGAGCGGCAGCACCTTGTGGCGCTTTCCGGTGCCGTGGCTGGGGTCCACAATAATCGGCAGGTGGCTGCGTTTCTTCACCGCGGGAACGACCGCTAGGTCCAGCGTGTTGCGCGAAAAATCCGAAAATGTGCGCACGCCGCGCTCGCACAGAATGACGTTGTAGTTGCCCTCACTCATGACGTATTCCGCGGCCATCAGGAATTCGTCGAGCGTGGCGCTCATGCCGCGCTTCAGCAGCACCGGCTTTTTCGCCCGCCCCGCGCGCTTCAACAGTGAAAAATTCTGCATGTTCCGCGCTCCGATCTGGATAACATCCGCCCACTCCTCCACGAGATCGAGCGATTCGTTGTCAATCGCTTCCGTGACGATGCCAAAACCATAGCTCTCGCGGACCTTCGCGAGAATCTTCAGCCCCGGCAGGCCCAGCCCTTGAAAGCTGTACGGAGAAGTGCGCGGCTTGTACGCGCCCCCGCGGAACAGCCGCACTCCGGTGGGTTTCAACCGCTCCGCGATCGCCAGGCACTGCTCTTCCGTTTCCACCGCGCATGGGCCGGCCGCAACGGCCAGATGCGCCCCGCCGACCAGCACATCTCCAGAAGGAGTGGGAATGCGAACGATGGTGGGCTCCTCTTTCACGTCCAGGGAAACGAGCTTGTAGGGCTTGGTGACAGGAATACACTCGATTACACCGGGCATGGACCCGAGCACGCCAAGATCGATCGCGCCGCTATTGCCTGTGATCCCGATGGCTGTGCGCCCGGAGCCGGGTATGGGATGCGCTTTCAATCCCAGCGATTCGATACGCTCGCACACGTCGCGAACCTGTGCTTCCGTGGCGTGAGACTGCATAACAACCAGCATGGTCGGGTGTCCTCAAGAAGAAATGGCGCGAAAATTGAGTGTACAGCAGGGGTAGAGGCCGGGCAAACGACGCGCGAAAGACAAAGAAGGGATTATAATCCCCAACGCTGATTACTCGCTCTCAGCCTCCGGGCCCGCTCTTTGCGATATCATTTCGCCTCTGGACGCCGGCATGGCCGTGTCGGGGGGCAAAGTTAAGAGTTGAAGGTTGAGAGCAAGAGTGGAAGTGGAAACAACATAGAATTCGACGAGCGAAGATACTGGGGTTCTTGGGAAGAAAGAGTCAATCTTCCTAGATTCGAGTGAAGGATGGCGTGACATGAAGAAATGGCGCATGCGGGTCAAACTCGAAGTGCATTGCGTGATGGCGTTGATTGCCGCGGGAGCGGCGTGTCTGGCTGTGACGCCGGTGAATACGCTGCTGGCGCACCAGATTATGGAAAAAGCGCCGCCGGAACCGCTGCCATCGGCACCCGTGCTTACGGCAACGCCTTCGCCGGCGTTGTTGGTGTTGAATAAGGCGGAGAGCGCGCTGGCCATTGTGGATCCGCGGACCCTGAAGGTCGTGGCGAAAGTGCCGACGGGGCCGATCCCGCATGAGGTGGCGGTTTCCTCGGATGGGAAACTGGCGGTTGAGACGAACTATGGGGCGCACCAGGATGGAACTTCACTATCAGTGATTGATTTGGTGACGCAGACGGAATTGCATCGAGTGGAGCTGGGATTGTTGCGCGGGCCCCACGGCGTTGCATTTATCGATGGGAAGGCGTGGTTCACGGCGGAAGGCAGCAAAGAGATTGCACGGTACAATCCCGGGACAAACCAGGTGGATTGGGTTCTTGAGATCGGGCAAAACCGCACGCATATGCTGGTGCCGTCGCGCGACGGGCGAACGATTTATACGGCGAATGTGAACTCGGATTCAGTAAGCGTTTGTGCTTTGGAGAAGGAGCCTCCAGGAGCCCGCTGGTCGCAGACGATCATTCCCGTTGGCAAAGGACCCGAGGGGATGGATCTTTCTCCGGATGGAAAACAATTGTGGGTGGCGAATTCGCATGATGGGACGGTTTCGATTGTGGATACGGCAGCGAAGAAAGTGATGCAGACGATTGATGTGAAGACTAAGTTCTCCAACCGGCTGAAATTTACGCTGGATGGAAAATTGGTTTTGATTACGGATTTAGGAAGCGGGGATTTGCTGGTCATGGATGCGGCTACGCAGAAGGAAGTGAAACGGCTGCATCTGGGGAAAAGCGTGGAAGGAGTTTTCATTGCTCCTGACGGGGTGAGAGCGTTTGTGGCGGAGACCGGGGAGAACAAGGTCGCGGTGTTCGATTTGAAGACGCTAGCGGTGGCGGCGACGTTTAGTACGGGCGAGGAGCCGGACGGTATGGCCTGGGCGCCATAATGAGGCGCATGCAGCCCCCAAAGCAGCGCGGGAAAACTCACGGTGCTCCGTAGCAAGAGATAGCGTAAATGCCACCGTGTGCCGATGCGGCGTTTAGTCCCGCTCGGCGGCTTCGATTTGCATGATTTTTTCCACCCGCCGCGCATGGCGGCCGCCCGCAAACGTTGTGTTCAGGAAAGTCTGAACCATTTCGATGGCCTCGGTGCCATTGACCACCCGGCCACCCATCGCCAACACGTTAGCGTCATTGTGCTCCCGCGCCAGCCGCGCCGTGTCCACATTGTGCGCCACTGCGGCGCGAATGCCCGGCACTTTATTGGCGGCGATCGAAATGCCCATCCCGGTCCCGCACACGGCGATGCCGTAATCGTCCTGATGCCCAGCAACGCGATCGGCTACCGCCTTGCCGTAGTCGGGGTAATCCACAGACTCTTCCGACCATGTTCCCAGGTCATCCACGGGATAGCCTGCATCTTCAAGGAATTGACGGATGATTTCTTTGATGTGGTAGCCGGCATGATCGGCGCCTATGGCGATCCGCGGCTTTTCAGAGGCTTGGGGCATGGGCGCCTCCCGAGCCGGATTCTATCGGAGTGAGGGAATCACCGCAATGCGGGCTACTGCATCCAATAAAACCAAGGTGCGGAGCATCAGGGAAATGAATTGCATCGATGCGAGTTTTGGATTGATGCGATTCTCCCCTTTTCTTGCGGTGCCGCCCTATACTCTAGGGGCCGTCCCGATACGGCAAATTCACTTCACAGGAGTGCGATATGTCTAACGTTTACGCGGATAATTCCTTAAGCATTGGCAGAACCCCTCTGATCAAACTCAATCGAGTGACCGAAGGCGCGAGGGCCACGGTGCTCGCCAAGATCGAGGGGAGAAATCCAGCGTACTCGGTGAAGTGTCGTATCGGGGCAGCAATGATTTGGGACGCCGAGAAGCGCGGTGTGCTGAAGCCGGGGATCGAGATCGTGGAACCGACCAGTGGAAATACTGGTATTGCGCTGGCCTACGTCGCGGCCGCGCGCGGCTACGCGATTACCCTGACCATGCCGGAAACGATGTCGCTGGAACGCCGCCGCGTCCTGGCGGCCTTTGGCGCGAAACTTATCCTCACGCCGGGGCCGGAAGGCATGAAGGGCGCGATCAACAAAGCCACCGAGATCTATAATTCGGACAAGCAGCACTACTTCCTCCCGCAGCAATTCGATAATCCGGCCAACCCGGATATTCACGAGAAAACCACGGGGCCGGAAATCTGGAACGACACGGACGGCGCCGTCGACGTGCTGGTAAGTGGCGTGGGCACTGGTGGAACTCTCACCGGTGTGAGTCGCTACATCAAAAACACAAAAGGCAAGAAAATCACCTCCGTGGCCGTTGAGCCGACTGTGAGTCCTGTGATTACGCAGACGCGCGCCGGACAGCCGCTTACACCCGGTCCGCATAAGATCCAGGGCATTGGCGGAGGCTTCGTGCCCAAAAACCTGGATCTGCACATGGTAGATCGCGTGGAACTGGTAACTAACGAAGAGTCCGTGGAGATGGCCCGGCGCTTGGCGCGTGAGGAGGGGATACTCTCTGGCATTTCTTGTGGCGCGGCAGCCGCAGTAGCCGTGCGACTCGCCAAGTTGCCGGAATTTGCCGGCAAAACCATCGTCACTGTTCTTCCCGACGGCGGCGAACGCTACCTGTCAACAATTCTCTTTGAGGGGATTGGCTGAGGCACGTATCAACCGCCGCAACGAAGCACGCTTCCCAAGAGTGGCTCAACACCTTCCGGGTAGGGGCGCAGCACTGCTGCGCCCCAGTTCCAGCGGCGTGCATGCAACATGTAGTTATAGTTAGCGAGAAAAGAAGGCGAATATGGATGAGTTGAAATGCTTGGCTCGCGAATTCCGCTCTGCCCTGGAGGCGCGCCTGTCGGGTGATCCTGCGGGGGAATACCGGCTGCCGTCGAAGGAGGAGGTGGCGACGTTTTGCCAGCGCTATCTGGACTCGCTGTTCCCGTTGCATCACGCGCCCGAAGAGTTCAGCAGCCCCCAAGCCACGCACTTCGAAGGAGAGCTCGAGGTGCTGCTGGCGGAACAGATTGTCTGCGCTATCCGCTTTGATTGCAGTTGCCGCCAAAAGAAGACTCCGCCGAATCTGGCGCGGACCGCGGAGGAGTTTGTCAGCAAGATTCGCGCCCAATTGCCGAAGCTGGCGCACTTGCAGGCCACCGATCTGCAAGCCGCATTAAAGAACGATCCGGCGGCCAGCGGCTTGGAAGAGATTCTGCTGAGCTATCCCGGGATCGAAGCCATCACGGTGCAGCGACTGGCGCATGAGTTGTATGTATTAAAGGTCCCGTACCTGCCCCGCATCATGACCGAGATGGCCCACAGCCATACGGGGATTGACATCCATCCCGGCGCCGCGATTGACGAATCATTTTTCATCGATCACGGGACGGGCGTGGTGATTGGAGAAACGGCCACCATCGGCAAGCACGTGACTCTCTATCACGGCGTGACCCTGGGGGCGTTCAATCCCACGAGCCAGCGCGATGCCGACGGCGACCTGGTGCGTGGCCCGGCGAACAAACGCCACCCCGACATCGAAGACGGAGTCACCATCTATCCCGGCGCGACGATTCTCGGCGGCGACACGCGCATCGGGCACCACAGCATCATCGGCGGCAATGTCTGGTTGACGCACTCGATCGCTCCCTACAGTCGCGTCACGGTGAAGGACCCGGAGCTGCTCATCCGCAGCCACGCGCGCGGCAGCGATGAAGACTGGTTCCTCGGCAGCGCCATCTAGCGCTCTCTGCAGGTGAGTGGTAATAATTCTGCATTAGATATATACATATAAAGTATAGTTGACCGGCAGACTGGCTGGCCCGCTGGATCTTTGCGTACCCATGAGGTTCATAATGTGGTATAAGAGTTATACCGGCCTGCGGTTTCACTTTGACGAGAGAAAAAGCCGGAAATTACGCGCTGACCAGACTCGTGGCATAGGATTTGAAGAAGCAGTGGAGATGTTCCTGAATCCTCACGGGATTGACGAAAGATCAGAGACGCCAGAGCAGTTTCGTGCCATTGGCGGGGTGCGCGGCACGCTGTACTCAGTAGTTTTTGAAATTCGGAGTGATGGCGAAGGCGAATACTATCATCTAGTGACACTCTGGAAAGCGACGAGGCGGGAAAGAGAACTTTATGAGGAAAACACCTAGGAAAAAGAGACCTATCAGCGCCGAACAGATTGCCCGCTTGGCAACTCGAGGGGAAGACATTAGCCGTTTCTTTACCAACCGCTTGCGAATGGTGTACCCGATCCAGCGAGTCAATGTGGACTTCACGGGGCCAATGCTTGCGGAACTTGACGATGCCGCTGAAGAACTGAATATCAGCCGCCAGGCGGTGATCAAAACGCTCGTCCGCGAAGGTCTCGATCGCCGCTTCCCGCGCCGAGCTTCTTCAAGGCAGGCACCCTCGCGCGTCCGTGCTTCGAGTCGCCGGCGCCGGGCAAGCGGAAAATAACAGCAATCTCGCCGCATACGCGATTGGGAAAGAGGGGACATGGGCGTGGAAGGCCCGCTCAGAACATCGCCATCGACGCGAGAAGAGCATTTTCGCCGTCTGCTTGCTGGGGCTGCGGGTCTTATCACCGCCATTCTTTCGATTGCCTTACCCGTTTCGTTGTTATGGCGAAGGGCTGAAGAGGCTAAGGGCGGGCCCCTTCGATTCTCCACGCATGCTCCATCTGTTTGGATGGCTCTTGGCGCACTGGCGATGGCTGGCATTCCTGCTGTTTTGCTTGCGTTTCTGGCGTACAAGCTGCTCCGTTTCTCTCTGAGGAACCGAGGAAAGTATTTTCGTTGGGCCAACGCGCCGTTGGCGCTGCTTTTAGGAACCATCTCAGGGTTTACGCTGTACACGATTCTCCAGCGAGCCTACTGGGACTACTACTTGTATCCAAGGCTCAAGGCAGCTGACGGATACATCTACCCACAACTCAGATACACGATCTTTGATGTCGTGGTGATTCTATGGTGCCTCATCGGTTTGGCGGCATGCGTCCTGCTAATCCTGAATGTCATGAAGCGAAGGATGATTGCCGGATGGAGTTACAGGGCCACACTCGCGTTCGTGATCATGTTCGGCATTCTAATTATTGGGGCAGCTTTTGGGTCTTGTATCAGAAGCATGGGGTTCTGAGAGCGCCGACCTCCGGTCCTGTCCCCTGCGTAAAAGCAAAATGGATTTCTGGGCTTGCGTTGACAGTGGCGGAGGGGGTCCGCTACGCTCGAATGCTTGATTGATTGCGCACAAACGGACAGGGAGAAGCATGGCTGAAGACAAACTACCAACACGCGCGCAGGATTTTTCCGAGTGGTACAACCAACTGGTGCTGAAGGCGCAACTTGCCGACTACGCTCCGGTGCGCGGCTGCATGATTGTGCGTCCCTACGGCTGGGCCCTCTGGGAAAACATTCAAAGCGCGCTGGACCGCCGCTTCAAAGCCACCGGCCACCAGAACGTCGCCTTTCCCCTACTAATTCCCAAAAGCTTCATCGAAAAAGAGAAGCACCACGTCGAGGGCTTTTCCCCCGAACTCGCGGTCGTCACGATTGGCGGCGGCGAAGAACTGGCCGAACCGCTCGTCGTACGCCCCACCTCGGAGACCATCATCGGGCACATGTGGTCCAAGTGGATTCAGTCGTACCGCGACCTCCCCGTGCTGATGAACCAGTGGAACAGTGTGGTGCGCTGGGAACTCCGCACGAAGCTCTTTCTGCGCACGCTCGAGTTTTACTGGCAGGAAGGCCACACGGCCCACGCCACCCGCGAAGAAGCCGTTGAGGAAACCAAGCAGATGCTCGACGTGTACACGGATTTCGCCGTTAACGATGCCGCGATTCCCGTGATTCCCGGCGCCAAGTCCGACGCCGAAAAATTCGCCGGCGCGGACGTAACCTATGCCATCGAAGCGCTCATGGGAGATGGCAAGGCGTTGCAGTCCGGCACGTCGCACTTCCTCGGGCAGAATTTTGCCCAGGCCTTCGATGTGAAGTACCTGGATCAGAACGGCCAACTGCAGCACTGCTGGACCACTTCATGGGGTCTCTCCACGCGCTTCATCGGCGCCATCATCATGGTGCACGGCGACGATCAGGGCTTAGTCATGCCGCCAAAACTGGCGCCCACGCAGGTGGTAATTGTGCCCATCTACAAGACCGACGAAGAAAAGGCTTCCGTGCTTCAGACCGCCAAGGAATTGAAGGGGCAACTCCTGAAAGCGAATCTCCGCGTAGCGCTCGACGAGCGCGAAGGCTTCAGCCCCGGGTGGAAGTTCAATGATTGGGAGATGCGCGGCGTGCCCGTGCGTGTGGAACTGGGGCCCAAGGATGTGGCTAAACAGGCGGCCATGCTCGCGCGCCGCGACAAACCGGGAAGAGAAGGGAAGTTCAGCGCCTCCCTCGCCGATCTGCCCGCCACCATCGAAAAGCTCCTCGCGGAGATCCACCAGTCTTTGTTTGACAAGGCCCTGGCCTTCCGCCGTGCCAACACCCACGAAACTTTGAATTACGAAGAGTTTAAGAAAGCGGTAGAGATGGGCTTCGCCTTTGCTTTCTGGTGTGGCAGCGGCGATTGCGAAGCCAGCATCAAAGAAGAGACCCGGGCCACCATGCGCTGCATCCCTCTGGACCCCGATGCCGTCTTGGGCCACCGCTCGGGAAGCGGCAGTGGCGCGTGTGTCTATTGCGCCAAGCCGGCGGCCCACCGGGCCATTTTTGCGCGCGCGTACTAAGCCCCGGGCGTTGCGCCTAAAGCACACAGCAATCGTGGGATTCTCGACACCGCTCGACCCCGGTGGTAGCGTGATCAAATAGAAGGATAATTCTGCTCCACCGAAGTGGTGGGGCGATCCATTGGAGCGTTTCTTCGTGAGCTTGCCATTGCAAACCTCCCGGCGTTCCCAGCGCGGGGAAGGCAAATTAAAAGCGATTATCTACACGGTTATACTGGTGACTGCGGTGTTCCTGGCGATCAAGCTGGTGCCGCTCTACGTAGCGGAATACCAGCTCCAGGACAAGATGAACGAGCAGGCCAAATTCGCTGTCGTCAACCGTTACTCCGAAGACCAGATCCGCGACATCCTCTTCAAGGTCGTCAAGGATCTGGATATTCCGGCGACACGCGATGATATCAAGATGACCAGCACCAACCACGGCGTCTCCATCAGCATCAGCTACACCGTTCCCGTGGACTTCATTGTGTACCAGACCAACATCACGTTTTCTCCCACAAGCGAAGGACTTGACATCCTTAAGTGAGCCCGCTATTCGCCGGTCAGGGAACTGCCCCGGCTTCCTTCCTGCCTGCGGATGCGTCACAATGAAAGTGTCCACCCTGAGGGAGTAAGCAATTGCGATTGCGCGTGCAAAAGGGCTTCTGGACTTCCGTATTTGGTCTTGCACTTCTGGCCGTGGTGGCCTTGTGTTTTCTCCTCACCGCCGGCCTCTTCACTTACTTCTACATCAAATATTCACGGATGATTGATGCGCGCTTGTCCGGGCATGTGCTGCAGAACACCACACAGATTTTCTCGGCGCCAGAGCGCATCTCCGATGGCCAGCCTTGGGGCGTAGCGGACCTGGTGATGTATCTGCAGCGCGCCGGCTATCGTCCCGATTCCGATGAAAGCTCGCTCGGACAATATACGGTTGACGGCAATACAGTGGAAGTACGCCCCTCGAAGTTGTCCTTTTTCAGCGGAGCTAACGCCATTGCCGTGCAGTTCAGCGGCAAGGTGGTTCGCTCCGTCCGCCCGCTCGCGGGTGGCGCGGATTTGGGCACCGCGGAGCTCGAACCAGAACTCATCACCAATCTCTTTGACAGCGCAAGAGAGAAGCGCCGCCCCGTGCGCTATGAGGATCTCCCTCCCCTCCTCGTGCAGGCCATCCTTTCGGCCGAAGACAAACGCTTTTTTGAGCATCCGGGGTTCGACTTCATTCGCATTTTCGGCGCGGCCTGGGCGGACATCCGTCACAGCCAGCACCTGCAAGGTGCCAGCACTATTACCATGCAAGTGGCGCGCACCTTCTTCCTCTCCACCGACCGCACCTGGCGCCGCAAGCTGGCGGAGGCCATGCTCTCCTTTGAACTCGAGCAGCGGTTCAACAAGCAACAGATTTTCGAGCTCTACGCCAATGAAGTTTACCTCGGTAACCGCGGCAGCTTCGGGATTCGCGGGTTTGCGGAAGCTAGCGAGGCCTACTTCGGAAAAGACTTGCGGCAGTTGACCCTTCCGGAGTGTACCTTCCTGGCGGGACTCATTCGCGCCCCCAACTACTACTCTGCCTCCGACCGCCATCCGGAACGCGCGGCTCAGGCGCGGGACCGCGTGCTTGCCCAGATGATCGAAAACAAATACATCAACGAAGCCGACGTGCAGGACGCCAAACGTGTCTCCCTTAAGATCGTACGCACCGCCGTGGCGGGGAATGAGGCGCCCTACTTCGTGGATATGGTCAAGGACCATCTCCTGGACAATTATTCCGAGCAGGATCTCCTCAGCCAGAACTATCGCGTCTACACCACTATCGATCCGCAGTTGCAGCGCGCTGCGGCCGCCGCGGTCGACCTCGGCATGAAGAACGTGGATGCGCTGATCGCCAAGAAGTACGAGAAAGTGAAAAAGCCCAAGGGCAAGAACGCCCCCAGCGAGCCCGTGCCGCAGGCACAGGTGGCGCTCGTGGCCCTCGACCCCCACACCGGAGAGATCAAGGCGCTGATCGGCGGGCGAGACTATGGCCAGAGCCAGTTGAACCATGCGCTGGCGCACCGCCAGCCCGGCTCGGTCTTCAAACCCTTCGTTTATGCGGCCGCCTTCAACAACGCCGTGGATGGCGCGCAGCCCGTGGTCACAACCGCGACCACCGTGGATGACGAGCCCACCGTCTTCGAGTTCGACGGTCAGGAATACACTCCCAACAATTACGGCGAACGCTTCATGGGCAAAGTGACCGTGCGTCAGGCGCTTACAAACTCCCTCAACGTCGCCACCGTGAAAGTTGCCGAACTTGTCGGCTACGGCCGCGTCGTGCAGATTGCCAGGCAGATGGGGCTTCCCTCTAACATCCGGCCCACGCCTGCAGTAGCCTTGGGCGCTTACGAATTGACGCCCGTGGAGGTGGCGGGGGCCTACACGGCATTCGCGACCATGGGCACGCGCGCCGATCCGTTCTTCCTGAAAAGTGTGGTCAGTGCGGGCGGCACTGCTTTGGAAAAGTACGCACCCACGAACAGACTGGTATTGGATCCCAGGGTGACGTACCTCGTGGACAGCATTTTGCAGGACGTCCTGAACAAGGGCACCGGCGCGGCCGTGCGCGCCAGGGGATTCACACTCCCAGCTGCCGGGAAAACCGGCACATCGCGCGACGGCTGGTTTGCGGGCTTCACCAACAACCTGGTCTGCGTCATCTGGATCGGCTTTGACGATAATCATGATCTCGGCCTGGCTGGTGGCGCATCCGCCGCGCCAATCTGGGCGGACTTCATGATTCACGCCACTTCCATGTCTGCCTATCGCGACGTCAAGGATTTTGACAAGCCTGAAGGAGTGGAAACCGCGGTTATCGATGCGGACACCCTGCAATTGGCCACGCCGAACTGCCCGGTGACGCGGGAGGAAGTTTACATCAGCGGCTCAGCGCCCACCCAGCTCTGTGAGCTTCACGGTGGACATGGGCCCGCAACGGCAGTGGGATCGTTCCTCTCTCATATTTTTGGGGGCGGCCCAGCAAAACCTCCGCAAACCCCAGGCGATCCAAGCTCCACCCCAGAACAGCCGGACAAGAATGCCGCGGCGCAAGCCGCAACCCCTACCGTCACAGACAACAAGGCCACCGAGAAGAAAAAAAGCCCTTTGCAGAAGATTTTTGGTATCTTTGGGGATAAGAAGAAGAAAGAGCCCGACAAACCTGTTCGGGACAAAGGAGATTCGCCATGATTAGGTATCTCTTGGCGATTCCAGGCATTGCACTGCTGTTTTGTTTGCTTCTTTCCCCTGCTCTTGCTCAAACCACTCCGGCCACTCCACCCGCCTCTCCCAGCACCTCCGCTACGCCTGCGCCACTCTCCCCCGAAGACTTGGCCAAACTCTATTTGATCCGCAAAGAGTACCCTGCTGCTGAAGTCGTTTTTCGCAAGCTGACCCAGCAGCAACCAAAGAACGCCGTGTATTGGAATGAACTGGGGATTACGCTGCACAACCAGTCGGAGTTGGATCCCGCGATGAAATGTTACGAAAGGTCGGCGAAGCTGGATTCGCACTACGCCGATCCCGTGAACAACATCGGCACCGTGTGGTACGAGCGCAAGAAGTATTCCAAGGCCATACGCGCCTACAAACGGGCTATCGGCATCAAGGACAATTTTGCATCTTTCTACATGAACCTCGGGTACGCTTATTTTGCTGACAAGAAATACGAAGAATCCATCGCTTCCTTCCACAAGGTTCTGGAACTCGATCCGCAAGCGTTTGATCAATCCAATTCCCGGACGGGGACAATCGTACAGGACCGCTCCATTGGTGCGGACCGCGGCCGCTTCTACTTTATGCTCGCAAAGTCCTTCGCCCAATCCGGCAACCTGGAGCGTTGCATCATTTATCTCCGCAAAGCCCGCGACGAAGGCTATAAGGAGATGGACGCCGCGAAATCTGATCCGGCCTTTGCCGGAGTGTTGAAAGACCCCGCCATCCAGGAAATTCTCGCACCCACACCGGCACAAACCGCGCAGCCCTGAGCGGGCATTCCTCTTTAACCGATTTCCGCCGGGCTTTAGAGGGAGCGCAATGTCGCCATCTCTACAGAAGGTCCTCTTGTTTCATCCCCCGCCGCTTTGTGGCAAACGGGAGTGCTCCCTCTTCTCTTTTCCGCTCTCCAATGCGAAATCCGGGCTAGAATACAGGCCAGATGAACACGCTGCTGTCAGCATCCTGCAATTCCTTCCGGCTTGTTCTCGCCATCCTCTTTTTTGCTTCGGCGAGCCACAGTGCTGCCCAGCAGATCGCTCCTTATTCGCAGCACTCGGCGCATTCCCTCCCGCAGGAAGGCATATACCTCGTATTCCCTTTTGAGAACGTGGCCTCGCCGGCGCGGCTCGACTGGATTGGCGAGGGTCTGGAAGAACTGACCATCCAGCGCCTTTCTGCCGCCGGCCAGCAGGTCTATTCTCACAAGGGCCGCCTGGATGACATGGATCGGTACGGCTTGCCGGCCTCGGCAAATTTGAGCCGGGCGACCATGCTGCATATCGCGCAGGAGTTGGACGCGGATTTTGTGGTCTTTGGTAGTTTCACCTCCGACGGTAAAGATCTGACAGTAAACGCTCGGGTGCTGCGCGTGAGCCCCACGGCGCTCCTCCCCGTGGTGCAGGAAAGCGGTCCCCTTGGCTCGCTGATGGAATTGCACACTCGGCTGGTGTGGCGCCTGCTCGCTTCAATCGACGCGAAGTTCGCCGTCACCCTTCCGGAGTTCGCCAAACTGCAGCGGCCGCTGCAACTCGCGGCTTTTGAGCAGTACATCCGCGGCCTGCTGGCGAATGATGATGACGTGCGAGTGCGTGATCTGAGGGAGGCGGCGCGGCTCGAATCGGACTGGCCCGATCCCGCGTTTGCCCTGGGGCAGATCTACTTCGCCCGCAACGACTGCTATTCCGCGTTGCTGTGGCTCGGGAAAGTTCCCCCTTCGCATGATCGCAGCGTAGAGGCGAATTTCTCCGTCGGGGTATGCCGCCTACGGCTTGGCCAGCCTGAAAAAGCTGAACAGGTGTTTGCTGCGCTGCAGGAAGATCTGCGGCATAACCTGGTGAGCGGCGCTGACCTGCCGGAGATACTCAACAATCTGGCCGTGGCACGCGCCCGGATGGGTGATGCTGCTTCCGCGCGAACGGCGCTTAGCCGTGCGAGCGACATCGATCCCGATGCAGACGATTATCCCTTCAACCTGGGGTTGCTGGCTCTTCGCGCGAACGATCTGGCCTCCGCCGCAACTCACTTTCGCGAAGCCGTCCATCGCGAACCGGACAATCCAGAAGATCGCGCCTTTCTGATTTACACCCTGGGGAAAGCCAAGAAAAAGTCAGAGGCGGCGGAAGAACGCGAATCTGCCAAGGAAGCGCTGGGAACAACCGGTTTGCCGATCATAAATCTCGAAGCGAAAAAGGGTGTCGCTTCCAAGTACGAGCGGATCAAACCAGAATTGGATACGACTACGCTGCGGCTTGAACTGCGCGGCCCCGACCCTTTGCCTGCAGCCAGTGCGGAAGTTGCGCCGCCAGCCGATACGCCTGCCGCTCACGTGCGGCTCGGCCGGTTAGACCTGGCCGCGGGACACCTGGACGCCGCGGAGAAGGACTTCCGCGCTGCGCTGCTGGTGGACCCGCACAACGCCTCGGCACACCAGGAAATCGCCGAAATCTACCGGCGGAGGGGTAAACTGGAGGAGGCCGTCCAGGAACTGCAATTATCTCTGGCAGCGCGTGATTCGGCGGCGGTGCGCACCACGCTGGCGCGCATCTATCTGGAGCAGAAAAAACCGGACCTGGCGCGCGCGGAAGTGGAAAAGGCCGTGAAGCTCGCCCCCAATTACGCGGACGCAAAAGAATTACTCGAGCACTTACAACAGGGCAAGTCCACGGGAGGCAAGAAATGATCGCTCGTGGCGTGTGGGTTTTGGAACAACTTGTGAAATGGATTCGCGGCAGCAAGCGGAGCGCTTGGGCAAGTATGCTTTGCTACTCGGCTGCATCAGCGCTGCTCCTCATGTGCATCGGCGTACCCGCGACTTCTGCTCCGGACGACCGTGGTGCCCCGCTGGTGCTGCAACTGAAACTCAACGACATGGTTGAGCCGATTCTGGCCACCTACATTGACGAAGGACTCACGGACGCGGCACAGCGTCATGCGTCGCTGGTGCTGATCACCATGGACACGCCCGGCGGGCTCAGCGACTCCATGACCGATATCATTCATCACATCCTAGAATCCCCTGTGCCCGTGGTGGTGTACGTGGCGCCGGTGGGCGCGCGCGGCGCCTCGGCAGGATTCTTTATTCTGCTTTCGGCCGATGTGGCGGCCATGGCTCCCGGTACCCACACGGGAGCGTCCACGCCAATCATGATGCCGGGTGGCTTCTCGGTCCCGATCGACGATGTCTTGCGCAAGAAAATCAACCAAGATGCCATGGCCTTCTTGCGCAGCTTCACGGATAAGCGCGGACGCAATCCGAAACTCGCAGAAACTGCCGTGACCGATGCGCGTGCGTTTACAGAAAAAGAAGCCCTCGACGGCCACATGATCGACCTCATTGCCAGCGACCGCGACGATCTCTTGAAGCAACTGAACGGCCGGGAAATCACGCGCTTTGACGGCAAGACCCAGAAATTATCCTTGCAGGGCTACACCTTGACGGACTTTGAGCTGTCCGCCCGTCAAAAATTCCTGTCGCGGATCGTCCAGCCGGACGTCTTCTTCATATTGCTCCTGGTTGGCGTACTCGGGTTGTATACGGAATTTAATCATCCCGGCATGGTCGCCCCCGGCGTCATCGGCGGAATCTGCGCTGTTCTGGCGCTTTATGCCATGCATTTGCTGCCGGTGAATTTTGCGGGAGTGCTGCTGATTTTGCTGGCGCTGGCGTTGTTTGTGCTTGAAGCGAAGCTCGCCAGCCACGGTGTTTTGCTGGCAGGAGGAATTGTGTCCATGCTTCTCGGTGCATTGTTTCTGATCCGTTCGCCCCTCACGCCCGGCGGTGTGAGTGTGGGCGTGGCACTGGCAGTGACCATCCCCTTTGCGTTTTTGGTGGTATTCCTGATGCGCCTGGTGCTCCGCTCGCGCCGCTGGAAGGTCTCCACCGGCAAAGAGGAATTGCTCGGCGAAGAGGGCATCGTTACCTCGGCGCTCCCCGCGGGCGGCGATGGCATGGTCCGCATTCATGGAGAGTTGTGGCGCGCGGGTTCGTCAGCGCCGGTTGCCGAAGGCAAGGCGGTTCGCGTCGTGCGAATCGACGGATTGAAATTGATTGTGGAACCGGTGGAAACACTGGCCACCGCAAGCAGATAGAGTTCGTTCAAGTTCAGGAGGCAGGATATGTTTCAGTTCTTTGGACTGGGCACGATGATCGTGGTGTTCTTGTTTTTAATCTGGATATGGAATTCGCTATATATTATCAAGGAGTGGGAACGCGGTGTGGTCCTGCGTCTGGGGCGGCTCTTGCCCACGGCGAAGACCGCGGGCGTAAACCTCGTGTTTTGGCCGATTGAGACTCTTTATCGCATCAACCTGCGCCTGGAAACGCTTGACGTGCCGCCCCAGGACATCATCACGCGCGACAACGTCTCCGTGAAAGTGAACGCGGTCTGCTATTTCCGCGTGGTCGACGCCAACCTCGCCATGTCGCAAGTGCAGAACTATCAATACGCGACCTCGCAACTCGCCCAGACCACCCTTCGCAGCATCGTCGGCCAGTTCGAGCTCGACGAAATCCTCTCGCAACGCGACAAAGTCAACGCCAAGTTGCAGATCATTCTGGACCAGGACACCGAGCCCTGGGGCATCAAGGTCAGCAAGGTCGAAGTGAAGCAGGTGGACATTCCCGAGTCGATGCAACGCGCCATTGCCAAGCAAGCCGAAGCGGAACGCGAGCGCCGCGCCAAGGTCATTCATGCGCAGGGCGAGTTTGAAGCTTCGCAAAAGCTTGCCGATGCCGCCAAGGTTCTTGAGACGGAACCCTCGGCCATCCAGTTGCGCTACCTCCAGACCCTTACCGAGATAGGTGTCGAAAAGAACACAACGATTGTTTTCCCACTTCCGATAGATATTATTAATAAGTGGACACAGTCGATCGGGGGCGTATCGAAATAAATGGCGTCTGGGGGAAAGCGCGGAGCGGGCGAGCGTGTGCTCGAAGGCAAGCACGTCATTGGGCTGTTTCTGCTGATGCTGCTGTTCTCGGGCGTGTTTTTCACGCTCGGCTACGTCATGGGACGTAACCAGTACGACGGCCAGGTGAGCGCGGCGATCACAAACTCGCGCACACCTGATCGTGAGCCCGTGGTGCCTGCGAAGCCGGAACCCGCGCCAAAACAGAAAGCGGAAGTTCCCCCTGTAGCAAGCGAATCCGACCCCGCGACCTCCGGCAGCAATAATTCCGACTGGGAATTTTATGGCAGCAGCAAGCTCGCCAAAGGCGAGCCGCATCTGGAGCCAGTGCCAAAAGCCTCGGCGACTCCACCGGCACCGAAAACGGTAAGCTCAAAACCCAAAGTCGATCTGGCGCCGCCTGCCGTGAAAACCAGCAAGCCCGCAACGAACGCGCCGCTCATTCCTAATGGCGCGCTGCTACTGCAGGTGGCGGCGCTGACCAAGCAGGACGACGCGCTCTCCATCGCCAGCAGTTTACAGAAGAAACATTTCGCGGCCTACGTCCAGACGCCGCAAAAGGACAAGTTCTACCGCGTGCAGGTTGGCCCGTTCAAAGAGAAGAAGGCCGCCGATGCCGCGAAAAAGGGCCTGGAGAGCGAAGGCTTCAAGGCATTCTACGTAAACCGCTGATGTCTTCCCAGGCTTGGCATACCTACCTGCGGCCGCACCGCTCGCCGGAAACACCCGCCGCCATGCGGCTGATTCTGGCGATTCTGAGCGGCGCCATCCTGTCGCTGTCATATCGTGGCAACTTTTTCAGTTTGTATACCTGGGTGTGCCTCGCGTTTCTGCTGGCTTGCGTTCTGGGCTCACGGGGATGGGTCGCGTTTGCCTGCGGATTCCTGCATGGACTGGTCTTCACACTTACGTGCGTGCCGTGGATCGCCGAAGTGCTCTCAGTTCACGGCGGCATGCCCATGGCTGCGGGCTGGGGCGTGCTCCTTCTGATTGCTTCGGTGTGGGGCGCGATCACCGGGCTGTTCGCGCTGGTCGTGCAGAAATTGTCGAAGCGCAGCGTGCCCTTGGCGCTCGCTGGCGCTCCCTTTCTCTGGATTTCGACCGAGGTCGCCCGTACGTACTTGCCGGAAATCAGTTTTCCCTGGGCCTTGCTGGGGTATCCCGCGGCAGGCAATCCGGCGCTGGTGCAGTTGACCCCGATCACCGGGATTTACGGCGTATCGTTTCTGGTCGCGGCTTTCAACGCGCTGCTGGTGTGGAGCGATTCGGCGCGCAGGCAGGAGAGCACCAAGCGCCGATGGACAGCGGTCGCCGCCGTGGCTGCTGCCCTCCTCCTGATCGCATGGATTGGGCCGCGGTTCGTGCCCAAGGCAGAAGCGCATCATGTGGCGCGCGTGGTCCAGCCGAATTTCCCCGAAAACCTCGAATATGCGGGCGATTGGTACGCCGATCACACGGCCGACATGGCAGAACTCGAGCGCCTCAGCTTGCGCCCTGCGCCCGCGGCACAATCGCCCGATCTTCTGATCTGGCCGGAAGCTCCGGCGCCGTTTTCCTTCAGCGATCCGCATTTCGGGCCATTCATCTCGCATCTGGCCCAGGAATTCCAGCATCCTGTGGTGGTAGGGGTGATCGAGTGGAAGCCGGGCACGGAAATCGTGCATGGGGTGCCGCGCAACACGCTCGTTCCGTACAACAGCGCCGCGATGTTGAACGCATGGGGCCAGCGCACTTTTTCCTATGACAAGATGCACCTCGTGCCGTTCGGCGAATATGAGCCCTTTCCGCTGATCCACAAAGTGGTCACCAGCGTCTCTGAGGAAGTCGGCGGCTTCCGGAAAGGGAAGGAGCGCGCGGTTGGCCAATTCTCGAATGGCAATACTTTTTCCGTGTTCATTTGCTACGAAGCGATCTATCCCGGCGAAGTGCGGGAATTTGCCGCGCGCGGTGCGCAGTTGCTCATCAATATCTCCAATGATGGCTGGTTCGGCACATCGCAAGCCGCAGAGCAGCATCTGCGCATGGCCCGCGTTCGCGCCGTGGAAAATCGACGGTGGCTGGTGCGCGACACCAACAGCGGCATCAGCGCTTCGATCGATCCTTACGGCAACATGCTGCGCGTCATGAAGCGGGACACCCGGGATGCCGCCGATCTTCCCTACGACTTCCGCACCGACGAAACACTCTATTCGCGCTGGGGCGACTGGTTCGCCTGGATGTGCGTCGGCGTTTCCGTTATTCTGGTTATCCTCATATTGGGAAAGGCAAAGTGAGCCCGGTTGGCCAAGGGCTTCGCGAGCACAGCATGATATTGGAAGATCTGCAGCATCAATACGATGGTTTGAAGCAACGCATTTCTCTTGTGCGGAGTTATCTTTGACGCGCCCCAGCACCGCGCGCGCCTGAAAACCCTCGAAGAGCGCATCGCCGCACCCGATTTCTGGAACAATCAGGAAGAAGCGCAGAACGTGCTGCGCCAACGCAAACTCGCCGACGATCAGATCAACGCCGACGAGAAGCTCGGCAAGCTCGACGGCGACATAGAAACCTACATTGAGCTGGTCCAGGCAGAAACCAACGCCGAGCAGCGGGAAGAACTGCTGAATGAGCTGACCCGCGAATTGAACGCGGCGGACTCGTACATCGGCGAACTGGAAACGCAGACGCTTCTTGCCGGCGAAAACGATCACCTCAACGCCATCATGACCATCAAGCCTGGCGCCGGCGGCACAGAGTCGCAGGACTGGGCTTCCATTTTGCTGCGCATGTACTTGCGCTGGGCGGAAAGAAAGGGCATCAGCGCCAACCTTCTGGACGAAACTCCCGGTGAAGAAGCGGGCATCAAGAACGCCACCATTCAATTCAGCGGAGAGAATGCCTACGGCTTGTTAGCCGGCGAGACGGGCGTGCACCGCCTGGTGCGCATTTCGCCCTTCGATCAAGCGGCGCGGCGGCACACTTCGTTCGCCTCGGTCTTTGTGATTCCGGAAGTGGACGACCGCATTGAAGTGAACATCAATCCCGACGACATCAAGCTCGATACCTTCCGTTCCGGCGGCAAGGGCGGGCAGAACGTCAACAAGGTGGAGACCGCGGTTCGCTTGACGCATCTTCCCACCGGCGTTGTCGTGGCGTGCCAGATGGGCCGCAGCCAGCACAAGAACCGCGAAATGGCCATGAAGATGTTGCGCTCCAAGCTTTACGATCTGGAGATGCAGAAGCGCCGCGATGAAACCGACCGCCTGGACGAATCCAAGCTGGACATTTCCTTTGGCAGCCAGATCCGCTCATACGTCATGCAGCCCTACCGCATGATTAAGGACCACCGCACGAAATTTAGTGTCGGCGACGTGGATCGCGTCCTCGATGGCGACATCGATCCCTTCATCCGCTCCTACTTGATGGCCAAGCGTACCAAGGGCAAGCTCGTGGTTGAAGCCGACGACGACCTCGACGCCGCGTAACCTTCTGCTCGCGGCGCAGTTTCTTTTGCGGGAGCGAACTTAGCGGCGAGTCTTCCAGTAGCCTGGGCGGCGATGGGCGTGGGCAACGGCGAGAATCTGAATGACGGTTGCCAGTTCGCGGTAAACCACCAAAAAGGGAAAACGACGAATTACGAATTTGCGCGTGCCGTGAGAGTAGCTTGGCCAACGCTGAGGAGCCTGAACGATCAACTGGACGGCGTGGGTGATTTGCTGGGCGAAACGTGAGGCGACGAGTTCGCTGCGCGCAAGGTACCACTCGACGGCGGCGAGGAATTCGAGGGCGGCTTCTTCGTGGAACTCAACGTTTTTTATGGCCATGCTGGAGTGCAGCGGAGACTTGGGATTGGACGTCTTGCCAGGGGATGGTTTTTGCTTTGGCGGAATCCAGATCGGAAGCGCGGCGAGAGACCTCTTGTTGCCACAAGGATTCAGCGTCCGGGTCCGGGGATGCGTCGAGGGTATTCAGCAGCGAGGCAGCAAGGTCGGCGCGTTCTTCTTCCGTGAGAGAGAGCGCCTGCTGAAGAAGTTCGAGGGAGCGTTGCGTCATGTGGAAAGTATACGCCCGGAGCTTTGCAGGTGTGTAGTGAAAGGACGGGGCGGAAGGCGAGAACGGAGGACGGGACCAATACGGCAACTCAATATGCCGCGATCTTGCGGACATGGGGCGCAGCCCTTCGCGGCTCAGGGTAAAGAGTCCTGCGCCCCTACGTGGAAAACCAACCCAATAGCGGGCCGGGCTGAAGCCCGACACCTACATAACCCACAGCAGCAACGGGCTTGTTTAGCGAGTGTAGGACGCGTAAAACT
>Ga0209517_10000618_pt1 | contig 59700 bp, 48 predicted proteins | sample PeaSoiMetSII2010_FD_187695 | JGI IMG/M metagenome (GOLD analysis project Ga0209517, IMG submission 187695) | Peat soil microbial communities from Weissenstadt, Germany - SII-2010 (SPAdes) (version 2) | ecosystem: Environmental > Terrestrial > Soil > Wetlands > Peat | place: Germany... | reverse complement strand
GGATGCCCTCCGGGTCCACGAACGCCCAGCCATCTTCCCCATGCACAGCCATTACGTCCGACTGCCACAGGTTCATTTCCAGGCCGGTCGGTTCGGCAATCCCGCGGCCCAAGCCGAAGGAGCCCTCTTCGTTAATGGATGGACCCGGTTGGAATGTGTTCGTCACGTTGCCGGATGAGTCCACGCATTGAGCCGCGACTGGATTGAACCAGAGCGCATTTGTGGCACTCCCGGAGGAGCGGCCCACTTGTGCGCTGACCGCGCTCGCGGTGGCCGCTGCTAGCAACGCCGGTAATAATTTGTGACGCATATTAGACCTTTCTCTTGGCAGGTTACTGCGTGCCCAAGAACTGAGAGCATGGCTCATACCGAGACCCAAAATGGCGGTGGCCTCGCATCTTCGCTTCTATTCGCGACTCTTTTGGAGCCCCGGGCTGGATTGGTACGGAAGTGTTGTCACAAAATGCAATGACCCCCACGTGAGCGCCGTGCAAAATGCATGGCAGAGAGTGGCTTTGGAGCCTGATTCCAAGCCTTCGTCCGCGGTTTTATTCTTCTTGCCCTCCAGCGGCTATTTCTTATAGTGATGTGGTATGCGGGTCGTACGACCCTGGCACGCAATAGAGGAACTAGAGAAGATTATGGCATTCACAAAATCGCAAATCATTGACGCCATCGCTGAGAAAACCAGCGTTGACAAGAAAGTCGCCGAGGCCATGCTGGACTGCCTCGCGCAATTGGCCTACGAACATGCAAAGGATGAGTTCACGTTGCCGGGTATCGGGAAGTTGGTTGTGATCGACAGAAAGGCGAGGATCGGGCGGAATCCTGGCACCGGAGCCGAGATTCAGATCCCTGCCAAACGAGCCTTGAAATTTCGGGTAGCCAAGGCAGCCAAAGACGCCATTCTCATGGCCGAGCCGCCACCGAGCGCCGGTGCCACGAGTACTTCAGCTCCAGCGGCCTGACGATCAATATTCGTCAATTCTAAAGCAAGCGATGCGTTCCTCGGCGTTCAGAGCATCGGGCGCGATTCGGGGCAATCAAGAGCGCCATCCACCCCCTGGCGCATGCGGGCAAACCACCATTGGCTCCGGCTCTGTCGCCGACGCTGCGTCTTGAGGTGCATACACGATCGAGGGTAGGCGGGGCATCCCGGACGGTTTTGATGTGGTCAAATAATTTTGCAGTGGATCCAGGCATCTTCGTTGAATTCGTAGATAGCGCACAGCCTGTGGTAGCCATCCGCGATCACAACCTTACGGTTGTGTTCGTCTCTTACGAGAAGGAGAGGGGAGAGACGCTTGCCCTTCCGAATCCTTATCCTGTCCTTCTCGACATGTGAAGAGCTTACGCCTAGCAAGGAGAGTTGAGAAGCTCTGAATATGTCCTTGGCTTTGAATTGCACAATGGAAGCGCGTTTGAGCTTTGACATTATTTCGGCAACCCGCTCCTCGCTATAAAGGAGGCTGAGAAAGGATTCAGCGCCAGGGTAGTCTTGCTCTTCCGCATCGGGACGCCACCTGATTTTTGCCACCTTTGCCTTATCCATTCTGGTTATGGTTGTGTTTCATAGCTGTGTGTTTTATTGGATTCTTTGGCAAAATTGAACCTTAGTTCTTCGAGGGACGGTCCTGCATCAGAATGCGAATAATCAGCAAGAGACCGCCTCCTCCCACGCCCAGAAAACATAAGATCGCGAAACCAGGATACCCAAAGAGACGAAACGAAGTTTCCACCCGCATCAATAAAGCTGCGCCGACGATCAACGCAGCCAAAACCAAACCCAGCGCAATGCGATTCGCGACCTTCTGAAGTCCTTCGATGATTACGTTTTCGTCAATCGTCTCCACCTTTAGCTTCAACTCGTTATGCGCGACCGCATCGATAATCCGATTGAGCCGGCTTGGCAGCCGCATTAGAAGGTCTTTCATCTCCAACAAGCCACCGAACAAATTGCCCGGCGAGAGGGCTTTCCACACCCGCTGCTGCAGAATTTTTTCTGCGTTGCGCCGAATCGAAGCGTTGGGGTTAAATTTAGGGTCGAGTGTTTTACCGACCAAGTCCAGGTTCAGCAACGTTTTGCTCAACATGGTCAACTCCGCGGGTACCTGCAATCCGTTATCGCCCGAAATTTGCGTGATTTCGAGGACGACTCGCCCCACTTGAATCTGGTCCATTTCCGATCCTTGAAGCTCGCTGACCAGACTTGCTACGCGCTGGCGAAAGGCATTCTCCGAAAACTCCTGTTTTAGCTCGCTGATTTTGATCGCCATGGCTGCGGCATCATCGCCCCGGCCATCACTTACCGCCAGCAGCAACTGAAGCAAATTCTCCTGCAACCGCGGCGCGATGTGACCAACCATGCCCAGGTCAAGCAAGGCAATGCGATGATCGTCCGTGAGGAAGACGTTGCCCGGATGGGGATCAGCGTGGAAGAATCCGTCCACAAGAATCTGCTTCAGGTAGGCATGAAACAGTTCTTCCGCCAGATCGGCTCCCTTAAAATCCAGCCGAGCCAACGGGCCAAGTTCCGTGATTTTCTTTCCACGAATGTAATCCATGGTCAACACGCGCGAGGTCGTAAAATCCTCGATCGGAGCCGGCACGACAATTTCTGGAAATTCCAGCAGGTTTGCGCCTAGCGTGGTGAGATTGTGCGCTTCTTGACGGTAGCGCGCGTTGCAGTTTGGGGGTTCATGGAGAGCCCACTTTCGCTTTTTGCGCATGCATTGGGGCCATGAACCGAAACGAAGGAACGGACCCCTCACCCCGACCCTCTCCCCTTCGGAAGGGGCGAGGGAGAAGTGCTGCCAGCGCACGTTGCAGTTAGCGCGGTTCATGGGAAGCCCACTTTCGCTTCGCGCATGCATTGGGACCATGAACCGAGACGATTTATCCGGGCTGGTGCTAGTTTGAAGCGCAGGCCGGTTCGGCAGCGAGGGTGTGGGGGTCGGCGCCGAAGGGGCGAGGCGGGGGAGATTGGGCGCTGAGCGCGGCACGGACTGTTTCGAGCAACTGATCCTGGTTGAAGGGCTTGGGCAGGAAGTTGACTCCCTCGCTGAGTGAGTTGCCACTCGCCACCGCGTCGGGATTGTAACCGGAGGTGTAAACGACTTTGAGGCCGGGCTCCAATCCGAGGAGACGGTGCGCCAGCATCAGCCCGCTGACTCCGTCAGGCATGACCAGGTCGGTGAGCAGCAAGGAGACTTTGCCCGGGAGATTCTTCCACTTGCTCAAGGCGTCAGCTCCGGAGTCGGCCGCGATCACCTGGAAGTGGTTTTGCGAGAGGACTTCGCACATATAGTCCCGCACGTCGGCTTGGTCTTCGACCACGAGGATAGCGCCTTGAGTATCAGCGGGTTGGACGCGAGCGGGCGCCGGCAGAGAATTAGGTTCGGAGTCGGGAAGGCCCTGGGCAACGGGCAGGAAGACGCGGAAGGTGCTGCCGAGGCCCGGCTGGCTCTCGACGTCAATCCAACCCTCGTGCTGTTTGACGATGCCATAGACCGTGGAAAGGCCGAGGCCGGTTCCCCGGCCGATGGGTTTGGTAGTAAAAAACGGCTCGAAAATCCGGCCGAGGGTGGCGGCATCCATCCCGCAGCCCGTGTCGCTGACTTCGAGAGAGACGTACTCCCCCGGGTGCTTATCGGGGTGTCCGGCGACCTGGGCGGGGGTGATGGAGGCTTGGCGGGCGCGCAGAGAGAGCTTGCCCCCGTGAGGCATGGCGTCGCGGGCGTTGACGGACAAGTTCATGATGACCTGCTCGAGGTTGGACTCATCGGCGTGAATGAGTGGGAGGCCCTCGGGCCCCTGAACCTCGAGGCGGATGCCTTCGCCAAGGACACGAGAGAGCATCGCTTGCATTTTGCCCAAGGTGGCGAGCAGGTTGATGGGCTTGCGTTGGACGACCTGTTTGCGGCTGAAGGCGAGGAGTTGGCGGGTGAGGGCGGCGGCGCGCTCGGAGGCGAGCTTGACCTGTGTGAAGGCGCGGGCCACTTCGGTTTCCAGATTGTGCTTCACCAATTGCAGGCTGGCGTAACCGTGAATGACGGTGAGCAGGTTGTTGAAATCGTGGGCGACGCCGGCGGCGAGTTGGCCGACCGCCTCCATTTTCTGCGCCTGGCGGAGCTGGGCTTCCAGTTCTTTCTGGCCGGTGACATCCTGCAAGGCGGCGAGCACGCAAGTGTGTTCGCCCAGCCGGAGCAGTTCGATGGAGATAACGGTATGGCGGAGCTGGCCGTCTTTGCGGCGGATGTCGAGGCTGGCTTGCTCGACGCGGCGGCCTTCGGACAAGGACTGGAGGAGGCGGCGATGGGCCTCCGGGGCCGCGAAGAGGTTCAGTTCGTCGGGGGTTTTGCCCAAGAGCGCATCTTTAGGGTGACCACAGAGCTGGGCAAAGCAATAGTTCACATCGAGGTAGCGTTTGGTATCCAGGCGGCGGATGGAGAGGGCGATGGGCACGCTCTCAAAGGCCAGGTGAAAGCGCTCTTCGGATTCCCGGAGGGCGGCCTCGGTGAGTGAGCGGCGCTGAATTTCGTGCTCGAGGTGGCGATTGGCCTCGGAGAGCTCCTGGGTGCGTTGCTGGACCATTTCGTCCAGCGAGGCTAGCCGGCGATTGGCCTGCCGGCTCAGAAGCCACTTTTTGGTTAGGGTATGGGCCAGTTGGAGCACCTCCACTTGGTCAAAGGGCTTTTTGAGAATCACCAAGCTGTCGGTCTCCCCGAGCTTGGTCAGAATCTGGTCCCAGGAGTAATCCGAATAGGCGGTGCAGATAACAATTTGGATGTGCGGGTACTCCTTCCAGATATGCGAGATGGTTTCTACTCCATCCCATCCGGGCGGCATGCGGACGTCCATGAAGGCCAGCGAATACGGTCGTCCGGCTTGTTCGGCCGACAGGATTTTCGCCAGGGCCTCCTCTCCCTGGAAGGCCGAATCCATCTCGAACGAGATCGCTGGTTTGGCCGCGGGCGCGTCGTCAAAAAGTTCGAACGCCATCGCGTCCATCGAGGCTCGCTGCCCGCTCTGGGCTGGACACAAGATTTTGCGAAAATCCTCGTGAATGGACGGGTTGTCGTCCACGACCAGGATACGATGAGGGAAGAGGTCAGGGGTGTTATTCATACTTCGTTTCTTGGTTAGGGGGCAGAACTTTCTTGTTCGGGTGGTGAGGCAATGGGCAGTTCGAGGATGAAGGTGGCACCGGTGCCGGGGCCTTCGCTGAAAGCCTGGAGAGAACCACCCATTTCTTTGGCTGCGAGCGCGCCGGTGTGGAGGCCGAAACCGTGGCCGTCGGTCCGGGTGGTGAAACCATGGCTGAAAATCCGGGTGAGGTTCTCGGGCGGGATGCCGATGCCATTATCACGCACCACGACCTTAATGCGGCCGTTGCCATTGCGCTCCAGGCCCAGCGTCAGGACTTTGTCTGGCCGGCCCGTGGCATCCATGGCGTATTTGGCGTTGCGGAAAAGGTTGACGAGGATTTGCAGGACCTTGTGTTTGTCCACGCGTACCAGGGGCACTTCGGGGAATTCTCGCTGGACCTGCACGCCGTGGCGGATGAAGGCGCCGCTATTGAGGCGCATGGCATCGTCGATCAGGCTAGCCGGGGGCAAATCCTCGATGACGCCGGCCACCTTGGCGTAGTTCTGCTGCATGGCGACGATCTCCTTGATGTGCTCGATATTCTTGACCAGGCTCTGGGTCTCGCTGGCGATGTGCGCGCGCTCCTCTTCGAGGGCGACAGACAACTGGGAGAGAAACTCCGGAACGCGCCGGCCCTTAGGATCGTTGGTCAAAAAGGAGCCGAGGTCGGCGCGGTGGGAGTCCAACAGGACGCAAAGTTTGGCGAGGCTTGAACTGCAAGAATGGCTCAAACGCTCCCCGAGCACGCCGGCTGAGACATTGACACTGTTGAGGACGTTGCCAACGTTGTGCAGCACGCCGGTGGCCACTTCGGCCATGCCTGCCAGGCGGGAAGTGAGCATGAGTTCTTTGTGGAGTTGCTCGATTTTCTCCTGGGTGCGTTTGCGCTCTTCAATCTCCCGCTCGAGGGACAGATTGGCGTCCCGCAAAGACTGGTCATCGGTTTGGATCTTCGACAACATCTCGTTAAAGGCCTCGCTAAGCCGGCCGACTTCATCCTCCGAGAGCTTGGGGGCGCGCAGCGAATAGTCCTTTTTCTCGGCGATGCTCTGGGCGGTGCGGGCGAGTTGGAGAATGGGGGCGGAGATGCGGCGTTGGAGACGACTGGAAAGCGCCAGCGCCAGGAGCACGGAGATCAGCAGGACGACGATGAGGATGGCGGAGTAAAGGCGCAGGGAGTGGGCGTATTCAGTCTGGTAGTCGCAGAGCAGCCGCAGAGTGGCGATTCGTTCGCCGGCCAGCACGACCGCCTGGTTCAGCGCCAGATACCCGCCCTGGAAATGAATGCCATCTTCCGGGGGCATTTGGGGGAGCGTGGAAAGAGGGGTGCTAGGAAACGCGGCGAATTCACTAGTGTCGGGCAGATCCAGGCTGGCGCGGATGATGAAGGGTTTGGCGCGCACCGCTCCCAGAATCTTCTCGGCGCCTTGGTTGTCTTTAAAGGTGATGGACGCGGTGGTGTTATCGCCCAACATTTGTCCGGTGGCTCGGAGATCGCGGGTGAAACTCTGGCGGAAGGTTAGCAACTGGGTGAAGAAGATCGCTGCGGAAGCAGTGGCGAGGGCGGTGCAGCAGGTGACGAGGATGGCAATGCTGATCTTGCGCTGGATGGAAAGGTTCTTGAGAAAGGAGCGGAGTCGTTGCATAGGTTAGAAGTTTCGGATTTTGGCGGTGCCCATGTTCACGAGGGTGGCCAGGGCGCTGCCCGAGATGTTGAGGCCGACGCGGCGGGCGCGTTGATCATTTATTTCCAAGTGCAGTTGGCCGGACTCCACCACGAAATCGATCATCCCGCCTTGGTCGAGGAACTGGCCAGTTTCTCCCACGGTCAGGACGGCGGAGTTGCTGGCGGCCTCGGCCCATTGGGCGCCGTGTTGGGCGACGGAGCGGCTGAGAAAGAGCACATGGCAGGCCGCTAGGTCGTTGGTCTGATCGAGCCGCTGAACGAGGATTTTGTGTTTGTCGATGGCCTTGTCGCCCAAGGAGCGGGTGAAGAAGTCCAGCGCCTCATCGCCCACCACGCCGATGACCAGAGGGGAATCATCGCGCTCGAACTTGGCCGGGGGCCATTGGGTGAACTTGGCGAGCTTGAAAATATAGGCCGCCTTAAGCTCATATTCGTTAACGACGCGCGGGGCAGCCGCGAGGCTGAGGCTCGCGGCCAACGAAAGGAGAGCTGCAATCCAAAATAAAACTGGCCGGCATCCGCGCATGTGATTTAAAAGCGGTAGGTGAGCTTCACACGGAAGGTGCGCCCGGGCATGGGGACAGCATCCTCGGGATAATCGGCGGAAAGCGGGTTGGAGTAATGCGTGTCAAAGACATTGTACAGGCTGGCGGAGAGCTCCAGGTTCCTGATCAGCTCGCGGCTGAAAAGGGTGAGATTGGCGACCCAGAAGGGGCTGAGGACATTGCCCTGCACGGTGGTGCGGCTGCTCATGGCTTGCAGTTCAAAGCCACCAAAGAATTTGTCGCGCCAGAAGGGCACGACCACATTGGCCTTGCCCAGGTGGCGGGGCGAATTGTCCAATACTGCGCCGGTGACTGTGTCGCGCGCATCGGCGAAGGTGTAGCTGAGCCGCGCCCGCAAATTCCCCTGCCAGCGCCCTTCGAGCTCAGCTTCAAAGCCCCGTGATTCGACCTGGCCAATATTGGCGAAGTAATTCAGTCCATTGGCATCCGTGGCCTGGCTGATCATGCCATTGATGTCTTCCCAAAACAGGGATCCGGTGGCGTGCAGGCGTGCGGCCAGCCCCTGTTCATAGATCAGCTCGTACGAATGGATTTTTTCCGGCTGTAAACCAGGGTTAGCGCGAAAGAGCGGTTGGATATAATTGAGCTCGTAATCGTTGGGCGCGCGAAACGCCTGCCCGTAAACAAACTTAAAAGCTCCCGCCTGCCACGGCCGGTAGATGGCCGCGCCCCGCGGATTAACTGTGTCGCCGAACTGGCTGAAGTAATCGTAACGCACACCGGCGTTGAGGGTGAGATTGGTCAGGAGGGTGACCTCGTCCTCACCATAAAAAGCAAAGCTGTAGTCTGACTGGTGAGAATTGACATACACCGCGCGGGGGGATTCGTCGAAATTATACAAATCGAGTTGGAAGTCGTCCCGGACCTCGCTCCCGAGGGTCAAGCGCTGCCGTTCCCAGAGGGTTTTCGAGACCAACACTTCGCCGCCGGCCCATTGGGCCTTATCCCATTCGCGATTGATCGTCACCGGCCCAGGATCGGGGGATGAATAGTTGAAGGGAAAAATACCGTCATACCGATAATGGTCGTAGTAACCCCGAGCCTGGACCGACCAGTCGCCGGCGAACTCCCGGGCGAATTTGAGTTCGGCAAACTCTCGCTCGTCGATATTCAGCGAATTGGGATTGTCGAAGACGGTCTGAAATTGGGAGGTGGGGACGGGCTTGCGTCGATCGATGGCGCCGCCTTCCAGCGTGAAATCACCGTAGGAAACGGAGGCAAACGTGCTCTTAGCGGTGGTCCCATCCAGATCATTGGCAAATCCGCCATTTACGGACCGGTATTGCGGGAAGAAGACCCGGTCCTCGCCTTGGCTGTCCAAATAAGTGCCCGAGACAAGAACCTCGACGCCGTTAGTGAACTTCTTCCCGTAGGTCACCCGACCGGTGTAGGTATCGAAACTGCCGGCGGAACCGGAGAACTCGAGGCCGTTGACGTCGCCTCCCCGCCGCGTAATCACATTGATGACAGCGAAGAAGGCATTGTTGCCATAGAGGGAGGAGCCCGGGCCGCGGATAATCTCCACCCGGTCCACCAAGTCCATATCCAGCAGGAAATCCGTGGACGCGAAGGCCGAATCAAACAGCGGCTCGTTCATCCGATGACCATCGATATTGATAAGCACGCGGCCGCCGAAATCGCCGGGCCGGTTGACGCCCAAAACACCGATGAAATCGTAAGCACGATCGCTGGTGACGTAAAACCCGCGCACACTTTGGAGCAGATCCCCGAGTGTGCGGTAGCCATATTGCTTGATGTCCTCTTGAGTGAGGATCGAAACTGCGGAAGGCGCTTCCGTGACGGTCTGTTCATGTTTGGAAGCGCCATAGACGGTGGCCACCTTGACGGCGGCCAACTCCTCAAAACTTAGCTCAGTTAGATCGGGGGCCGCGGGCGGTTGGTTGGTGTCGGACGCCAAGGCCGTCCCAATGGCTGCGGCCAGCGCCAGCCAGAGCGCCAACGCCGCGCGTCCAGGCACGCCGGGGAAACTCCGCGCTTTGCCCATGCTCTTCATTTCATGGTTCAGGGACTGGGCACAAGGCGCAAAAACCGGACACCAGCCCTACTTTGCCGGGCCTGCGCTCTGCGAGGGTGGACACTTTTGCCCGGGTACCAGACAAAAGCGCCAAACCATGCCCGAGACTGAGGAGAAGCAGTTCTGAAGCCAAAATCCTGGATTAACGTTACCTGTTTGGTTTACAGACAAGTTCTTTATCCTTCTCAGGAGGGGGCGGCGGGTGTAAGAATGCAGTCGTGAAATCGCGGCCTGCTTAGTTTGAGGGGCCCGACACGTGCGACCTGTACATCATTAGTTAGTTAGCAAACGACTCGACAAGCAGCCTCGACAAAAACCTATGAAAAGATCAATGTTGATAAAATTGGCGTGCGCAGCCGGAATCCTTGCGGCGGGCGCGGCGCGGGGGCAAGTGTTTAACGTTCATAATATCCAGCACGGATATTCATTCTACGGCGGCTACAACATCATGGCCTTCGGCCAAGGCGCTCTTTCCGACCCAGGCAACAACATTTGGAACGGATTCGGCGACGGCGGAACCCCCGGGAGCACGGACTCGTTTGGTAACGGGCATCCGAATGATGGGCTCCTCCCAGGAAATCCCGGAAATCCCTACGCCTGGTCCCATGCTCCGTTTTTCGCCCAAGGCCCCAACCTGTTCAATCCGGTGAACTTTGGCGCCGCCAATGCCGGCAACGCCACGTCGGCCGGGGCTCACACTCCCATAACGATCCCCAGCATGGTTTACGGCTTCGACAGCGGCAATGCGCTCTCGGGGGGCGCCACATTGCGAACAAATGTCGCGGAATGGATTTACTCGGAAACTGCCGTGGTGAATCCCAGTTCCCCGGCCGCTGGAGGAACGGTCAATCCCTTGGGTCTGCTCACCTTGAGCAACGTTCCGCCCGGCACCTACGACCTTTATCTGTATTCCGCAAATTATGACGGCACGCGGGGCGGCACTTTCCTGGTCTCGAGTGGCACGCCATCGAACGGCCTGTTTGTGGCCATGAACCCGTACGCGGCCGCCGGAAGCGGTCCCCTCACGAATTTCGTGTTGGGAACGGATTACGTGGTTTACAACAACGTGACGCCAGGGGCGGACAGCACCATCCGCGTAAGTTGGGGAGCGGTAAGCAATGTCAACAGCTCGCTGACCGATGAAGGCGACTTCAATGGGCTGCAATTGGCGCCGTCAGTCCCGGTTCAGGCAGGACCGCTCATCCTTGAGCAGCCGCTCGGTGCGACCTATTCGGAAGGCGCCAATACGCCTTTGCTTTGGGTGGTGGCGAGCGGCTATCCAGCGGTTTCCTATCAATGGTACAGCGGTAGTCCACCCGGCACGGCGCTCGTGGGTCAGACCAACTACACGCTGGCCTTTGCCGGTGCGCTACCATCTCAGTCCGGAAACTATTACGTCGTGGTTACGAACCTCAACGGCGCCGTCACCAGTTCAGTGGCCAACCTCACCATCGCCGGGGCGCCCGTCATCGTGGCGCAATCCAGCACCAACAACCAGATCCTTTACACTGAGAATGACTTCGTGGAGTCGGTGACCGCAGCCGGAGTTACGCCGTTGTCCTATTATTGGCGGACCAACGGTGTCACTGCCATGGTAACGACCTCAAGTTCCATCCGAGTTGCGAGTCTGACGGCAACGAACTTTACAGGGGTGGCAACGTTCACTTGCCTGGTGAGCAATTCCATCGGCACGGCGTTGAGCAGCCCCATGACAGCTACTATTGTGGCGCCCAACAACCCCTATGACGCTGCGTTGCTGGCTCTCAACCCGGTCAATTACTGGCCCCTGACGGAAACGAGCGGTACGACCGCCTACGATTTCATTTCGGGGAACAATGGCAGCTACGTAGGCAGCGTAGTGAACGGCACCCCAGGACCGGGGGCCGGTTTTGGCACACCAAGCTACGCCTATACGTTCGACGGCGCCTCGTATGTTGACATCCCAACCGCCACTGCCGCTGAACCGACCTATGTCTTTCCGTACGTTCTGCCGAGCGGCACTGGGGCTTTGAATTATACTGGGCCGCTCACACTGATTAGTTGGAGCTATGGTGGCCTTAGCGCGTTCCAAACCATTGCGGGCAAAGGGGACCACGCTTATCGCATCGATCTGGACCAAAACGGAATAGGCCACTTCAATGACAACGGTCCTAGCGATGCAGTAGGCGGACCTGCGATTCAAAATGGCCTGTGGCATCAGATCGTAGGAACCTACGACGGCGCACACATAAATCTTTATGTGGACGGCGCAGTCGTTAACGCGCAGGGGGACACCTCGACGACTGGAGATACTTTGGATTTCTGGATTGGCGGCGCTCCGGACTACGGGAACGGCCGGCTCTTCACTGGTTCGATTTCCCGCGTGGCCATGTTTACCAACGCCCTTACGGCAGCGCAGGTCCAAAACCTGTTTAACGCTGGACAAACGCCGCCCTTCATTTTCGCCCAGCCGACGAATCTGTTTTATGGGTTTGTGGGCGGGACCGCGAAGTTCACAGTGGGAGTAACTGGGGGTACGCCGTTGTCCTATCAGTGGTCTGGGCCCGGTGGAGCGATTCCCGGTGCGACGGCGGCGACGTTGGTTTTAACCAACCTGAACGAAACCGGCATTCCCACTAACAGCGGGCCGGGCAACTACTCTTGCGCGATCACCAACGCCTACGGCAGCACAAACAGCGATGTTACGATGCTGCTGGTCTCAGATGCGCAGCCATTTTTCGTCCAGGATCTACCTCCGATTAGCTACGGGATCGTTGGCTCAACGGTGTCCCTGGCAGTGGTAGAAGGAGGGGACGAGCCACTGACCAACCAGTGGTACAGCGGCTCAACCGCTCTGCATGACGGCGATCGTGGTGGCCGGATCACCGGGACGACAACCCAAACGTTGTTGATCGCCAATGCGGAGACCAGCGACGAGGGCCCTTACCAAGTACTGGTTACCAACGGCATTTCGCCTTATTCTGCGGCCAGCCAGGTAACGCAATTAATAGTCGAATCGGAGCCGCTCTTCAATACGAACGGAGCGGGTTGGACGGCCAATGGTGGGCCCAGCATTAACGCCGATGTATTGACCTTGACGGACGGGGTTAACAATGAGACCAGGAGTTTCTTCTTCGACACCCCGATGTATATCGGCGCCTTCCGAGCCTCGTTTACCTACCAGGCGAACAGTAATGCTACATCAACGACGACGCTGGCTGACGGTGTTACGTTCTGCTTGCAGAATTCGGCGGATGGCCCTGCGGCCCTCGGCGCCGGGGGCGGATCACTGGCCTATGCCGGCATTACCAATAGCGCGGCCATTGCGATCGACCTATACAACGCGGCAGGATATGAGTATGTCACGGATGGCAACAATCCTTCCACCTTGGGGCAGTACGTGGTAACCGCGCCGACGGTCGATACCCGGAGCACTCATCCGATCGATGTCAGCCTTGTGTATAACGGGAGTTCGATCGCCATTTCACTGGTTGACACGATCACCTCCGGCACGTTCGCCTCGAACATCACAGTCGGGGCGTTGTCGAGCGTTGTGGGTGGTGATACGGCCTATATTGGTTTCACGGGCGCCACCGGGGGTTTGAACTCGATTCAGACGATCAGCAACTTCTCCTTCATCTCGATTCCGGTGCTTTCGGCAAGCCGGATTGGGACTAATGTGGTGATCTCCTGGCCGACGGGTGTCGGTGGTTATGGGCTGCAAACGACCAAGAGTTTGACGGCTCCGGTTTGGAACCCTCTGCCCGGTCCCTACGCTATCGTGGGCGCCGGCTACCAAGTGACTGTTCCGTTGACGTCTGGCAGCCAGTTCTATCGGCTGGAACTCCAGCCCTGATCACAAGCCGCGTTTCACCGGGATGCGTCCGACCGGCGCATCCCGAGTTCATAGGCGCTCGTCTGGGTCTGGTTGAGCGCGCGAGGCCGGGGTAGGTTTTCCCCCGGCTTCGCTTTTTTATGGGAGGCGCGCCAGCGCGGGTGGCGCGGTAAGGTAGGGCAGCTAACCCGGATATTTCGTACACTCCGGTAGCAGGGCGACGCTCCGTGGGGCCGAGGCTTGCTTGCGAAAGAGGCTCGGCAGGAGCCTCGCGCTGCCGGAGTTTGAAGTTTCCCGGGCTAAACGGTTCTGCCGGCCCTTTGGGCCGTACGCGGATGGGCAACCACCCCGACACTGGTCTTGCCACAAGGCGATCGTCCAACTATCTTTTCGCTCGCGCCTGGGCTGAAGGGCGCAGCTATCGAACACCTGCTCCATTTGTGAGAGCGCTTAAGAGTCACCCGCTGGTTTCGCAAGGCTCCCTGTCCCGCCTGCTCCAAACGGCCGCTGAGGCCTGGAACCGCCTGGATTACCAACGGAGCATCGACACGCTGGAGCGCGCGGCTCGTCTCGACCCTGCCAATGCGGCAATTCACTTGGAGTTGGGCCGGGCGCACGGGATGCGCTACGACTATGCTGCGGCGGAAAAGTGCTTCGAAAAGGCCGTGCGCGTGGCGCCGCAGAAGGCGGAAATCCTGGCCATGGCGGGCGTGCATTGCCGCAATTTCAACCGCTATGAAATGGCCAAGAACTATTTCGAGCGCGCTATCCGGGAACCAAAAGCCTCAACCGACACCTTCGTTAAACTGGCCGAACTCTACGAGCGGTTCCATTTCCTGAAAGAGGCGGGGGCGTTGGTTGACCGCGCACTGGAAACTGATCCCGGCTGTGCCCTGGCGTTGCTGGCGCGCGCCCGGCTGTATCGCTCGACCGGAAACCTCGAGGAGGCCGAACGCCTCGGGCGCTTGCTGGTGTCGAACAAGGATCCCAGTGCGTGGTCCACCTGCATTCGTGGCTGGTACGAACTGGGAGCAATCCTGGATCGGGCAGGCCGCTACGATGAAGCGATGGCGGCGTTTTTGGAAGCCAAAGCGCTGATCCGGCCAAACGCTGGGGAGTTTCTGGCGGGTCAACGGACCGCTCATGAGCGCCTGAAGGAAGCCGAGGCCAATATTTCAGCCGACGTGCTGCGGCGCTGGCATGAGTCCTCAGCCGCGCTCGAAACGCCCCGCCGGCTGGCACTCTTAGGGGGCCATCCCCGTTCTGGCACGACGTTGCTCGAACAAGTACTGGATGCGCACCCGGACATCATCTCGGCGGAGGAGACCTCGGTTTTTTTCGAGACTTACCTTTCCCTCAAACGCGGCCTCCCCCAGGACGCGCTTATGTTGACGGTGCTGGATTCGGCTTCCCCTCCTACGCTCAAAGTGGCGCGGGATGGGTACTTCTCAGCCATGACTAATTTCCTCGGAGCAGACATCGGCGGTCGCCTGTTGATCGACAAGAATCCATCTTTGACCGGGCTGGTGCCGGGGCTCATCCGCGTCTTTCCCGAGGCGAAATTCCTCATCGCTTTGCGGGACCCTCGCGATGTCTGTCTGAGCTGTTTCATGCAGCCGCTCCCGTTGAACCAGGTCAGCGCCATATTCTTGAGCCTCGAAGGCGCTGTCGAGGAATACGGCTCGCTCATGGGAGTGTGGAGGACGATGGCCGCCCGCATGCCGAATCCGTTCCTGGAAGTACGCTACGAAGACGTGGTGCAGGATTTGGAGTCGCTGTCGCGCCGTGTGCTGGACTTTTTCGGGCTGCCATGGGACGCACGCGTGTTGCGCTTCGACGAGCACGCCCGGCAGAAATTGGTCCGTTCCCCAACCTACGCGGATGTGGCCAAGCCGGTTTTCAAAGGCGCGGTCGGACGTTGGCGTCATTATCAGAAGTACCTCGAACCGTGGGTAGGCAAACTCGCACCGTTCATCGACGCGTTCGGGTATGCGTGAATGCGGGGCGTATCGTTTCCGGCCCAAAGGGCCGAAAGGCCCTAACCCAGGGCTGAGGCCAAAAGCCGATAAGTGTGCTCCGAAATCTTTCAGAAGAGGGATGGATGGATTTACTCGCTGAGCTTCGTTCCTTATCAGACGTCGCTCCGCGACTCAGTCCGATTAGAGTGGGTGTCGATCCGTGGGCTAAAGCCGCACGGCTAACTTCAGAACATCGCTCCGCGATGGACAAATCGGCCGCGTGATGGCGCGGACCATGGTCATGGCCTTTTTGCGTCGGTATGAGATTGAAAACGACGAGCGCTATGTGTGGGATTGAAGGCTGGAGCCCTTTCAGGGCTCAGGGCCCTTGAGCGGCCGATGCCCAGCCCGAAAGCGCGTGCTCGCGAAGACGCTCGGAGTTCGGGGTTTGGGCCTCAGCCATGGGGTGGGTTCTGACGGCCCTTTGGGCCGGGAGTTCGCGACTCTTGCTCCGTGCTTGCCTCGACGGGACCGTTTAACTATCTTTCTTCCCGCGCCTGATTAAAAGGCGCTGCTAATCGAACACCTGCTCCTTTTGTGAGAGCTCTTAAAAGTCGCCCAATGGTTTGTCTCATGCCGACGCTCCCTTTGAACCAAAGATTCCTTCTGACGATCCTGGTGCTGGCGCGTTGTGCGAGTGCCTGCGCCGCGGTCGGCATCGAGCGTCTTCAGTGCGAATATCTGGACAACCCGCTCGGCGTTGACGCGCCACAGCCGCGCCTGAGTTGGGTGCTCACTTCCGCCGAACGCGGGGTGAAACAGACCGCCTATCAGCTGCTTGTTGCCGGCAGCGAGGCTGCATTGAAGCAAAATCAGGCAGACCAATGGGACAGCGGCAAAGTCATCTCCGAAGAAACCGCCCAGATTCGGTACGCCGGCCAGCCACTCGCCTCGCGCAAGCAGGCCTTCTGGAAGGTGCGTGTCTGGGACCAGGCCGGCGCCATGACCGAGAGCCGGCCGGCTCGCTGGGAAATGGGCCTGCTCGACCCCACAGATTGGGGCGCGAAATGGATTGGCCGCACCACGGACACAAATTCGAACCCGGCCCCTCTCCTGCGCCGGGACTTCAAGCTTGGCGGCAAGATCAAGCAGGCCCGCGCTTACATTTGCGGCCTCGGCTATTACGAGCTGTACCTGAATGGCCAGAAAGTCGGCGACCACCTGCTGGACCCCGGCTACACACGCTATGATCGCCGCGCGCTGTACGTGACCTACGATGTCACCGACCAACTCAAGCGCGGCGACAATTCGGTGGGCGTGATCCTCGGAAACGGCTGGTTTAACTGTCATACCAAGGCAGTGTGGAATTTCCACCAGGCGCCGTGGCGGGCCGCGCCCAAGCTGTTGCTGCATCTGCGCGTGGACTACACCGACGGGCACAGCGAAACCATCGTCAGCGACGAGACCTGGAAATGCTCGACCGGCCCGATCGTTTTCGACAGCATTTACGGCGGCGAAACCTACGATGCCCGCCTCGAGAAACCCGGCTGGGCTTCCCCCGGCTTTGAGGATTCCCAGTGGGAGCCGGTGAAGCTGGTCGAAGCCCCGGCGGGGAGGCTTGCCGCCCAAATGATGCCACCCATTAAGGTGGATCAGACGCTCAGACCTGCCAAGGTTACCGAGCCGAAGCCCGGTGTGTTCATTTTCGACATTGGCCAGGGCCTCGCCGGAATGGCCGAACTCACGGTTTCAGGCCCCGCCGGCGCGCGGGTCCAAATGCGTTATGGCGAGCGCCTTTTCCCTGATGGCACACTCGACACGCGCGATATCGAGCAGCATATCAAGCGGCTTGGCAAGGAGCAGCAGTACCAGACTGACACGTACATTTTGAAGGGCGGTGTCAGAGAGATTTGGCATTCACGCTTCACGTATCATGGCTTTCAATACGTCGAGGTGACCGGCTTCCCCGGAAGGCCCACCCTCGACAGCCTGCGCGCAAAATTCATCCACTCGGCGGTACCGAGAGCCGGCGAATTCACGTGCTCGAACCCGTTGCTCAATGCAATCAAACGCGCGGCCGATTGGTCTTTCCTGAGCAACTTCCAAGGCATCCCGACTGATTGTCCGCATCGGGAGAAGAATGGCTGGACGGGAGATGCGCAGCTCGCGTGTGAACAGGCGCAATTCAGCTTCTTCCCCGCGCCCGTTCACCAGAAATGGCTCAACGACCTCGGCGATGAACAAAAGCCGAGCGGCCAGTTGCCCGGCATCGTGCCGACGAGCGGCTGGGGTTACACTTGGGGAAACGGCCCCGCCTGGGATAGCGCTTTCTTGCTCATCCCCTATTACGAATACGTGTATTACGGCGACACGGAGAACTTCCGCCGCCATTACGACGGGCTGAAGCGCTACGTCGATTATCTCACCAGCCGCGCCCACGATGGCATTGTGAAAATCGGTCTGAATGACTGGGCGCCGTGGAAGACTAAAACCGAAGCGGGGATTACTGACACAGCTTATTACTACGTGGACACGAAAATTGTGGCCCTGTCGGCGGAGTTGCTCGGGCAAAAAGATGACGCGCGCAAATACACCGAGCTGGCCGGCGCCATCAAAGCCGCGTTCAATCAGAAATTCTTCCAGCCCGACACGGGGCTCTATGACAACGGCAGCCAAACCGCGCTCAGTTGCGCGCTGTACCAGGGGCTGGTCGAACCCGAGAATAAGGCGCGTGTCGTGACGAATCTCGTGGCGGCGGTCGAGCGGGCCAACAACCACATTGATACGGGCATTCTCGGCGCCAAGTATCTCCTCAACGCGCTCCTGGAAAATGGCCGCGCCGACGTGGCGTATCGCATGGTCGCGCAAAAAGACCAGCCGAGCTGGGGTTGGTGGCTGGGGCAAGGCGCCACGACTCTTTGGGAGCAATGGGATGGCAGCGAGTCGCGTAACCACATCATGTTCGGCGACGTGAGCGCGTGGTTCTATAAGGCCCTGGCGGGAGTTCAACCTGACCCGCAGTCGCCCGGGTTCAAGCACTTTTACGTCACCCCGCAGGTTGTGGGCGACCTCACGAGCGCCCGCGGCGAATACGATTCCATTCGCGGCAAGATCGTGAGCGATTGGCAGGTAACGAACGGCGGATTTCGTCTGAACCTCACCGTGCCGGCCAACACGGCCGCGACCGTCTCACTGCCCATCACAAGCAATGTCCTGGAGAGCGGCACATCAGCAGCCCAGTGCCGGGGGGTGAAGTTCCTACGAAACGAACCCGGACGCAGCGTGTTCGAAGTCGGTTCAGGCAAGTTCCTCTTCACTGGGTCCGTGGGGAAGTAGCGGTCTGATAATCTTGCTCTCGGGGAGGACTTTCGTTAACGTGTGAGTAGGCTTACGCCGTGAACGGTTGGCCACATGGAATTTATGTCGGGAATTCGCACAATCGTGACTTTCCAAAGTTCGGCCTTCAACTCGACCGAACGGAAGGAGTACTTCATTCACGATGGGTGCTACGGCGATGACGTGGCGCGCTGGCTCATTGACCACCTTCGCGGCAATGATATCCCTGCCGACCATGAGCCAACCCCGGAAGAGTTGGGTTGGCATTTCGGCTTTTCCGTGGGTGGCACGGATTACCGGATGGCGGTCGGCCATCGGTCCGCCAAGGGCAGCGAGCCGGCGGTTTGGATCGGCAGGCTGGAACGCAAAGCAGGCCGGATTGCCTCGAAGTTTCACCGGCAAATGCACGGCATTCAACCGGACGCGGTCCGTCTCATTCATTCGCTCCTTTCCTCCTCACTGAAGGTCAGGAACGTGCGCTGGCATCATCAAGAAGATTTTGAAGCCGGCCAGGAAGAGAACGGAGCGACGGAACCTATGGCGCCTTGAGGTGCGCGTGGTTCCGATGCAGAGGGCAGTCCGGGAAGATCCATTTCAGGGGCGTGGGGATAATGTCACTGCGCCCGGACGCGATAGAAGCGCTGAGGATGATTCGTCCAATTCAAATCGGCAAAATGGACCGGGCCGGCTCCGAGGGTGTTGGTCTGCAATGGCTGCCAGCCAGGCGTTCTCAAGTTACTGGACGATTCGACGGTGATGATCTGATTTGAATACCCGGTGATGTTCAAGGCAAAGCCGTTAGTTGCGGTTGCGGCACTGATAGGATCGGGTTGAATCTGCGGGGCGATGCTCAAACCAAAGACGGTGCCCTGACCCGCGCCGCCACCGGCCTGAGTGGTTCCATAAAGGGTGCCTTCCGACAGCACCAGGGACGGTAAGGGCTGCGCGCCATCGTTGTTCGTGAGCACGCCATCGGAATTGTCGGCTGAGATAGAGAAATGGCGGAGGACGGTGTAGGCGGAGCCGTCCATGCGCAGAGCGAAGACGACTCCGCTGGCATAGTTTCCGCCCTCGCTCGTGGTGCCAAACAGTGCGCCGCCAGACGCCGCGAGTCCGGATCGCACCAAGTAGCCATCATCATTGGTCCCGGACCCGGGGTCCAGGGCTGAGAAGGTCTTCAGGATGCGGTAGTAAGTCCCGTCGGTGCTGAGCTGATAAACGAGGCTCTGGGATAAATCGCTTCCTCCTTCGGTCGTTCCGTAGATCGAGGTTCCTGAGACGACGAGGTTGTAACGCGGATTTGACCCATCTTGCCCGGTAAATTCTTTCAGCAGCTTAAAGCTGGTGCCGTCAGCGTGAATTGAAAAAACGGTTCCGTGGTTCGAGGCCCCGCCTTGGTAGGTGGTTCCATAGATCACGCCGTCCGAAAAAGTCAATCCGCCGAGAGGCAGGAGGCCGTCGGTCCCCGCAAAACTCTTTAAGAGATTGAAGCCCGAGCCGTCGGTGTTGAGTTGGAAGATCGCGCCTCTGTTGGAAGCGCCACCGGCGGCGGTGGTTCCGTAGAGGATGTTGCTGACTAAGAGCAACTCGGCATAAGGGGCTTTACCATCGCCCCCAGAGAAATGCCTGAGGACAGTGAGACCAGTGCCATTGGTGTTCAAGGAGAACACGGTCCCCATGCCCCAAGCGCCGCCTTCATAGGTCGTTCCGTAAAGAGTATCGCCGCCCAGCACGACGCCGGCGAGGGGGGCGACCCCATCGCTGTTGGTGAGGACGCCATTAGTGCTGGCGTGAGCGGGCGAAAAGCTCTTGAGCGTCGAATAACCTCTCCCGTCGGTATTGACCCGAAAAACCGAGCCGTTGCCGTAGGCGCCAGAACCGATGCAGTACAGTGTGTTGCCACTGGAGAGCAGCTTTCCAAAGGAAGGCGCGGAAGGACCCGAGCAGGTATAAATCACCGTAAAGGTTTGTGCCCAGAGCCCTGCCGAACTGGCGAGAACGAAGGTCCCACAAAGCCACGCGGGGACAAGTCTGCACAGAAAGCCCGAGCCGCCGGGCAAGGAATGATCGGCGGATGAAGCGTGAAGGCTGAACGCAAGAACGGTCGTTTTTTGATAGTTAGTCCTAGGGTTAGTCATCATAAAGGTCCTTTCGCGGGCGAGAAGGTCCCCTTGTTCACTGCCCACCATTTTTCCCACCTTGCCGGGCTGCTTGCTGGCAGATCCAACCCGGTTATTTCATGCAATGCAGCACCTGCGCGCGTGCGCACGATGGAGTTGGTGTCCCTGAGCAAGGGTAAGGCAAGGTCCACCGCCTTGGCATCGCCGTTTCGCTCAAGCACCTTCAGGCCGATGAGTCGCGCCGTGGCCAGTTGGTTGGTGATCAGCACTGCCGCCTCCGGGGAGGTTAGCGCTCGACCGTTCAGTGTTTGTTCACGAGTTGAGGCGAGCGGGTCAGGAAGGCCAGGCCGAAGATGTCCAGTCCCCTCGATAAGCCGCCAAGCCATCGTGACGATTTCCAAGTGGGGACTACCGAGGAGCGGCAGCAGGTCCGCGCGAGGAACGACATCTCGATTCAGTTGCCAGAGCATTTGAAGCGCAGCGCCCTGCACCTCCGGGTTGGGATTCGCTAGCATTTCGACCAGTGGTTTTGAAGGGATGGTGTCCCGGTTTAAGCGCAGCAGCACGGAGAGCGCGCACATCTGCACATTCAGATCCGGGTCCTTCAGGAGCGCGAGATAGAGGGGCGTCCGGTCCCTCGGCTCATGCAGGGCAAGCGAAGCCACGGCTTCCGAACGAATTTCCCGGTACGGATCGCGGAGGAGGGTTCTGAGAGGCGCGGTAAGGCGGTCGTCCCAATGGTTATTGGCGGCGCGCTCCGCATGGAGTCTGACCTGCGGCGTTTCATCGCTGAGCAGGCCGAGCAACGGCTTGACCAACCTCCGATCGGGCAGACGTTCAAGCCCACAGACCGCGTTGATTCGCTCAGTCGAGTCAAGGCTTTTACAGGCTCTGACCAAGGCAAAGGCTCCCTCGTCACCAGATTGCGACAGGACTTCTGCAGCAATGCGTCCCATTGGTCGGCGCAGCCTCCCCGCAAGCACAGGAATTGCCGGCTCGAATTCCAGGTCCTGCATTTCGGCTGGCTTAAAGGTGCGAACGACCTTAGTGAGGTACCAGGTCCGATCTTTAAGCCGGGGCAAGCTCTTTATGGTCTGAATGAGTTGATGAGGCGCTAGCTGCAGGCATTGGAGAAGCGCTTCGGGCGACGCGTAAAAATCATCCTCGAGAGACTCCTGGAGCGCCGAGGGCTCGCCTTCCTGAGCCATTGCGGCAAGGTCTTCGGCAGCCCAATCTGGCCGGCGGCGACGCCAAGGGATGCCCGCGTTGCGAGGATCGGACGAACGCAGTTCAGACGCGAGGAGCATCGTTTGGATGTGCCGCCGCCAAGCTTCCCGAGACAGCCCGCGCCGGGATCCCGTCTGCACCCATTCGGCGTGGCGTTGATCCAATCTGTCGCAGGCTTCGTCAAGGATGAATTTATTGAGCAAGGGCTCCGCCGAGATAACGTAGAGCGAAATCTCCGAGGGTTTGCCTCCCACAGACGAGACCTTCAAGGGGAACACGCATTTGGGCGTATCGAAACTAATCAGCAACGGATGAAGTTCACCACTCGCGAGCTTTGTCTGGACGGCGCGTTGAGGGTGAACCGCGGCGCTGACACTGGACACCAGCTTGAACCCGGCCCCGTGATCCAATCGGATTTTTGCGGCCACGAAATACCAACCGTGGCGAATATACTCCTGGAGGGTCTCGGATTTGCCCTCGGGAAGCGAGTAGCCATGGGCCTGGAGCCAGCGCCCCAGGCTGCCAGCCTCCTGCGCCGAAAGGACGGTCACTTCGTACGCGCCGACGGTTTTGGCTTCGATCACCTCGACGGTAGCCCGGCTGGCACTCGCGCTGGTGAGCCCAAGTCCCAGAGTCCGCACCATTCTGTCGGTGTGTACAAACTCCCTCTGGGTGAGCTGGCTCAATTCGTAAAACGCAGCCATCGAGCCTTTTTCGACTTTAGGCAGAGAGGGCACGGGAACCAGCCAGCCAAATTCGGCTAACGGCCCTTCGTACTTGACCTGGAGCAGCATATCCTCACGGCCGGCGTCGTAGAGAATGACGGCCTTTTGCGTGGGCTCGTTAATGTCCTTGGCTTTGTCCCAGACGACGCGTGGAACGACGAAGCAGCCGTCCGCCAGGAGCGGGGCAGGGCCACTGAGCAACAAGCCGAGTAGTATCACGGCGAGAGCGAGGCGGCGACCGACGGGGTTTTCGCTTATCAAAATACAGGGGAAAGTACGAGAAGGTTGATTAGCGCACATAGGATCAAAATTGCTGTGGATACGTTGCGGATTTTGGGGAAAATGGCGCCGAGTGGGGCGGGAGTTCTCGCCACAACGCAAAGCCCGGCGGCGGCGACCAGTGCCGTGGGTGCGAAGATGCATGCGCCACCCTGCAGAGCCCAGGCTTGTGGTGTAGCGCAAAACCTTGGCGATGGCCCATACAACTCGTAGAACACCGAGGAAAGGAAACACAAATAGTAACCGGCAAACGCACTACACAGGCCGATGCAGAGTTTAAGCGCCAGCGATTTCATAACTGCATCTTCATAATCATTGCTCCTGAACGGTGGTACGGCATTTCACGCCCTGGGGAACCGGCACGGCCACCGGCACCGCGATGCTATTCGTTCCTTCCGTTTGCCGGGTTGAGTCCACGGCCACAAAAGAGGTGAAAGGCGATAGCAGACCATAATCGAGCGCGACCTGTTTTACCTGGTCTGCCAGATCGGAGTTTGGCTCAAAGAGCGAACGGTGGGCCAATTCAGCTATCTTCATCTGCGCCCAAATGCTCGGCAGCCCTTGGTTGGTAGAGGTGAAATCACTCCGTGCGGCGGCAACTTCCAGTTCAATTGGTGCGCCGGCTTGCTTGCCCGAGACACGGATGGGGCCAATCACGTCGCCGCCAAATCGGCCGGTCAAAACCACGGGTCGCCCTACGAACAGATCGGGGATTTCCTGGGGAAAGACCTCGGTCGCCTGCAGTGGGCCCCAATCAATCACCAAGTCGGTCAGCGCCGGATGACTGATCCGCGCGAAGAAGTCTTCCATAATCTGCGCGGCATGGTCATGCGGCTCAAGGTACGCAACGGCGCCACGGCCGACCCGCGCCATCTGGTCCAGCAGGTAACGATTGACCGCCGATCCGATGCCGAAGCTGAAAATGCGAGCGGGACCCAAGTACCGATGAATCTCGCCCAGCACTTCGGTTTCGTTGCCGATATAGCCATCCGTGAGAAAGCAGACAAAGCGCAGGCGTTCCGGGTCGTGCGGAAAATCCAAAGCGGCTCGGATGCCCTCGAGCATCCTCGTGCCGCCGCCGGCTGCCAGGGACCTCAAGTAATCCAAGGCGCGCTGCACGTTTTCTGGCGTAGCCTCCAGCGGCAGCGCCCCAAGCTGGGAGGCCGTGTCGGAGAAATTGATGAGCTGAAACGAGTCACCCGGCTCGAGGAGGTGCAAGCCGCGTTCGACCGCCGCTTTGGCCTGGCGGATGGGCCGGCCGGACATGCTGCCCGAACAGTCGAGCACAAATACCAGCTCCAGCGGCTGGCGCCTGGGGTTCTCTAGCGCCTTGGGAGGATAAAGCATCAGTGTGAAGTAGCTACCGCGCTCATCGCGGCTCGTTAGCAAGCTCGATTCAATCTGCTCGCCAGCCACGCGATACCGCAGGACAAAGTCACGGTTGGGCACGCGGTCGGTTGGGCTCAGTGAAACTGTCAGCTTACCCGGCGCTGAGGATTCGCGCACAACCTGGTGGGTCTTGCACTCGAAGTCCTCGATCGGCACACCGGCATCCACGCCCACTCGGAGCGAAAGGTCGTGTGAGGAGCGCTCGCCTGGTTTGAGATAGCTGACCTCGGACGTCTGACCTGAGAGGCCGGCCTGCCCACGCCCCACTGCCCCAATTCCCTCGGTTGTCCCCGGCGGGTTAAAGCGCGGCCCCACCACCATTGGAAATACGAACTCATACCAACCGTCGTGGTAGGGGAGAGTCTGGATGTATTTGATATCCACATCGATTTCCTTGCCCGGCTCGAGGTTGGCGACCGATTGGCTGAACACATTGGGCCGCTCCTCGGTGAGCAACGAAGCCACATAGCCCTGGCGTTTGGCTTCCTGGTAAGTGGCCTCGGCCTCGTTGCGCTCGCGAATGATCCCCCGAATCCGTCGCTCGCCAATGGTCATAATGAACTCGTTGATCGCCGAATCGTGCGGCAGGGGAAAGAGATAAACCGCCGTGATCTTGCTGGCGTATGGATTGAGGAACTGTTGGGTGACCTGCACTGTGCCGATGTAGCCGCTAATTGAGGCGCGCACGTCGGTGTGTTTGAGCGGCATGGGAATTTCCCGAGTCCCAATTTCCGCCCTGAGTTCTCCACTCCCTGGCAGCTCCCTGGCAGGCTGAGCCCTCGGCTCGCTCCCGCGCGTGATGACCCAGAGTTCTTCCTGCGGGACGGCCAGGCCCCGGAGCGGCGGCGGCATGCCATGACCCCCACGGAGCGCTTCGCGGGCCTGGGAATCTGTCGGAACTGCCACACGCGCGGAAGCATTCATCGGTTGAGGAACAGTGGGCTCGGAAGCGGGCCCGGCCTGTTCCGCGTAAGCGCCGGGTCTTGCAGTGCCTGCTGATGCTGCTGACGGTTCGAGGAGGGAGCGAATGCCGGCGTTTGCAGGCCTTTTCCCGGCACATCCCGGGAGAAGCATGAGGCTTAGCCAAACGGGCACTAGTGAGATAAGTGTGAGCAGATTGCGATCGGCTGGTTTCACTGCGCTTTCCTTTCCTCGTAGCTGGCTCGGGCCGCAATCCGAGCTCCGGCGGCATCGCCCGCGACTTCGAGCTTTAGTGCGTAGCGTAATGGGCCAGCGCCGGCAGTTTCCAGATGAATCGTCGCGACCCGCGTCTTGCCGGACGGCAGCTTGTCCTGAGTCCCCGTGTTGAAAGCGGCGAGAATCACGCGCTCATGCTGCATCGCCTTCGGATCATAGAACGGCGGCTCATGGAAGGCGGGATGCTCCCCGCCTTCGATGCCGACGATTTTGGCCGAGCCATTGGCAATGGCGAATTCGAGTTGATAGGCGGCTAGCGGCGTGGCCTGGGAATCCACATAGATGTCCACCGCGCAAAACCGACTGCGGCCTTCCTCGGGAGCCGCCGGCTGCGCCCAGACCCCCACCGCCAGCCCAAAGACCATAACCAACTCGAGCCACAGCTCATGGCGAAGCTTGAAAAGGCGCTCCGAGCAGTCGAACCTCGGCCGCAGTCGGCACCCCAGCCGGCCCAATGCCTGTCGGCCTGGCCTCATGAGCCACCTCCTTTGTTCAGCCGCACGATCTGGATAGCGATCGCTTGCACATCGCGTGCATCGACGACTCCGTCACCGTTGGCATCCCACCGCAAATCCCGCACTGGGCCGGACTGCAGGCGCTTGGCGAGCCGCAGCGCGTCGAGGATGTCGCCCTGTCGCTGCTCGATGACCGCCTCCGTTTCCGGTGCCGGTCGCGCGTCGATGTCAGGACCTGGTACTGCGGACCTAGTCGCGCGTAGCTCAAAAGGGTTGCGGAGGTGCCAACCGGTTGAGAGCGAGCGTGAGGGGAACAAGCTGGGGGCCAGCAAGATGAAGGTAAGCAATGCGGCGCTCGCGGCCAGCCAGGGCACGAACGGAAAGCGAAGGAACCAAAGGCCCCGGGGCCGGCCCAAGTGCCGTTGCGCTGCGCGGAACACCGCCTCATCCACCGTCGGCGGAACAAACGGGCGGTTTTGCGGAAGCTGCTTCAAGGCCGAAACCAGCTCGGCTGGCGCTTGCAGATCCCCTTCGTCCCTTTCGTCGTGATCTCCCGGCGTTAGCATGTTCGAATTTGAGTTCAGTGCAACCACCGACGTGAGTCGGCGCTAAATCTCATCCTTCAGTAATCAAGCCTCCGTGAATGCGGGCGAGCAGCGAAAGGTCAGCGCCGACTAAGCCAGCGGCTACGGCATCCCCGCATTGGCCCGCGTTATTATCCAAGTAGCTAGTCATCAAGATCTTCAGCGTACGAGGCGACTAAAAGGTTCACCGGCCGAAAAACTCGTGGGTGCGAGCATCCTCGCGCAAGGTCTGCAGGGCGTTGTGCAGGCGTGATTTCACGGTGCCCAGGGGGATTTGGACGGCTTGGGCGATTTCAGCCAAGTTTAGCCCGTCCACGAAACGTAAAAGCAGCACCTCACGATGTTCTTCCGTCAAAGCGGCCAGGGCCGCGACGAGGTCAGTGGTTTGGGAAGGGACTTGGGCCGGCGCAGCCGATTGAACGATTTGTTCGAGGTCTGCCAGGCTGCCTTGGTAACGTGCCGCCTTGCGCCGTGCGGCGATCGATAAGTGGCGCACGGCCGGATAAAGGAAGGTCTTCAAGTGGCAGGTCAGCCGGAACCCCGGGAACTTCTTCAGGAAGTACAGGAACGTCTCCTGGAGCACATCCAGGGCCGCATCGCTGTCCCCGGTAAAACGGCAGGCCAGCGTCAGCACCCAATCGCGATGACGCAAGTACAGGACCTCGAAGGCGGCTGCATCGCCGCCGTTGACAGCGGCGATGAGCTGGAGGTCACTTCGCCCATCACGGTTATCCTGCGGTTGCACCGGGACATCCATCTGAACGTTCAGCGCCATAATTCGCGGCCCTGACTGGCACTTCAAGTGATTAAGTGAACCAAGCCAGGAAAAGGTTCACTGCGCGAGGTTGAAGGGAGCAGAAGGCGACGTGGCCGCTACTTTGAGGCACCTCTCATAACCCTCATCCAAGGAATATCATTGCGATGCTTATGAAATTTGCGAACCATCGCGCCTGCAGTGCGCAGGCTCGAAGAATCTGACTATGCCAATGACCAATCTGGCTAATACCCCGGAGGCCAGCCGGGAAGGTGAATGGATGACTGGCCGCATCTTTTTCTGGGCGCTCACGTCCGCACTGGCGGGGTTTCTATTTGGCTTTGACACCGTGGTCATATCGGGCGCGGAACAGAAAATTCAGGCGCTGTGGCACCTGAGCCCCGGGCTGCACGGCATCGCGATGGCCTCCGCCCTCTACGGCACTGTGTTGGGCTCTTTATTCGGCGGTTGGCCCACCGACCGTTTTGGACGCCGGGCGACCTTACTGTGGATTGGCGTTCTTTACTTCGTATCTGCGGTGGGGACGGGACTGGCCCCGAATGTCTATGTGTTTATCATCGCCCGGATGTTGGGCGGCCTGGGAATCGGCATCTCCACCGTGGCGGCACCTCTCTACATCTCGGAAATCGCGCCCCCGAAACACCGTGGACGTCTGGCGGGCATGTTTCAGTTCAACATTGTCTTCGGCATCCTTATCGCCTTTGCCTCCAACGCACTGCTCGCCGGGGTTGGGGAGAATGCGTGGCGTTGGATGCTCGGGGTGGCCGCGTTACCTTCTTTCCTTTACACCGTCTTTTGTTTCGGCATTCCGGAAAGTCCCCGCTGGTTGCTCGTTCGCAAGGGCGACCGCCCGGCCGGCGTTGCGGTTTTGCAACTCATCGAACCCAGCGCCGCCCCGGCCCAGATTGAAGCGCAAGCGGACGAAATCACTGCTGCTTCTTCGGAACGAGCCTCCTCTGGGCAGTTTTGGACGAGGCGGTTACGCGTGCCCATCCTGATGGCGTTTCTCGTCGCCTTCTTTAACCAACTCTCCGGCATCAACGCGATTCTTTACTTTGCTCCCCGGATTTTCGAGCTGACGGGCTTGGGTGAGAAAGCCGCCCTGCTTCAATCCGTCGGCATCGGCGTGACCAATCTCGTTTTCACGTTCGTAGGTTTGTGGCTCATCGACCGGGCGGGCCGCCGCACCTTGCTCTTTGTCGGCTCGTTCGGCTACATCATTTCCCTCGGGCTCGTCGCTTGGGGCTTTTTTACCGGCCACCTCACCATCGTGCCGGTTTGCATCTTTGCCTTCATCGCGGCGCATGCGATCGGGCAAGGGGCAGTGATCTGGGTGCTGATCGCCGAAATCTTCCCTAACCGCCATCGGGCGGAAGGCCAAGCCTTGGGCAGTTTCACGCACTGGATGTTCGCCGCCTTGCTCACCACGTTTTTCCCTAAGATGGTTACGGCCTTCCCGCCCGGCTACGTGTTCCTCTTTTTCTGCGGTATGATGGTTCTGCAACTCATCTGGGTGAAGACAATGGTGATCGAGACCAAGGGTGTGCCCTTGGAACAAGTGCAGAAACGCTTGGGGATTGTCTAGACCGTTACGTTTTGGCCTTTTTGGCCAAAGCGGTGTCCAGCGCCTCGGTCAGTTTATGGCCCAGCGCACCCGCATCGGTGGCGATTATTGTCCCCGTGTCGCCGTCCACCAACACCGGGCATGGTATGGCATGGACGCCGTATTGCACCGCAATGGCCGCCTTCCAATAACCGCCGTCGTAAATCTGCGACCACGTCATGTTGTTTTCCTTGACGAAGTCCAGAAGCTTAGGCCCTTGCTGGGGGCGATCGAGACTGACGCTCAGCACGTCAAATCCCTTCGCATGGTATTGATTATAAGCGGCGACCACCTTGGGGAGTTCCGCCCGGCAGGGACCGCACCAAGTCGCCCAGAAATCCAGCAACACCACCTTGCCTTTGTAATCAGCGGGGAAGTTGATGGTCTTCCCATCGAGCGTTTTGGCCTGAAACGCCGGGGCCTGCTGGCCCGGAGAAACGGCGGAACGGCTCTTGGAGCCCTCGCCCGCCGAAACCGTCAGGCCAAGCAATGCACCCGCCGCCAACACTGACAGAATGAAGTAGCTGTGTTTTAATCGTCTCGTTTTCATAGTGGTTAAATTAGTCCTACTGAGCAGAAATGCAACTGGAACAGGTTGATCGCTGCTCGCTAACGCCCAGGAAACTCACGCCGCCGCTCGTGACATTGCTGCCTGGGATGCTTCGGCGTTGGCGCCCACCTCCGACAGAACTGCTTCGACGGCGCGCCTCAGGCTCGTTGCAAACTGGGTCGCGGGGAGACCAGGTTTAGGTTGGCGAGGATATTCGCCGTCGCGCTCTGACAAAATGACGGCGACGAGCTTGAGCTCGGGAAAACGTTCATGGAGGCGCCTGCAAACGTGGCGGGCCCCCGTGTAGCCGTAGGGAGGCACAGCCAGAACGCTTGCCAAAGACGGCTTGCGGCCTTCGGGTAATTTCAGGAAATCGCCGGCGACGGTCTGCAGTGGCAGGGTTCTCGCCTCGAGGCCGCGTTCGCGAATCAGTTGCGCAAGCATCAGCGCCGCTATCTCGTCCGCTTCATCCCGGGCCGGCAGGCAGAACACGCTGGCTCCGCTCAACCCGCTTGGGCCGCTCTCCTCCTTGTTGCTGGGCGATTGCGTTTGGGCGACCTGGTTCGCATTAGCGTGCGCGCCGTTTTCGTCGGCCTTTTTGGATGGTTCGTCCTCGCGCAACTCCTCGGCGCGGTCCGCGAGGTCTTCCACTAAAAGCCGCATGTTGCCGAGCACAAATTCTTGCCGTGTCTGATCCGTTCTTCCTTGGTGCCGATCCATCTCGGCTAAGGTGAGCGCCGGAATCATGATTTCGTCATAGAACTCAGCGAGGGACTTGTGCTTGAGGAAGTGTTCGGCGATTTCAGTCGCCTCATCGGCGTCCATGGCGAGCAGGCGTTGGTAAAAGCGCGTTTCGGGTTTGAGCCCAGGATCGTCGCTGAATAGGATGCTCAAGAATTCCAGGCTGGGCACGTTGCGGCCGATGACCACGACACACACTGTGAGGGGAGTGGCCAGCAACAAGCCCACCGGCCCCCACAGCCAAGCCCAAAACACCGCGGCGACCAGGATCGCCATGGGTGAGACGCCCGCCGAACTGCCATAAAGGAAAGGCTCGGCCAGGTTATACATCAGCAAATCAATTCCGAAATAGAGTCCGAACACGGCCGGCACTTTCCACCAAGCCGGGTCAACCGCAAAGCACAGCGCGGCCGGCATGACCGCCGCAATCCAGATCCCGAGATACGGAACATAGCGGAGCAACGCTGCCACCAGGGCCCACAACAACGGATTGGGCACGCCCATAAAGAATAGGCCCAAGCCGGCCAAAATGCCGAAGCCCAAGTTGACCACCAACTGCGCCAGCAAGTAACGGCTCACACGGTAGGCCGCATCATCCAGGACCTTGGTGGTCGTGTTGACGCGCCGAGCCCCTGCCAACCGGATGAGGCGGTCCCGTAGATCTTCCCGTTGGATCAGCATGAAAATCACGAAAACGATCACAATCACGGAAGTCATCAAGATCCCCAGCACCGAACCGAGGACCTTCTGGACGATGTCGAAAGGGGAGAACGGCTGGCCGCGAATCTCCACCGGCACCGGTTTCTGTTCGCCGGACTGAGGTTTGTTGGGCGGGGCGGGGGGCGTCAGTTCCTCGGACACATTGTGAAACGACCGGGTTACGCGGCTGATCACCCCGCGGCCGGAGGTGCGCAAGGCCTCGAGTTTCTTGTGAATGTTTTGTTGATAGCCAGGCAGCCTGCGCGCCAAATCCCCTGACTGCGACGCCATTAACAGGCCGATCAACCCCAGAAGGACAAAGGCGAGCAAGACGACGATCAAAGCCGAAGGCGCCCGTCCCAACCCGGCGCGGCGCAAAGCGATCGTTAACGGCGCCAGCATGAACGCCAGCAGCAAAGCCAAGGCAAGCGGGATCAGGACCACGCGGGCGAAATACAGCACCGCCACCACGATAACGAAGTTCAACAGGATAGTGCTGCCCGCCGGACTGGTTGACCGATTTCCCTCTGCCACGAACTGAAACTGCCTTTCTTTTGGCTCGCGCTTTAAGATCTGCTTCGGCACACCTCGTGCTCGGCGAGCGCTACTGGCACTGTATCCTACGGAAAGTTAGGCGTTCAGGTAGTCATAGACCCCAAAGTGGCCCCACCCAGATCAAACCACCGCGGCGGGAGCGGAGCCTTCGTTCGCGGTCTTACGAATCAGTACGACATTTTCTATCTTTCCCTCGAACGCATCGTCATGGGAGACGAGCAGGATCTGATCGAGTTTGCTCTCGGGCAAGTCCTGCAAGCGGAGAACGGCTTCGGCCAGCTTGTCGCGGCTGTCGGCGTCCACGCCGTAGGTAGGCTCATCGAAAACGCAGAAGCGCAGCCCGCAGAACTCCTGGATCATGGCGAGCGTCATCGCGAGGGCGAGCTTGGTTTGCTCGCCGCCGGAGAGCATGGCGAACCGCCGCCCGCCCGGATGGATGCGTAAGCTGTAGCGTTCGGAAGCCCATTCCAGCTCGGCGGGGTCGGTGTTGATCTGGTTGAAGGTCTGCTGAGCGCGGGCCGCAATGCGTCGGCAGACGTGCTGCGCGACCGTGGGGGCGGCTTTGGGGAGAATGCGCCGGGCCAGTTCGGTCAACTCGATGCAGGCTTGGAGTTTGCCGCGGGCCACGAGAATGCCCTCTCGCTCTTCGGCCGCGGCTTGCCATTCGGAAAACCTGGTTTGCTCACGGCTAAGTTCGCGCTGGGCATTCACCAGATTCGCCGATTCGGTGGCGAGTTGGAGAGTGGCCTGATCGAGTTTTTCGCGCGCCAGTTTCAGGGCCGCAGGATCGAAACCGGCATTGGCCCGCTCGAAGGCGGCCTGCCTGAGGCCAAATTGCTCCTTGGCGCGCGCTGCGGATTCGGTTGATTTCCTGAGCGCCTCCTGGCGTTCCCCGAGACGGTCAGCGGATGGTTTTGCGCCCAGATACTTTTTGTGGCCTTCCGTATTCTGGTCCTTGAGGACCCTTTGGTCCGCGAGTTCACGCTCCAGATTGGAATACGCCTTCAGGTTCTCGTCCAACTCGGTAACCCGGGTGCCGGCGCTAGCAGCGTCCTGCTCGGCTTTCGCTCCCGCGCCACTGTGTTCGGTGATCCTGGCCGTCATGTCTTTGATCTCCCGCTCGAGCCCACGGATTTGTTCCCCCTTGCTCTCTTGATCGCGCTTCTTGCCCAAGCGCTCGTCGCGGGTTCGTTCGACTGATTTAATCCTCGCGTCCAGTTCTGCGGTGATCTCAGCCAAGACCCGCGCCGCATTCGTTTGGAATTCCGCTTCACTGTCAACCAGCGTCTTCAGAGCGGGAACGTCAAGCCACGTGTGCGAGGGATCGCCCCAGGCGTCGGGGGTGGCACTGGGGGGCGCTGGAATAGACAATAAGGCTGACTTTGCAGGCAGATACTCGCGCAACCAGGCGAAATGGGCCTGCGCGGCTGCCGGGAAGAGCCAATTGTGCGCCTTGAGCAGTGAACCGATATTTTTGCCGATGGACTTCTTAGTTTCCTCGAGGGCCGCCTCTTTCTTGGCTAATTGCTCCACCAGAACCTTCGCTTGGCGGTAGGTTTCAGCGGCCATCTCGCTCTCCTTAACCAGCCGCTCGATTTCCTGCGTTTGAGCGGTGACGTCGTCTTTGACTTTTTTGAGATCAAATTGCCGGCATTGTTCCCTGAGAAAGGGACACATCCCTTCACGGATCTGTTTCAATTGGCCGGAGAGCGTGTTTTTGAGCTTTTCAGCCTCCGTCAACTGCTTGGCCAGTAGTTTGGAGGCTTGTTCGGAGCGGGCCTCCTGCGCGCGGGCCGACTCCAGTGAGTCCGGTTTCCACACTTGAACTTTGTTCCAGTCCTTCAGAGTCTGTGCCACGAACTCGCGGTTGGAACTTACTCGGGCCTCAAGGTCCTCGAGCCAGTGTCTCAGGTCGGCACGGGATTGTGCGGCGCGCTTGGCCGCGAGTCCTTCGCGGTCGAACTCGGTTTGGCTGTCAGCCAAAGTCTTTCGCGTTTCTTCGATTTCGGTTCGAAATTTTTGGGTCTGCTCGAGCCTGGCCTGCTTCTGCTCGGCAAAAATGGCCGCCTGCCTCCGGGCACCGACGGCATTGGCTTCGAATTTGGTTTTTAGGTTCGCGGCTTCAGCTCGCTGCTTCTCCAACCGGCTCTTGCCTGCTTGTTGCTCTTGCAGGCTTCTGAGCGCCTCCTCCGCCTTGGAATAGGCGTCGTAGCTCGCTAGCGTGGCCGTGACCACCGCGGCGGAGTCGCGCGATTCCTGCACTTGGGCCTGATACATCTGCACTTGTTGGGTGGCGAGCTTGAGATCGGTGTGGACGGAATCGAGCGCAGTTTTAGTTTCGCGAACCGCTTGTTCCTTTTTTTCTTGGACCTGCCTCTCGGCGTCTGCGGCCAGTTTCTGTTGGCGGCTATTCTCAACCTTTTGGCTCAGCGCTTCAAGCTCCTGCTGGCGGATCTTTATTTTTTCCGCACTATCCGCGCGATCCTTCAGGCGTTCCTCGACGCCTGCAAGCTCCTCCTCTTTCCGGGCCTTTAACTGGTCGAACTGCCGGCTCACGGGCCTAAGGCGCTCGGAACACTGCCGGAAGATGTCCACGTCCAGCAAGGGTTCAAAATGTTTCTGCGCGTCGCCTGACGTCGAATCGAAGGGCCAGGTAAGCCGTCCTTGTTTGACTCCCAGCAGTTTGGAAAACAGTTCCGAGAGCCGTTTCTGGTCGTGGGATTTGAACAGGCGGCAAAGATAAGCGGCCACCTCAGCATCGCCCTCAGCCTCGATGCTCCCGTCGCTAACGAGCACAACCTTGGAGCGGCGTTTGCTCTGGCTGCCCAGTCCGCGCTCGAGCCGATACGTCTGACCCTCGTGTTCGAAGACCACGTCAATTTCACCGGCCTTCTTGCCGCCGCGCACGAGGTAAGTGGCGTTCTCAAAGCGTTCCGCGTAAATCGGGTCGGTGAGAAACAGCGCATAGCCGAGGCTCTCGATGAGCGTGGATTTACCATGGCCGTTCTTGCCCGCGATCCGATTGATGCCCGGCGCGAAAGAAACCGTGACGCCTTTGCCGTCCACTCCTTCGCCGTAGGATTTGATGTTCAGCAAGCGGAGGGAATGAACAATCATGGGACGCTTCCGGCCGAAGGGGGCGCAGAGGGTTGGGATGGGCTTACCGGGACGCCAGCCCCCAGGACGTTCGGGGGGACTGTAATTACCAATGGGTGGGGACCGTCCTGGGACAGTGCAGGGAACAACTCCTGCGATGTTCGGGTGTTCCGGCTCTCTGCGGGCGAGGGCGCGTCTCCTCTGCCCTCCAGGATTGCGCTAGAGACAGGCGAGAATTGATCCTGCGCGACCGAGGGGCTGGTCTCGGACGCGAGGCGAATCCTTTCGATGAGCGGACTGAGCTGGATTTGCTCGGCGAGCCGATCATCTGGCTGGCCGGTGCGAACGGCTTCTTTGAGATCAAAGAATAGGTTGGCAACGGTTTCTTGTTCGCCGTCCAATCCCCACAGGTTTGCCTCCTCCACCAACTCACGAATGGAGGAGCGTTCGATTTGTTCCCGCGACAGGCTGGGGTGCCCGGGACCGCTGCCCGTGACCGTGCCATCGAGGTTGATGCTGGTCGCGTCCAGGGCCACCGCTTTTACGCCACAGCTCTTCTCGATGTTCCGAGCGGCGAGGTCGAGATCCAACGCGATGCGCCCGAGGTTGATCTTGCCTGTCAGCTGCAAAGCGACCGCGGCGTCAGGCCCAGCGCCTTTCTGGGAGATGAGCCGGCAGGCGGCTTGTTCCAAAGCTGAGGCGCCGTCCTTGAGTTTATTGCCGAAAGCAGAGCAATCAAGGCTCAGGTGGAAAACCTGCCGCCGCGGGTTGCTGCGAATGATCACGCTGGGCACGGGGTTCTTCACTGAAGGATCGATTTCGATCCGGGCATAGCCGCGGCCACAAGCTTGCCCGCTTTTGTCCAGGTCATAGTGAGACTCCTGTAGGTCGCAGTTCTCAGGCGAGCCTGGGTTGCAGGCCCAGCCGTCGAAGAGCAAAGGCTTGTGGATATGCCCGAGTGCCAGGTAGCAGACTCGTTCACGAATCTGGCGGAGATCCTCGCTGGAAAACCCGCCGCCCTCACCCACGAAGTAGTCCGGGCCAGCATGGAGGAGCAGGACGTGCGGCCGGTCGGTCGGCAAGCGTTCGGCGATTTGGCGGACTTTGTGAGGCGTGGCAGCGCCGAGGTAGCCTGCGCCGGTGAACCGCAGCCCGTCGAGGTCAATCCACGAACCCCGGCGCGTTTGTTTGCTCCACGGTTCCAAGACGGGTCCATCGACTCCGAAGCACGTCGCCAGCAGGATGAGCAATTCATCATCAGCCAGGTATTCCAACCAGGTCTGCTCCAGGGAATTAATGAAGGCCTTGTCGTGGTTGCCGGTGATGGCCAGGACGGGGACGCCAGCCCGTTTCAGTTTGGTTAGAGCCTCCTCTGCTTGGCGCAGGTGCGCCGGCTCAACTTGCGGCCGATCGAACAAATCTCCGGCCAAGAGGAAGGCGTCGGCTTTCTCGGCAATCGCTTGGTCCGCGATGAAATTAAAAGCATCGGCAAAATCCGAGTCTGGCAGCCGCCCCTCCAGCCTCCGGCGTCCCAGATGAATATCCGCCGCGTGGATAAGTTTCACGGTTCAGAGGTCCATTGCCCACCGGATGGCATCTTTGATTTTCGCTACAACCAAAGGATCGAACCTGCCTCTGCGCTCGGTTAACTCATCGTGTCTTGCCGAGCCAATCGCCTGGACATTCGTATAGGATTGAAGCCTGCGCCAAGGCACTCGCGGCATGGGTACTTCATACCGGCTTCCCCAAAATTCCTTGGTCAGCGGAACAAACAGAGATAAGGCGCGGGGCGCCTGAGAGTCTTCGCGTGACATGATGACGACTGGCCGCACCTTGCCCTCATAGCCCAGGTCGAGCATGTAAACCTCACCAGCCTTCGGCGTCATCTAGTTCCTTAAGGATGGTGTTGCGGCGCGCAATATCTACTAAATCGTCCGGATCAGCCGAAAGACTGAAAGGCACCCTTCGTCGCTTGACAAGTTGCATGAAGAGTAGCCTAACAATTTCTCCCGGAGTGGTGCCGATGTCCTCGGCGACGCGCGAGGCTTGTGCCAAAAGCTTGCGATCAATCCTTACTCGAAATATCTCAGTCATGTCACTATTGTGCCACAAAATGAGCGAGCTGAACAAGCCTTTCGAGGGGCACCGCGTCACTTCAATCGGCTGGAACGTCCAGAGGAGCAACATGCCCATCCATGAACACGACGTTCTTGCCAGATTTCGGCGGGCGGAAATGGAAGTCCTCATAATCGAGCAGCAACGGCGTCGTCTCGGGCGGGAAAAGCAGCGTTCGGTTCGTGCTCCTGGTGGGGCCTCCATTGGTTGCCACACCCGGTAAAGCACCGCAGTTTTGGTTTCGTCGATCTGATGGCCGTTCAGATCGGCGTTCCATTCGTAACTGGAGCCCTCGGAGGCGAAGAGCCCGACTCTGTCGTCCGGGCACTTGAAAACGGTGGCGCTGTTCGAGGTGGCGGTCGTGCCGAGAACGTGCGCCAACACGTCACAAATACGCGGCAACGGACGTTGAGGATCGATCGGATTGGTGGGGAGGATTTCGGCGCTTGGCAACCGGTTTTGGTTGTCTTCGGAGTACAGCCGAGTGGCCATCCCAAGTTCGCGAAGATTGCTGATACAAAGGCTGTTATGCGCTTTGGTTTTTGCACGGGCCAGCCCCGGCAGCAGCAGGCTGGCCAGGATAGCGATAATCCCGCAGACGACGAGCAACTCGATCAACGTGAAGGCGTGGCAAGGACGTCTGACTTCGGGACGAGCTTGTGTCGCCCGCCTTGCTTCCGTGAATTGATGTGTTTTCACCATGTGAAAAGGAGACTAAGAAGGTATTATTGGGCAGGTGATTGGCTCTTGAACTGAAGGCGCTGCCGCGCGCGCAGGACGCGTTGTTCGGGTGTTAAGCGCGCAAAGGTCTCGTTCGGGTCTGGCTTGGCGGCCTCCAACCCCGGGCGGGGCCCAGGCATATCCCCCATCCCGACGCCCAAGCTCGATTTGCGTAGCGCCATGTAGGTAGCCCATCGGCCATGGAGTTTGCGAGCGAGCTGTGCAGCGGACTCGGCGGTTGCGGGCTCGGTGTGCTCGGTGTCCCCCTGCGGGTCCATCGAGGCTTGCAGGAGCAGCTCCTGGGGCGACCACACCTCCATCTCTCCATTGGCACCCTCCGCGAAAAAGACAGGTCCGTTCTTATCGCGCTGGAGTGCGATCATGCGACGCTGGCCCTGGAACGGCGCCGAGGGGTTGGGATTCGGTCCGGATGGCTGAAGGACGCGGGCGCCGTCCAACCCAGGTGGATCGAAGGCCGGCGGGTTGGGAGCAATCTTTTCCCAGCCCGCCGGACCGAGCTTGCCGTCGGCGCGCAACGTCGAGTCCAACGACTGGAGAGCGCGCGGCGAATCATACACCACGTAGAGTGTGGACCAATGAGCACCGGCCTGCTCGGCAAGCCGGTCAAGAACCAAGGCCAGCGGTTTGTTTCTCACGTTAAGGGTGATCCGGGCTTCAAGTCCTTGTTCTGCACGGATTTTCGTCCACGTCTGCCGCTGGATCGTGCGCAGGACTTCAGCCAGCGGGGTGTTACGCACATTCAATGTTACGAGTTGATGTTGTGCACGCCAGGCAGCCCGGGTGGCCCACAACCCGCCGACAACTAACAGCGCGCCGATTCCTAGCAGCAAGAATTTGGTTTTCATCGTTCTGCGTTTGCAGTTCAAATTTCGGTCTTACTTTTAATCCTATCGCGCGTTGATGCGACGGAAATGTGACCAGAGTGCATCAAACCCGGACGAAAGGTGGGCGCGAGCGGGATCAAGCGAGCGGTGCGCGGTCTCAGACCGGGTAGGGCGGGCAGTCCCCTGCCCGCCGCCGAACAGCGCGGGCGTTGGCGTGCTCGTAGGCGCACGAGCGGCGCGCACGGAGTGACGCGCCCTACCTTGCGAGCCGTGGCTTGCGACCATTTGCGCAACCGCGGCTAAACTTGCCCGAGCCGGGATTGCAGTTCGCTGAGGCTGCAAGTCATGTCCAGGCGGGTCCCGTTCTTCAGCAGCAGAGAGTATTGGCCGGGTCGGAGGGGCTGGACCTCGCGAACACGAGCCAGGTTGACGATGATCGAGCGGCTAATCCGCATAAAGCCGGAGGGAGCCAGCCGGCTTTCCATGGCCGCAGTTGTTTCACGAACGATATGGCGTTCCTTGCCGACATGCAGAATGACGTAGTTGCCGGCGGCCTCAGCGTGATCGATCTCGTCAGGCTTGAGAAACAGGATGCGCTCGGCCGACCGCACGAGGATGCGAGCTGTCCCCGGCGAGCTGTTATGAAGGTGATGGATAAGCGCCCCCACTTGCGCGCGGTTTGGACGGCTGCTGGCCAATTCATCGCGGGCGCGTTGAACCGCCAGGTTGAAGCGCGACTCGGGGAAGGGTTTGAGCAAGTAATCGAGCGCGTTGACCTCGAAGGCGCGGATAGCATGTTCGTCATGAGCCGTGGTGAAAATCACTACTGGCACATCGTCGGGTGGGAGCGCCTCGATTACCTCGAAGCCGTTCAGCCGGGGCATCTGCACATCCAAAAAAAGCAGATCTGGCCGGTGTTCCTCAATCGCCTTAAGCGTTTCAAGTCCGTTCGAACATTCTGCGACGACCTCGATATCGGCCTGGGTTGCCAGGAGTGAGAGGACCCGCTCGCGCGCCAGCGGTTCGTCATCGGCGATAATCGCTCGGAGGGTCATGGATGAACGGCAGCGCCACTTGCTCCGGGCTGCGTGAGGGTGTGCCACGGGAGCTCGATGCGAACCGAAAGGCCTCGCTCCGTGCGCGGGATCAATTCAAGCGCTCCAGCCGGGCCGTAGAGCGCCTCCAGCCGGGCCCGTACGTTGGCGAGCCCGATCCCCGTCCCTTCCCTGACTACTTCGCGTGTCACGCTGGAGGGGGTGGTGACTGGAGAGGTGTCGCCACGGAGAGCGGCCGGTTTAATGTTGGTCTCTTCAGACCGAGAGGCGGCGAGACCAACTCCATCGTCTTCGATTATCAAAACCAGTGTGGAATCGCTCCGGTGGGCCGTCAACCGCACTAGGCCGGAGTCTTCCGACGGTTCAATGCCATGCCGAAGCGCGTTCTCGACCAACGGCTGAAGCAAAAGCGTGGGGACCAGGCAGTCCAGTGCGGTTGGGTCAATATCCTCTTCCAAGCGGAGCCGGTCGCCGAAGCGTGCTTGCTGGATCTGGAAGTAACGCTGGAGGAACTCCAATTCCTCCCGCAACGGTACCTGCTGCCGTTCAGATTGGCTAAGGGCGAGGCGTAGCAACTCACTGAGCGACAGCAAGGTAGCCTCGGCCAAACGCGGGTCGCGGCGGAGCAAAGTGACGACAGCATTCAAGCTGTTAAACAGGAAATGCGGCTGCAACTGCGCTCGGAGGGCATGAAGCCGTGCGTTGGCAAGGCTCGATTCAAGGGTCAGCGCCCGGCGTTCGCGCTCGCGAAACCGGCGGTAAAAGTGAATCGAATGAGCCAGCCCCACCACCGCGCCGTAGGCGAGCAAGTCCAGCAAGCTCGGCCAGAGTCCCTCTTTTGGCCATCCCGCCAGCCGGGGACGAGGCTGGAAGCCCGAAGGCAGGTCCGCCAGGAAGTTAGTGAGGCTGCTCGGGAGAGCCTCCTTCGCAGACAGTTCCAGGTGCGGACTCGTGGGCATCTGTATCGCAGACTGTTGGTCGGTCTCGGCCACCTGCAGACGAAGCGAACCGCCCTCTTTTTTGGTCTGTTGCGGAGCAGATTTAACGATGGTGATGGTCGAGAACGTCCTCCGTACGCGGGCGTCAAGCGCTTGGGACAAGGTGAGAAAGGCCACACAAGCCGCCAGGTTGAGTGGCAGACTTAGGCGTAACCGTCCTCGCTCCAAGGGAAAAAAGGACGCTACCAAGGCGACGTAAGGTCCCAGCAGCACCCAGGGATAAACCCGCTCGAAACCGGTATCGATTCTGAACCAGCGCTGGACCTGTTCACCGACGGCGGGCTGGCCCGACTCGTGAAGGATCCACAAAGAAGGGCCGCCGTGGCCGCCCAGCAACCACCACAGAGCCAGAGCGACAAAGGCCGTCCAACCCGCCACCAGCAGCGGCGTAAGCCGACGCGGCCACCAGGGCCGTGCAGTCGTCCCCAAGATCAAGGCAGTGTTTTTCAATCCAACAGTCGAACGGTGTTCTGAAAACGTCTAAAGGAGCGCCATTTCTATGCACATCCTGGTTAAAACAGAACGACTTTTACAGACAAAATCTAGCCCTCAGTGACGAACCGACATCGGGGCGGGACAAAGGCGTGTGGAAGCGTGACAAAATGTGGGCCGACTCATCGGCGCAGTCGAATCCGCTCGCGTTTCAGAATTCCCAATGAAGGCGCGCGGCGAAGACGGAGACCGGACCTCGATCGTGGTTGTAGGCAGGGTTATTGACAAACTGGTAGTCCACAGTGCCATAAATGGTTTTCCACAGGTGGACTTCGTAGTAGGTTTCGAGGCTTTCTTCCGGCCGGTAGTTCAACGCGCCGTCGCCCGCGAGGATGCCGGTCCCGCCAGCCGCAAAAAAGTCCTGGTGGACGCGTGAGATGGCATTGAGAACGCCGCCGAGACCGACGGTATCATTGGGGCGTGCCCAAAATTCGCCTTTGAGGCTAAGTCCCATGCTGGCGGTGCGATCGACATCGGCAAAAGCCCAGGCTTCGTTGCGCCCGTCGCTCCAGCCGAGCCGGGCGAACAACCCAAGGTTCTTGGCGATTTCCTGCTCCATGTTTAAACCAAAACCGTACTTATGCCGGTACGCGCGAGTGGCCAGGATGTCGGCGGGGTGTATGGGACTGTCGAGCGCCGCTTCATAGCTGCCCATGTGTGCTCGATTGAGGTAGGCGAGGAAGCGAAGCGCGCCGGGGTGGCCGGCAAGGATGTAACGACGTTCGACTTCAGTTACCATCGCCCAAGCGTCGAGATAACGTTGGTCCTGGGCCATGCCGTTGGACGTTCGGGGCACTTGAAATAAACCATAACGAAAGGCCCAAGGAGGAAGATAAAGTTCAGCGGCAAAGCCAGTCTCATACCCGAGGCTGTCAGCCGGGTAGTCCCAAGCCTCGTTTGCGACCAGACCCCAATTCATGAATTGGGTTCTGGGATCGTTCGCATAGGCATTGTTGTCAAAGATATCTTTGGCGCTCATCTTCCCGAGGGTAAGCGTGATGCGCGAGAGGTCCCTTTTGCCCGCGAGGTCAAAGGCACCGTCGGGCACCGTTTCCTGCTCCCCTCCCAGGCCGATCGTTTGACGAATGAACACCCGAGAGAAAGTAACGTTCGGGATCTTGGTGCCCAGGCGGTACGCCTCCCCGCTGGGGAAAGCTTCCACCCCGAGTGTCTTGCTCAGGCCAAAGCCCTGCCACAAGAGGCCGTCGATGAACGCTTGAGCCCCCGGCCAGAGCCGCGCCCCCGCCATCAAGTCCAGGGAGACTGTCTCCCGCACCTCCCCGCCGCTTCCGAGGCTGTTCGGACCGGAGTACTTGGCCGGGAAGCCCGGATCGCCCTGGACGATGTCGGTGTTCTGCAAATGCCAGTTCCAGCTCTCCGGCTGAGCTTCGGCCGGGGTTGACGCCGAGGAGGGTGGCTCGCCGGGAGGCTGATTGGTCGCGCCGCTTTCGCCGGCTGCGGCGAGGGCTGCGACGGCAAGGCACAAGAGTATGGTCAGCAGTCGGATCACGAATCGTCTTTAACCCGGTTCCGGTCAGCGCGCTTTTGAAACGCCAAAGCAACCCGGCGCGACTGGATGAATTGATGGGCGGGAAGCTAAGCCGCAACCGTGTGTGCGGCAACTGAAGGATCTCTGAAGATTGCTTAAGAACTTCATTTGGCCCGCAGGAGCAGAACCGGCACGCTGATGCTGTGCTGCACTCGGCTGGCCGTAGTGCCGAGAAAGATATCCGCCAACAGCCGGTGCCCGTGGGTGCTCATCGCCACCAAGTCGCAGCCCTTCCGCCGGACCCAATCGACGATTTCCTTGACCGGTTCGCCGAAGGCCAACTCGGCTTGCGCGGGGATGCCCTCGGACTGAAGCTCGGCCTGAACTTTTTTCAGATAGGCCGTATCCTCGGCAATCTCGGGGCTGACAGCATCGGGGCCGTAGGTGCGGGCAGCCCAGCCGTCGGCCACATGCAACAGAACAATGCGGCTGTGGGCCAACTTGGCCAGCCGTTTGACGTGTTCGAGGATGGCTTGGTCAGTTGGCGTTCCGTCCAGGGTTACGAGAATGGTGTCGTACACACGAGCCTTTCGAGCTGGGAACTTATGTTCCGCCTGCAATAACGCGCCAAGCTGCCTTGAGCGAGTCTGGCAGGCCACAAATGTCCATGACGGTGATCAGAATAGCACTCCCCCAGCCGCCGGCCATCAGAAACCACCCGAGTTTCCAGGCACCCATGCGTTTGCGCGAACTGGTGAAGTGGAGCAGCGGGAACATCGCGAAGGGAAGTTGCAGGGCAAGCACGACTTGGCTCAACGTGAGCAGGTCATTGACGCTGCTATCGCCGCGAATTCCAATGATGAGCACCGCGGGAATGATGGCCAGGGAGCGGGTGATGAGGCGGCGCAGCCAGGGTTGAATCCTCCAGTGCATAAAGCCTTCCATGACAACCTGGCCGGCCAGCGTCCCCGTGATGGTGCTGCTTTGGCCGCTCGCCAGCAACGCCACCACAAAAAGTCCGCTCGCCAGGGATGTGCCGAGCAAGGGGGCCAAAGTGAGATAGGCAATGCGGATCCAATCACTGTCGGGACTGAAGTTCACAACGTGCCCGCCGGCGACCGTCACGCTCGTCCGCCCGTGGAACACCAATGCGGCCAACACCATGATTGCCGCGTTGACAAAAAACGCCACCGTCAGGGCCACTGTGGAGTCGAGGGCATTGAAGGTGACGGCGCGGCGGATGGAGTCCTGGTCTTTTTGCAACCGGCGGCTTTGAACCAGAGCCGAGTGAAGGTACAGGTTATGCGGCATCACCGTTGCCCCAATAATGCCGATGGCGATATAGATCATGCCCGCCTGGCGCAGACTGGGCATCAGCAGCGAACGGCCCATCTCCAGGAAATTGGGCTGGACGGGCGGCAGGATGAAGATTTCGATGAAGTAACACACCCCGATGGTGGCAACCAAAAGCAGAACAATCGCCTCGATCGTCCGCATGCCGAAGCGCTGCAAACCGAGCAGAAGCAGAACGTCCAGCCCGGTAATAATGACCGCCCAGAGAAGCGGCAGGTGGAACATGAGATTGAGGGCGACGGCGCTGCCCAGCACTTCGGCCAGGTCGCAGGCCCCAATCGCCAGTTCACAGAACAGCCAATTGGGCCAGCGCGTCCAGCTCGGATACCATTCGCGGCAACATTGGGCCAGGTCCTTGCCGTTGACCACACCCAACCGGGAGGAGATCACCTGCATGAAAATGGCCATCAAGCTCGCCAGGCCGACGACCCACAGCAGGCCGTACTTAAACTGCGCGCCGCCGGCCAGGTCGGTGCCCCAGTTGCCTGGATCCATGTAGCCGACGCTCACCAGGATGGCCGGGCCAACGAACGCGCGCCACTGCCGCCAGAACCCCGCGTGAGCGGGGGGGACCTCCACACTTGCGTGGAGCCCTTCCAGGGACACGCCATTCCCGTGCTGGCCGGCTTTGGGCGCGCCCGCCGGTTCGGCCGGCTCGGTTGATGACGAGGCGGTGTTCATGGACCAACCGCCAAAAGCCCCAGTCTAATCATAGCTGATTCATAACGCACAAATCATATTAGCGCAAATAGAATGTTTTTAGTAGAAAACATTTCGTGCCGGGATGATGGGCTTTTGAAACTTGCCCTGGCGCCGGAAACTGGTTATCAACTGAGGCGCATGAACATGCTCTGTTCGAGATGAGGATCCTTGGCCTTATTCCTGCCCGCTACGATTCGAAGCGCTTTCCAGGCAAGCCCCTGGCCCGCATTGCGGGCAAGCCCCTCATCCAGCGCGTTATCGAGCGCTGCCAGGAAGCCAAGGGCTTGGCCGAAGTCATCGTGGCCACTGACGACACTCGGATTTGGGAGGTGGCGCAAAACTTCTGCCGGGCTGAAATGACCTCTCCTGAGCATCCGAGCGGCTCGGATCGCATTGCTGAAGTGGTGGCGCGTTCCCCTTGCGACGCCGTGGTGAATATCCAAGGAGATGAACCACTGATTGAACCCTCCGTCATTGACGCGGTGGCGCGGGCGTTGACGCGGGAAGAGATGTCCACGGCGGCGGCCCCCATCACCAATCCGGAGGACCTGCACAATCCGAACGTCGTAAAAGTCGTTGTCAGCGCCGCCCAGCAAGCCCTATATTTTTCGCGGCACGCAATTCCGTATTTGCGGGGAGCCGCCAGCCGTTCGCCGGCCGAGCAGTTGGCGGCGTTTGCTTTTTTGAAGCACTTGGGCATCTACGGCTATCGGCGAGACACGCTGCTTCGGCTGGTGGAGTTTCCGGTCTCCGCCCTCGAGGCGGCCGAGCAACTCGAACAGTTGCGCGCCCTGGAGCACGGCATTCGGATTGCCGTGGTGCAGGTGCAATACGAAGGCATAGGCGTGGATGTGCCGGCGGACGTGGCGAGAGTCGAGCAGGTGTTGAAAAGACAAACGATATGAGTTGAACCCGGCTCGCGAGGCGGATGCTCCCGCGCCGCAGCCGACCAGGCCTCAGCCTTGGGTTCACGACTGGCCGGGACAGGGTCCCTGAGGGCGCTTCCGGCGGAGAGATTTTGGGGACGCGATGGAACACGTCCTACTGCAGTTAGCAAACGCTTTACCGAGTTTATGAAGTATATTTTCGTTACGGGCGGGGTGGTTAGTTCGTTGGGCAAGGGGCTGACCGCCGCGTCCTTGGGCACGCTGCTCGAGAACCGCGGCCTGAAGGTGGCCCTGCAAAAGTTCGACCCCTACCTCAACGTGGACCCGGGCACGATGAATCCGTATCAGCACGGGGAGGTGTATGTGCTCGACGACGGGGCGGAAACGGACCTGGACCTGGGCCATTACGAGCGCTTTACCAACGTCAAGCTGACACGCCTCAATAATCTGACGAGCGGTCAGGTCTATCAAACGGTGCTGAACAATGAACGGGAGGGCAAGTACCTCGGCAAGACCGTGCAGGTCATCCCGCATGTGACCAACGAAATCCAGAATCGAATCCACCTCCTGGCGGAGCAGAGCAAGGCCGATGTGATTATCACCGAGATCGGCGGGACGACCGGCGATATCGAAGGCTTGCCGTTTTTGGAGGCGATCCGCGAATTTGCCCTCGAAGTGGGGCCGCACAACGCGCTTTTTGTGCACGTCACCTACGTGCCGTTCATCAAAGCCGCCGGCGAACTGAAGACCAAGCCGACGCAACAATCGGTTGCCAAACTGCGGGAAATCGGGCTGGCGCCGCACATCCTGGTTTGCCGCTGTGAAAAGCCCCTGGACAAGGAATTGCGCCAGAAAATCTCGCTTTTTTGCAACGTCCCCTTCGAAGCGGTGGTGGAGGAGAAGGACGTGGACCACAGCATTTATGAGGTTCCACTAATGCTGCATCGTGAGCGGGTCGATGACTTGGCTTGCCGGTTGCTGCACCTGGACACACCGGCGCCCAACATGTCGCACTGGCAGGAGATCATCCGCAAGATCATCGCGCCCCAGCACCGCGTGCGCATCGCGGTCGTGGGCAAGTATATTGAGTTGCAGGATGCCTATAAATCGGTGTACGAGGCCATCATCCACGGGGGCGTGGCCAATGATTGCGGAGTGGAAATCCAGAAGATCGATGCTGAGGACCTCGAACGAGAGGGTGCGGCCAAACTCCTCAAAGGACTGAGCGGCATCCTGGTGCCCGGCGGTTTTGGCGCCCGCGGCATCGCTGGCAAAATCCAGGCCGCCGCCTACGCGCGGGAAAACCGGGTGCCCTACCTGGGGCTCTGCCTGGGCATGCAAATCGCCACCATCGAGTTTGCGCGCAACGTTCTGAAACTGCCCAAAGCGCATTCAACGGAGTTCGATCCCAACACACCGCACCCGGTGATTGCAATGCTCGACGAGCAAACCCGGGTCACCAAGAAAGGCGGAACCATGCGCCTGGGAGCCCAGCCTTGCCAGGTGGTGGTGGGCACTAAAACCGCCCGCCTCTACGGCGCCTTTGTCGTAAAGGAACGTCACCGGCATCGCTACGAATTCAACAACACCTATCGCGAGCGATTCGAGCAGGCCGGGATGGTCTTCAGCGGCCACACCCCAGATGGCAAGCTGGTCGAAATCATCGAGTTGCCGGACCATCCGTTCTTCATCGCCAGCCAGTTCCATCCGGAGTTCCAGAGCAAACCACACCAGCCGCACCCATTTTTTAAAGGCTTTATCGCCGCTGCCCACGCCTATAGCCTCGGGCGCCACGTGTGACTACACTGAAAAAATCCGAAAAATCTGCCGGGCAAGCTGATTCGCTGGATCTAGATTTGCCTGATTTCACCGGCATGAATGATGTCGAGATTCCTGTCAGTCCCGCTCTGGCCTATTCGCTTTTGGAGGAGTACTGGCGGTGGTGGCAGCACTGCGCCAAGCCCGGCCTTCCGCAGCGCCCGGAACGATGTGAGGTGGAATTTGTGCTTTAGTGCCGGAAGTGGCGCACGCCGGTAAACGACATCGCCAAGCCCCGTTCGGCGGCGGCGGCGATGACTTCGGCGTCGCGCACGGAGCCTCCTGGCTGGATGGCCGCCACCGCCCCCGCCTCGGCGGCGGCGATTAGCCCATCGGCAAAAGGGAAAAACGCATCGCTGCATACCACGCTTCCCTTCAACGAAAGGCCCGCTTCGCCCGCCTTCCACACCGCCAATCGGCTCGCATCGACCCGGCTCATCTGCCCTGCGCCGATGCCCAGCGTCCGGTCACCCGCGACATATACAATGGCGTTGGATTTGACATGCTTAACAACCCGCCAGCCGAAGAGCATGGCCTGGAGTTCTGCCTCGGTTGGCTGGCGGCGGGTGACGATTTTCAGGCTCTCGGCGGTTGTGCGCTTGGAATCGCGTTCCTGCAACAAAAACGAGCCGGCCCCGACGCTCCGAACTTCCCAGGCACGCCCTTGCGCGGGGGGCTTCAACATTTTCATCAGGCGGAGATTTTTCTTTCGCTCCAAAACTGCCAGCGCGCCGGGCGTGAACTCGGGAGCGACGATCACCTCGCTGAAAATCTCAGACATTGCCTCTGCTGCCGCCGGGTCGAGCGGGCCGTTTACGGCGATGATGCCGCCGAAGGGCGCCTGGCGGTCGCACGCCAGGGCCTTTTCCCAGGCCTCGGCCAGAGTTGTCCCCCGGCCTACACCGCAAGGGTTGGTATGCTTGAGAATGGCGAGCGTGGGCGATTCGTTCAGAAACTCTGTAATCAGATTCGCCGCGGCCGTCAGGTCCAGGATATTGTTATAAGAAAGTTCCTTTCCGTGCAGTTGCTGGAAGTATTCCCTGAATTGGCCATAGAGCGCAGCGGCTTGGTGCGGGTTTTCACCGTAGCGCAAGGCTTGCGCGCGCGGCGCTTGGATGAGCAAGGAGGCAGGCAAAGCATCCGCCGGGCTGGCCTCGAAGCTCCGCTGGAGATACGCCGCGATGGCGGCGTCGTAGGCGGCGGTGCGGGCGAAGACCTTGGCGGCCAGCCGTTGCCGCAACTCGAGCGTCGTATGGCCGGTGGCCTTAACTTGTTGCGCCACGGCGTCGTAGTCTGCTGGGTCGGTCACGACGGTAACGAAAGCGTGGTTCTTGGCGGCACTGCGCAACATGGAAGGGCCGCCGATGTCAATGTTCTCGATCGCCTCATGCAGGGTGGCGCCTGGCCGGGCAACTGTTTGTTCGAAGGGATATAAATTGACCACCACCAGGTCGATGGGCTCGATGCCGTGGGCGTGTATGGCGGCTTCGTGTGCGGGATTGCCGCGAAGGTAGAGCAAGCCGCCGTGAACTTTTGGATGTAAGGTCTTGACTCGGCCATCGAGCATTTCCGGAAAACCGGTGTGCTCGCTGAGGTCCGTCACCGGCAACCCGGCGTCGCGCAAGGCTTTGGCCGTGCCACCGGTGGAAATCAATTGCACGCCGGCGGCGGCCAGCGTTTGGGCCAGGGGCACCAGGCCGGCTTTGTCCGAGACTGAGAGCAGTGCGCGTTGCATTTTCTCCATAAGCGGGGATACGGTGTTCCAGGTTGCCCCGGCGAGTCAAACGAATAGCTGTGGTTAGAGCAAGCCGCGTAGGAGTGGGACTGGGAATAGGCGACTGGACGAGAATTATTTCATTTTTGGGCTTGTCGCCCGGCGCGTTTGCCGGTAGCCATAGCAGACATATGGCAAAAGCACTTACCAAATCTCAAATCGCCGCCACCATGGCGGAAACTGTCGGCCTGACCAAGAAGCAGTCCACCGAATATCTTGAAAGCCTCGCATCGCTGGCCTACAAGAACGCCAAGAATACGTTCACGCTGCCCGGCTTGGGCAAGCTCGTGTTGGTCAACCGCAAAGCCCGGATGGGCCGCAATCCTGCGACCGGCGAGGCCATCCAGATCGCCGCGAAGCGCGTGGTAAAATTTCGCGTGGCCAAGGCGGCCAAAGACGCGATTTTAGGCGCCCGGTAAGATTGCTTAGTATTGGGCCCGTATTTACGGTGCTCGGTACGGCGGTGGGTACGGAGCGCGGTTCTGCGAGCCTGTTTGGTTTGGGTATCTTGTATTTGATGGGCAACGTGGAATTGACCGAGGCGCTCCTGGGGAAGTTGGCCGGCTGGCAAGTAGTTAAGCACGCCCGCGGACTGGTTGCCGCAGGCCGGGCGCTGGAGTGTGATTGGCAGCCGCCGCTTGAGCGGGTTGGTCCAGGAAGGGCCTTCCACTTACCGGGCTGGATTGATCATCCAGAGCGGTTCTGACGCGGAAAACCTCTGCCCCTGCCACGACTCGCGTCAGCGCGGGATTATCTGCGCCCATTCGGTCGCACTGGGCTTTCAGTACCTGAATTCCCGCGCACCAGTCTCGATCACGCGATTCACAAAAGTATCGCGTGAGGGATTTTGGGGTTGTCAGAGCTTGAGGCACCCGTTAAAAATCGCGTGATGCGAATAAAGTCTGGCCTGAGGGCGGCGGTGCGAAAGTGTGGAATCGGGAAGCCTAGCGTGCGCGAGGGCTTGGGGAAGATGACTTGGGCGCTAATGGTGCTTGGGCTGACGGCGGCCGCGGCCGGGGCCTCGGACTGGGTGGTGTATGAGGGCAAGAGCGGGCCGGGTAAAGGCAAGCACGTGGTGTTTCTGGCTGGAGACGAGGAATACCGTTCGGAGGAGGGTTTGCCGATGTTGGCGAAAATCCTGGCGATGCGCCATGGGTTCACCTGCACGGTCCTTTTTCCCATCAACCCAACCAACCATACGATCGATCCGATCACGCTGACGAACATTCCCGGGTTGGCGGCGCTGGATCACGCGGACTTGTGCGTGATGGCGTTGCGGTTTCGCGAATTGCCCGATGAGCAGATGAAGCACTTTGTGGATTACGTCAACGCGGGTAAACCGATCATTGCGTTGCGCACCAGCACGCATGCTTTTGCGTACGAGCACAACCGGCAAAGCCCGTACGCCAAATACGATTGGCGAAGCAAAGACTGGCCAGGAGGATTCGGCCAGCAGGTGCTGGGCGAGACGTGGGTCAGCCACCATGGGGACCACGGCAAGGAAAGCACCCGCGGGGTGATTAATCCTGCCTTAAAGAAACATCCGGTTCTGCGGGGAGTAGCGGACGTGTGGGGGCCGACGGATGTTTATACCGTCGAGCATTTACCCGAGGATGCGCGCGTGTTGATGTGGGGCCTGGTGCTCTCGGGGATGAAGCCGGACGACCCGGCCGCGGAAGGAGCGAAGAATTCTCCGCTGATGCCGTTGATCTGGGCGCGCAATTATGCGGGGGAGCGCGGCAAGAAGTCGCGAATCCTTACTTCGACAATCGGGGCGGCAGTGGACCTCCAAAGCGAGGGCCTTCGGCGTTTGCTCATCAATGCCTGCTACTGGGCGGTATCGTTGGAACGGAAGATCCCAGCAAAAAGCTCGGTCGAATATGTCGGGCAGTTCAAGCCGACTTGGTTCGGATTCGGCAAGTTCAAGCCGGGCGTAAAACCCGCGGATCTGGCACTGAAGCCTTGAAAGCCGAACAGAAAACGTCCAACGGACGTCCCGGCTTTCCTCTGGGGCGGGCAGTCGCCTGCCTGCCGCCGAACGGGACGGGCTGTTGTTGCTCGGAGGCGCACGGAGTGACCGCCTTCGCTGAGCTACGGCGGGGCAAGCGCGCCCTACTCGTCCAGGCCTAACGTTCCGTTGCGGAACGCTCGATCGGACCGACATGCAGGATCTTCACCGGCGCCAACGCCTTAACTGCTGCCGGTTGCGCCGGACGTGCCGGAGCTGGCAGATAATTAGGGTCGCTTCCCGTGACTGTAATGGAGGCGGTCGTGTTCTCCCGGAGCGAAACGCTCTGCGCATTTGCCACCGGGTTGACGCCACCCCCGCCGGAGGTAACTTGGACCTGGTATCCCAAATGGCCCGAGCTACCGGTCAAGGTTTAGAGTCCTTCGGGCGTAGCGAACGAATTCAGATAAACCATAGTCGGGCTGCTCCCAGCGACTGCAGAGAAAACGGTTCCGGCGTCGGGGCGTACCCCAAACCAAATGCCTGCGGCTAACCAAACCGACGCGCCTCACCACTTGTGCCGCGCAGCAAAATCGTTTTAACTCATTCATGCTTCAAACCCGCGTCCTCACTTTTGGGGCATTGCGGATTGCCCTGGTTGGAGTGTGCTCAGCGGCTGCGCTCCAGTCTCCAGCCCGGGCGGATTCCGACCTCGCACACATGGACCAACACTCGGAAAAGCCCGAGCCTTGGCCCCACGGCATCATACCGTACGACGTCTCCAAGCTGACCGAGGAGCAGCAGGCGCTCGTGAAGCGCGCCATGCAGCGTTGGCTCGATACCGGCGCGAACATTCGTTTTATCCCCCGCACCACCGAAACGGAGTACGTCAACTTCACCGGCAAGTTGGACGCCGGGAACAACACCAGCCTGGTGGGGTTCCGGAAGGGCGTCCGCACGGACATCAACATCACTGCCTTTTGGTGGCGCCAGCAGGAGTGGATGCCGGCCCACGAATTGGGGCATGTCCTGGGCTTCTTCCACGAACACGCTCGCTGGGATCGCGACACCTACATTACAGTCCATTATGAAAACATAAAACCAGGCCGCGAATCCGACTACGATTGGGTTCCTCGCACCAATTGGATCGTCAGCTCCACCCCCTACGATTACCGCTCCATCATGCACTATCGGACTTGCTGGACTTCCAAGTGCGAATCCGAATGCCGGGACGGAGATGGCAGCAGCCCGTGTGTTGTCATCGACCCGGTGGGGACGAACTACGATCGGATCATCGGCCAGTGGGGCGATAACCGCATCAGCGCCCTCGATGCGGAGCGCGCACGGCTGGTTTACGGTTCGAAGCCCTCCAAGCCTGGGCGTCCTTGACACACTTCTTTGTAAAACATAGTATTACATTATGGTTAAGACGATCAGCAAAGTTGGCAATTCGCAGGGTATTATTTTTGACTCGGCATTGATGGAACTGGCGCATCTCAAAGCCGGCGACGAGGTAAACGTCGAGGTTCACGCGGGAGGCACGATCACTCTTACCCCCTTGCGTCCGCGCCCGGCGCGCGAAGAGGTTTCCAAGGTCATTAAATCCACGATGAAGGATTATGCGCGTACGATGAAGAGCCTGGCATGAAGGCTTCTCCTAATCAGTGTTTCCATCTTACGGTGGAAATCGTGCGCGAAATCCACGTCGAGGCCATCGCGAAATTTGGCGGTTCGGTCGGTGTGCGCGACTTGACCTTGCTTGAATCCGCTGTGGCTGCGCCTCAGGCAACCTTCGGCGGGAAATCTACCTACTCCCACCTGGCGGACGTGGCGGCGGCGTACCTGTATTACCTTTGTCAGAACCACCCGTTCATCGACGGGAACAAGCGCACCGCATTAGGTGCGTGCATCGTGTTTCTTCGCTTGAATGGCGCCGAGCCGAAACCTGATGGCCCGGAATGGGAGGAGTTGGTCCTGGTTATCGCAGCGGGCACGATCGACCGCAATGAAGCAACCGCTCGCGTGCGAAAACTCCTAATCCATCCGATGCGGTTGCTCAGCCTCCTTCGTCTTGGCCAAGGTTTTCTCCCGAAGTTCTCCGGCGGCCAACCGCGTAACTCATCCTTTAACCTGCCCACTGCAACACACCAGGTTCCGTGAACCCCTCCTCCTCGCCGCTTGGCCCCGCTACGGCAGGACCTCTGGAATCCTGGCGGCTTTTCCTCGCCGTGCGGGTCCCCGCAGCGATCCAAGCCGAGCTAGAGAAGGCCCAGGCGGAATTGCGGCAGGCGCTCTCCGACAGCGGACGGAACTGCGTGCGCTGGAGCCCGCGCGAGCAGTTCCATCTTACTCTCAACTTCTTAGGCAACGTTGCCGCCTCCCAGGTCCCAAACCTCATGTCCGCCGTTAACACGGTCTGCGGGGTATTTGAGCCGCTTTACCTGCGGGCTGAGGGCGTGGGGTTCTTCCCCAATCGCGGCACACCGCGCGTCGTTTGGGCCGGCGTGCAGGATCGACAGAAGCTGTTGTCGGGACTGCAACAAGCGCTGGCGGCTGCTGTGCAGGACTTCTGTCCCGAAGCTGAAACCGCTCGCAACTCAATCGTGCGGCCAGCAGCAACGGAGAAATCGACCGTGAAACCATTCAGTGGTCATGTGACACTGGGTCGCGGCAAAGACCTCACGCGTCGTGAGGCGGAGCTGTTGAACCAAAAAGCCTCCGGGATGGCGCGGCGGTTTTTTGGAGAATGGACGGCGGATGACTTGGCGATTTTTCGCAGCGAGCTTTCCGCCGAGGGCGCACGCCACACTTTGCTGGCACGCGCGCCCTTCCGCCAGCCCGCCGCTCCGACGGCGTAGGGGTCCGTGAAAGGCCTCCCATCTCCCACTCGGCTGCCCAACGCCGCCCGGCCTCCTGGCAATTCGACTTGCGCTTATCCCCCGCCTTGGCAGGCTGCGCCCCGCGACGGGCATTGCGCCACCCCAAACCATGAGTAAAAGTTCCGATCAACGAAGCGAAGAGTTCTTGGCCATTAGCGACCAATTCCAACTCGGAGGCCTGACCACCGAAGCCTCGCACCCGGTCACGGCCAAGTTGAGCGAGACCGCCCGGCGCGACATGAGCGAAGCACTACGCCTGCTCTTCGACGTCGATAGTGACGTGTTAGCGAAGTACGCCGAATTTGTCGCCTCGGGCCGAGCGCAACCCATCGAGGAAACTGTGGTGCGCTCCTTGAAGCACGGCGGCAAAATCTTTTTCACGGGCTGCGGCTCGACCGGCCGCTTGAGCATTCAGCTCGTCTCCATCTGGCGCGACTTCTGGCAGCGCCAACTGGCCAGCGGCCTCACGCGCCCCGAGGCGGCCCGGGATTTCGAAGGCCGCGCCTTCAGCGTCATGGCCGGAGGCGATTTCGCGCTCATCAAATCGGTCGAGGGATTTGAAGACTACACCGCATTCGGCCGGCAGCAGATCAGCGAATTGGGCGTATCGGCCAAAGATGTGGTGTTTGCGATTACCGAAGGAGGCGAGACGTCCTTCGTGATTGGCACCGCCTGGGCGGGACTCGCGGCGGGGGCCAAGGTTTATTTTGTTTATAACAACCCGGACGACGTGCTCTGCCAACGTGTCAAGCGCAGCCGCGAAGTCATCGAGGAGCCGCGCATCGAGAAGATTAACCTGACCACCGGCCCGATGGCCATCACCGGCTCGACGCGAATGCAAGCAACCACCATTCAGTTGTGCGTTTTGCTAACGGTGCTGGAGATGACCGTGCGCGACCTGCTGAAAGACCTCGAAGCCCCGGGTCGCGCACTGCCCGAGGCCGCCCCCGTGCCGATGCAATTTCTGGCCGCTCTCACCGAGCTGCTGGCCAGTCTTAAATCACCGGCGCTCCTGGCCCAACTCGCCAAGCTAGTGACGCTCGAAGAGGAGGTTTATCGCGCCGCGCACAAAAACAATTACTACGCCGATCGCCTGGGGATCGATGTCCTAACAGATACAACCGAACGTTCGCCCACTTACTGTACGCCGCCGTTCCGAAAATTCGACGACACCACCGCTACCGAATCCTGGTCGTTCCTCTTTGTGCCCTACGCGGAGACGCCGCAGGCGTGGGAACGGGTTATCAAGCGCCATCCCCAATGTGTGGAATGGACCCTCGACCAAGTCCGCAAGCTCGTGGGCGACGACAAGGCGGCGCGCACACATGAAGTTGTGCGCAAGATTAGCACCCGTGAGTTGCTGCGCTTTCGCGTCGGCCTGGACGGCTTGAACTCTCGGCCTCTGGGGTCTGGAGACAGCGCTGTTGGGATCCTCCTGGACGAGGAGAAAAACTCCTTGTTAACACCGGACGGATTTCATCGCGTGCAACTCCAGGCTGCGCGCCAAGCAGGAGCGCGGGTGGGCGTGCTGTGTTTTGGGAATGCGGAGTCGCTCAAGGAGATCCGCGAGTTCCTACCCGGGTGGGATGCCCAATGTGTGGCCGTTCTGGCGTCCACGCCCAAGACGGACTTCCTGCTCGACGGCGTGACCCGAGCGGGAGTGAAGATGCTTTTGAACGCCCTCTCGACCTGCACGATGGTGCGCCTGGGCCGAGTGATGGGCAATTACATGATTTGGGTGGTGGCGAGCAACCTTAAGCTTATCGACCGCTCAACGCGCTACATCACGCGGCTGACCAGGCTCGACTACAGGTCCGCCAACCGCCTGCTGTTCGAAGTCATCGAATACGTCGAGCCCCGCATGAAATCGGATCGCGCCTATCCGCCGGTAGTCGGAGTAGCGGTCGTGCGCGCACGACATGGGTTGAGCAACGAAGCGGCGGAGCAGAGGCTCGCCGAGGAATCGACGCCCTAAGACCCGAGAGCCGCCGGCAGTCGGGACTCGTTAGCCTAATGCCCGCGCACAGGCGTCGTTGACTGCCTCGACGGAGATGCTGGAAACTGTCGTGCCCTGGGTTGGTACCAACGCCCAATCGACGTGCTGGAAAGGGGGGCAACTCCCGGGTTTCGTCGAGGACATGAGCATCACCACGCGCCGTCCCATTGCCACAGCCGCATGCAGCAGGCCAGTGTCGCCGCCCAGCACCAAGGTCGAAAGGTCGATCAAACCGGCGCTGACCAGCAAGGGAACCCCCGCACAAACCGGGAATCCCGATGCGCGTATCGGCTCCAAGGCCGCTTTGTCCCCGGGGCCGCCGCCAAAGATAATTTGCAGTCCGTGGTCCCGCCATTGCCGCGCTACTACGAGGTAATTTTCCAACCCCCAGTTCTTACGCGGGCTGCTCGTGAGCGGTTGGATGAATAGCGTCCGCTTGGCCGGGTCCAAGCCCAGTGTGCGAAGGAAGGCGCGCGCCTCGTCCAGGACCTCGGCGGGCAATTCCAACTCATTGCGAATGGCGCCAGGCGCGAGCCCGCAGGATTGGAGCAGCGTGAGATTGAATTCGGCGGTGTGGACGCGGCAATCTGGCGGCACCCACCGGGTGTACATCAGTTTGCGCCAGTTACGATGGGCAACGCCCCAACGATGGGTCGCGCCGCTCCACCGGCTTAGTAAGGCCGTCTCCCCATAGCCCTGAAAGTCCACGCTGAGCGAGAACCTTTCCCGGCGCAGGGACCACAACACGCCGAGCAGATCGGCGAAAATCGCTCTGAACTTGAACTTTCGATACCCCACGCGGTCAAGGGTCAGGATGCGATCAACCTGGCGAAATCCCCGCAATAAGGGCGCATTCTCCTGCGAGACGAGGAAGCTAATCTTCGCCTCGGGAAAGACTTCGCGCACATGATGGACGGCTGGCAGAGTGAGCAGAACATCGCCCATGGATTTGAGCCGGACCAACAAGATGCTTTCGTTTCGCTGGGCATCCAATCCGGAGCTAGCATCTCCGAACGGGGACGCTGGTGCAAGAGTTCAGAAATGAGCGAGTGTTTAGTTTTAGGTCGAGGAGACGTTCGAACATGGCAAACCCTCAATTGGAATGTACACCCAAGCCTCTGGTGGCTTTGGGGCTGGCAAGGGCGGAGGCGCGAACCGCGCTGTTAGCCACACCTAACGGTTTTTTTCTCGTGCTTGCGGGATATTTTGGGCTTCACGTGCTGCTACGCGGGCTCGCCTCGGAGACGGCGGGCATAGACGACGTGGATCAGATACCTCTCGCAGCATGTGGATGGGGGCCGCGGTGGTGGGAAACGAGCTTCCTAATGCAACTTCATTCCGGCACCTCTTCCAAGAAGCAGACCCGAAACTTATCGCGTTGAATCGCAAGCTCGGAGTCCCGCAACTGGAACAGCGGTTTGTTGCCATAATACGAGGCCCATTGGGTGAAGCTGCTAACTGGCCCAACGAGGTAGTCACATTCGGCCAGAGCACAGATATCTTCCACCGGAGAGCCCTTGGCGAGGCCGACGCTGAGCCCAGGGAACTCCCGTGCATCGCGCGGTTCGTCGCTGCACACCAGGAAAGCCACCCGCGTGCCCGGGAACTGCCGGGCCAACTCCCGCATCCACTCGGCGTAGCGCCCGACTTCGAAAAAGTATTTGCCTCCCCGCCAGTTCCGATAATCCCCGTGACGAATATGCACGCCCACGACCACGTCCGCCTTCTGGCGGAGGCGCTCAACCGCCCGCCGGCTGGCCTGCTCATGCTCCGGCATGGGCCGGAAATAGGCTCGGACCTTTGCCGCATGGCGTCTTAAACAATCGGGAGCCCGAAAACGAAACCCAATCACGAACACGAGTCTCGCTTTGCCGATTCGGGCCTGCACTTCCGGTCCCTCCACGCTGAGGGTCTCGCCTCGTCGTTCACGCAACGTGATCGCGGATGAACCCAGCAGAGCAAGCTGCTCATTCACCACACCAGCCGTGCGCACCGCATGGTAGGGCAGGCGGGTGAACCGGAGCAGTTGGCCCAAGCCGGGAATCCGATCCAGCCAACTCCTCCTGCCGCCGGGAGGATACTGACAATAGATGTCGCTGCGCGTGCTCTCGAAGAGGTGAGCGTATGAATGAAAAGTGAAATTGATCACGCGATCGCCGTGCTCCTCCGCCAGGGCAACAAAGGTGGCGAACAGACTGAGGCGATTGGCCAGCCGCCCGCAACGCAGCGAAATGACAAAGAGTCTGCGGCGCGCAAGTTCCGCGGCGGCGCCTCCTGAGCGTCGGCTCGCCGGGCCGGTCAGCGAAGCAGCTTGGGTTGTTGGATCGTCAATCATCGACTACACGGGCAGCCTGTAGCGCATCGAGAAAACCCTGTAAAGAAACTAAGCGCCAGATTAACATCGCTTGATGAAGATCAGCGGATTCACTTTCCTGCGCAACGCGCAAAAGTTCGGGTATCCCTTTGTGGAATCCATCCGCTCGATTCTACCCATCGTCGATGAATTTGTCATCGCTCTCGGCCCTTGCGACGATGAAACCGAGCCGATGCTTCGGCAGATGAATGAGCCGAAGCTTCGCCTTATCCCCACGCAATGGAACGAGCGGATTCGCAACGATTATTCGGTCAAGGGCTTCGTTTATGGCCAGCAAAAATCCATTGCTCTATTCAACTGCACCGGCGATTGGGCGTTTTACCTCGAAGCCGACGAGGTGGTGCATGAAAAGGACCTGCCCAAGATTCGGGGAGCGATGGAAAAGTGTCTCCCGGACGACCAGGTCGAGGCGTTGGCGTTCGACTACCTGCATTTTTACGGAAATAAGAATACCTATGCCTGGTCACCCGGATGGTATCGCACCGAGGTGCGGATCATTCGCAATACCATTCCAGCCTGGGGGCCGGAAGGATTGTTTTTTGTAGTGCTTGAGGAGCACAAGCGGGGGCGTTACCCGCGCGCCGCTCAAACCGGCGCGACGATCTACCATTATGGCTGGGTGCGCAGCGAGGCGCAGATGAACCTGAAAGTCCGCGCGGTGGAGCCTAATTGGAGCAATGAGGACAAGCGCGTGCGCTACGGAGAAATCGACAGCACCGTCCTGCGGCTGTTTGACGGTTCGCATCCGCAAGTGATTCGGCGCTGGCTCCCGGAAGCCGAAGGTCTTTTCAGAGCCAACCCGGGGCATCGCCTGACGCGCAGGGAAAAAAAACATCGCTGGATGCTCAGGATTGAAAAATGGTTTGGTCTCGAATTCCGAAAACGCCATTACAAGCCTCTTTAATAAACACATTGACAAATAGCGGAAAGATTGCGGATAAACGATTTCACCAAGATTCGCCTTCGGGCGGCAGGCACTGTACGCGCCGACTTTCACGCCGATCTCGGCTCCGGCTTCGACGGCCGCTGCTGCCGCCAAAAATAAGTTCAGGTTTCAAGGCGCGATTCCAACAAATGCCTGCCTGTTGGATCACTCCGCGGCGCCATGCCTCGCGAAGCGTATGGAGTGCGTGCGGCTTGCCCTAATCTTTACCCGAAAATGCCTTCGCTGGACATCCACACGGGGTAGCCGGCTCCTTATCTCACGGGGCAAGCTCCGGCCGAGAGCCGCCTTCGCCGCCTGGCCCGTACCGCGCGAAGCGTATGGAGTGCGCGCAGCTTGCTGCCGCTTTTGAAAACCAACCGCGCCCGAACGCGCCGCCTAGCCGCTTCTCACTCTGATCCCCGACCCTTCTCCCTCGCCTCCTCAGGAGGAGAGGGTCGGGGAGAGGAGGCCCTTCTCTCGCTTTCGGGGGCAAGGGCCAACGTTATGTCTAGCAAGCGCTTTTTCGGGTAAAGATGAGCAGCTTGCCGCCGCTTTCGAGAGCCAACGGTGCCCGAGAGTGCCGCCAGCCCTTTGGGAACTCTCCAGTTCTCGTCTTCATCCGCTCGCTCCGGAGGGACTAATCTGGCCAACTCTCTGACCGCGCTCGCGGACACGCCTCCCCCGCCTTCAGCCGGCAGCCGCCCGAACGCACCTCCGAGGGCTGAAAGCCCGTAATGTGATAGCCTGGGCTGGAGTGAGTCCGACGAGCGCAGGCCCAGGTTCAGGGCCCC
>Ga0209517_10000616_pt1 | contig 59712 bp, 41 predicted proteins | sample PeaSoiMetSII2010_FD_187695 | JGI IMG/M metagenome (GOLD analysis project Ga0209517, IMG submission 187695) | Peat soil microbial communities from Weissenstadt, Germany - SII-2010 (SPAdes) (version 2) | ecosystem: Environmental > Terrestrial > Soil > Wetlands > Peat | place: Germany... | reverse complement strand
GGCCTCGATGCCGCCCACTCCCCACCCCAGCACCCCCAGCCCGTTAATCATGGTGGTGTGGGAATCCGTGCCCACCAGGGTGTCGGGAAGCCAGACCACGTCGTGCCCGTGCCGGTGTTCGAGCACTACCTTCGCCAGAAACTCCAGGTTCACCTGATGCACGATTCCGGTGGCGGGAGGAACAACCCGGAAGTTATCAAAAGCTTTCTGCCCCCAGCGCAGGAATTCGTAGCGCTCGCGATTGCGGTGAAATTCGATGTCCGCGTTGCGCTCCAGAGCCTGAGGGTTGCCGAAAAAATCCACTTGCACGGAGTGGTCGATCACCAGGTCGACCGGGACCGAAGGGTTGATCTTGGCCGGGTCTCCCCCCAAGCGCTGCATGGCCGAACGCATTGCGGCCAGGTCCACAATCGCAGGCACGCCCGTGAAATCCTGGAGGATGACGCGCGCCGGCTTGAACGGCACTTCGCGCGCTGCGGGGCTCTTGGCATTCCATGCGGCCAGCGCGGCAACGTCCTGCTCGGTAATCAGCGCTCCATCACAGTTGCGCAGGACCGATTCTAGCAACACCTTGATCGAAAACGGCAACCGCGAAATGCCGCCCAGTCCGCGCTTTTCCAGACTCTCCAGACGATAAATTACCGCGCTGCCGCCGCCCGTGTTGAGCGCGGCTCGCGCCCCGAACGGGTCCTGCCTATTCTTCTCTGTCACAGTTCATCCTCCAAGGCCCTGCTTCTATCATAAACCCTGCCAGTTACCCGGTGAGAAAAAAGTGGCGCGGATCTTCAGAGACCCGCTATAGTTCTAATCGGATCGCGGGGGCGGCGCGTCCTCTCTTTTCGACGCCGTCTCACCCGGCGCGAGGTGGATTTCGGCCCTATTTTCTAGTTTCGAATTTCTAGTTTCGGTTTTTGCGAGGAGTTCCCATGCCTGACCTAAAACCCGGCAAGTATGCCATCTTCGAGACCAGCCTTGGAGAAATAACCTGCGAGTTATTCCCGCAACACGCTCCGCAGACTGTGGAGAATTTTGTTGGCTTGGCGACAGGAACGAAGGAGTTTACTGATCCGAAGACACGCCAGCGTGCTCGGCGGCCCTTTTACGATGGGCTGATCTTCCACCGCGTCATTCCCGATTTCATGATTCAAGGTGGCTGTCCGCTCGGCACCGGCACGGGCGGACCCGGGTATCAATTCAAAGACGAATTCGCCAAAGGGGTAGGGTTCGACATGGCAGGCAAGCTTGCCATGGCCAACGCCGGCCCCGGTACAAACGGCAGCCAGTTCTTTATAACCCTCGCGCCCACAAGTTGGCTGAACAACCGCCACACCATCTTCGGTCAGGTGGCGAAAGGGCAGGACATCGTGGAAAAAATCGGCGCTGTGGCGCGCGAGCGGAATGATCGGCCTAAGACCCCAGTGGTGATCAATGCGGTGAAGATTGTGGATGTGAGGTAGAAGGAAAGTGTCACTTGCGATCCATTTCAATTTCACACACTGCCTTCTCGAACGGGATCGCGTGATCCTGCGAACCCTTCGCGGCATCGTACTCACGGATACACTCAAATTCTTCCAACCGGTCGAGTAGTGCTTGGTAGTCGGCTATATCTAGGACAACGCTGATTCGGTTTCACTGCTCGTCCACTACGAACCGTTCCTGAAGCTTCGCCATTACCATTTCACCTTTCGAACAGCTTAGCATGTTGATCGCGCCGAGCCCGCATCCGTTCAGCAGCCCCCTGCGGCGCGAGTCTTGCTGCTGCCCTGCAAGGGCGATCTTGCGCCCTCTGGCCTGGCTGGGGCACAATAGCATTTATGCTGGTAAGGCCGCGCGAGCCCTTCAACTTTGCCCGCACGCTGCGTTTCATCCTCAGCCCGCCCGAACTGTTAAACCAGCGGCGCTTTCCTCCTTTGCTGGATTATTTCGAGGACGAAGAATATCGCCGGGTTGCGGACATTGGCGGGCAATTGGTGCTGTACGGAGTGCGCGAGGAATCTGACTCCGGCAAACCTGCACTGCGCGTACGCGTTCTGGCCGGCGCGGTGGATGAGACCGTCAGGCATTCCGTGGTGACCCAGGTTGAGCGCCAGTTCTCCACCCAACTCGACCTTTCCCCCTTCTACGCAATGGCTAAGGCTGATCCCGTGCTGGACCATCTTTGCGCGCACTTCCGCGGGATGCGTATCCCCCAGGCACCGGCGGTCTTTGAGACCGTGATCTCCGCCATCCTCGAACAGCAGGTGAATCTCAACTTTGCACACCAAGTGAAGAAGGCCTTGATTGACACCTATGGCGGAAGCGTGGAATTCGAGGGTCGCCGCTACAATGCCTTTCCCGAGCCTGCCGCGCTGGCAATCGTGACGCCCCGGGAATTACGCCGCCTGAAGATTTCCGGCCCCAAGGCTCGCTACATGATCGCCATATCGCGCGCCACCCTGGACGGAAGTTTGGACTTGGAAGGCATGCGTGGACTCGAGGCCGGGTTGGCTCATGCCCGCCTCATGGAGCAGAAAGGGGTAGGCCCTTGGACTGCCCAGTACGTGGGCCTGCGCGCGCTCGGGCATCTTGATTGCCTGCCCGCCGCCGACGTGGGCTTGCGGAAGGTGGTCCGTGAACTCTATGGTCTGCGCAAACAGCCTTCTCCCGCTCGCGTCGAGCAACTGGCCGCGCGCTGGTCCGGATGGCGAAGTTACGCCACCTTTTACCTCTGGCTCACCTACTGGGAAGACAAGGCGTGGAAGGCCGGGCTACTGGAGAGTATCCGAAGGCGCGGGTAGAGAGAAAAATGAAACCCTCAAACCTTACCCGGGCGTTCTTGGGTCAGGCCCGCCACCTGCTCGCACAAGTTTATCTGCCACGCATTGCAGCCTGTCTGCGCGAGCTTTCCGCGGAACAAATCTGGTGGCGTCCCAATCCCGCTTCGAACAGCGTGGGCAACCTGGTTTTGCACCTGGAGGGAAACGTCAGGCAGTGGATCGTTTCGGGCTTAGGCGGCACGCCCGACCGCCGCGCGCGCGACTTGGAGTTTGCCCAAAGCGGTCCCGTTTTGTCTCGTACTCTTATCGCTCGTCTACGCCGGGCAGTCACCGATGCCGCGCGGGTGATGGATGAGCTGAACGACGAGGCTCTCGCCAAGACTTATTCTATCCAGGGTTTTCGCGTTTCCGGGCTGCGCGCAGTCTTCCATGTTGCTGAGCATTTTTCCCATCATGCCGGGCAGATCATCCTCCTCACCAAATCCCTCGCAGGGAAAGACCTGAAGTTCACGCACTTGCCAGATAAAAAGGGAAAAAGAGGGAAACTTCCGGGCCTTCCGGCCCTCTGAGAGAACCGGGCAGCCCGACTCGCGATAAGGGTGTCGGCAAAGCTTTCTAAAGCCGGTGAACTTGTTTGGCGAGGATGACCATCGTACCCGCCGGCACAGGCACGCCGGCGATTGTCTGCGCTTGCCCCTCGTAGAATGGCAGGCCCTTGACCAACAGCGTGGGAGTTCCGCCTCCCCCAGTCAGTGAAGACAAACCGCTGAGGTTGACGAAATTGGTTTGGGCGTTGGTGAAAACGATGGCCGGAGTGTTCTGAAACATGACGCCGCAGGGGGTGAACGTAAATGCTCCCGTCTTATCGTCATCTGCAACCTGGAGCAACGCCGAGGAGTTCCCCTGAATGGATTGCAACTTGTCGTAAATCTTGTATGCGGTGACGATTGTAGGCAGAGCCGGCGCACCGGAGCCACTTGATGCCGAGGGCACCGTGATTTGCCCGTGGACAATCACTTCCTGCCCCACGTTGATGTTGCTGGGGCCAAAAGGTAGGCTGGCAAAATTGACCGGCCGGGACGAATACTGATAGATCGTCGAAGACGACACGTTAACAACCGGTATCGAATCGAGGGAAATCACGCTCGGGTCGTTCGGCTCGATATCGCGCGCCCACAGGTTGAAGCTCGTTACATTCCCGCGGGCATCGCGGGTCAGCGATGTGACCGGCCCGATAATAGCCAGTGTAGCATGCTGTTGTTGGCTCGCCAGTTGGGGAACGACTTCCGCGTATTCGTCTTCTACCGAGGTCGCCACGAAATTTCCGGCGTCGTCGATGTAAGCATCCACTTCCATAAAACTATCGGTGTACAGTTCATTGAGGTTGGAAAAGCCATAAAGCTGGGTCGACCCGTTGAGATAAATCGTGGCCAGCGGCGGCGAACTGATGGAAGCAGAAAGCAGTTGCAAGGTGAAGCTACCGTTGTACTGAGTGAGCGGCACCGGAGGGGGAATCGTCACCGAGCGCACAAAACCCACCAAATCGTCGAGTTCGCCAAACCCCTGGCCCTGGCTTCCCATTGCCGTAATCGGGGTAAAAGTGATCTCGGGGGTCGCACTGACCTGGGTCTTCAGGTTCGCCGGATCCGTCGTGATTCTCTGAATCATGTGCAGCATATCAAAATCGATTTGAACCACGCTGGGAGCGCCTTTGGCGACGATCAAGGGCGGATTGACGGGAAGCTGGTAGAGCCTCAACGGCTGCATGGTAAGTTCCGCCGTATTAATAGGCAAGTTCGGCGGAAGGATGGTCGGATCGTAGAAAACTACCGAAGGCTCACTGAGATAGATTTGAGCCAGGTTGTACGTTCCGACGCCCGCTGTGCTCATCGAGAGCGGGGTCGTAAAGTCTCTTAAGCAACCCAGGTTTATTCTGATTTCAGGCTCGGAAACGGAGGATGCGTTGATAGGAACGGTCGCAATGGAGGTTTCGCCATTAGCAGATGGCCCGGTGAAAACGAGGTCGGTGATATTGAAAGGGAATGACACGGCATCACACGGCCCGGGAAGGTCCCCCACCAGGGTTGTCAACGAACCCGTGGGGATCGCCACCTTCGGTTTCGACGATCCACAGGAGGTCAGAAACGCCATGGCCAGTACAGCCATCAGCGACATTGTGCCAGTCCATTTGACCATTCCGTCTCGACTTCCTCCCCCTCTGATGCCCCCTATAAGGCGACTCGAGAACTTCGCGCACTGCTTAGACAATGAAGTTGAATCCAAATCCGAACTGGCGAGGCGCGCTAGGGCAATTCTCCAACGGACAGGTCATTGTTGCCGGACCGACCTCCGTAGGCTGACTGATGACCCTACAAACCGCCTTCTCCCCGATCTGTCTACCAGCAACTCTTCCCTGAGATGACAAACGTTTCCCTGGGGTTTTCCCGCCTAGGACGGCATTTCCCCCTATCTTCCAAACTTGCGAACATACCGTGAATTAACTCGCTCTGGCAAGAGCTATTACCAGCCTGTTGCATTCAAGGTTGTATTATCGGGGATAGGAATCAAAAAACGCAAGGTCAGGCAGCAGGATGCCGCCGAGAGCCTCTACGCCAGCGGTGGACGGACCGCCTTTACCCATAGAAAGAGGAAGCCTCTCTGATCAGGGGTATAATCCCAAGGTCGTTCCGAGTCAGCCCGAAGCCAAAGTGGCGCCCTGTGTTCGGGCTTGGTGACACTGGGCTGGTCGAGTTTGTGGCCGGGACGGCCGCGCCGGTACCAACTGGGCGTAAGCTATGAAATCAACCAATGGGAATGGAGTTCGTCTCATGATTGCAGTCAGCAGAAGGAAGCTCATCAAGCGGACGGCATTGGCCTGGCTCGGGTCATGGGTCGGGACCAAGATTGCCGTGCCTCAACAGTCGCCGTCCGCAGGCGGCAGCCTGGGCATCCCGGCGGCTCGCACTCAGCCCGCAAAGCGCGCCAAATCGAAGCGAGATCTCATGCTGGAAGTTCTGAATATGGACTCCCAGCCGGATTATGTGCCAGCCGGTTTCTTCATGCACTTTGGGGTGCGTGGCGATGCCGCTGTGAAGGCGCATCTCGATTATTTCCGCGCCACCGGCATGGATTTTGTCAAAATCCAATTCGACGAACAGACCCTTCCGCCCGCCCCTCAAATCCAAACACCGCGCGACTGGGCCACGATACCTGTCCTTCCTGAAAAGTGGTTCGAGCCCTCCCTTTACCTGTTGAAGAGCCTCATCCGGGAAGCCAAGTCCGAGGCGCTGATCATCCAGACCTTGTACTCGCCCTACCAGATGGCCAAGCAGGCGGTGCCGGTGAAACTGCTGCTCGAGCACGTCGAGCAGGACGCCGATTCCGTGTGCCGCGGAATGGAGAACATCACTCTCTCCCTCGTTCACTTCGTGCAGGCCGCCTCCCGTGCGGGGGTGGACGGATTCTACATGTGCACCCAGGGCGGCGAGACCAACCATATTGCCGGCCGCGGGCTTTTCAATCGGACGGTTAAAAACTACGACCTGCTGCTGTACAAAGAGGTCTCGCAGTTGACCTCGTATAACATCATGCACATCTGCGACTATGAAGGTTCCTACGAGGATTTCGTTCCGCGCTTTCACGACTATCCGGGGCAAGTCGTGAACGTCCCGCTTTCGGCGGACGGCAAGCCATTTTCACTCCGCCAGGCGGCTGAAATCTTTAAACGGCCGGTGATGGGCGGGCTCAATCGGCTTGGCATTGTGAGCACCGGCAACCCGGAGGAAGTAAGGAAAGCTGCGCTGGAGGTGCTCAAGGACGCTCCGGCGAATGTGATTCTGGGCGCCGATTGTACGGTAAGCGCGAAGACGCCGATCGAGAATTTAAGGACCGCGATTCGCACCGCGCACGAATATAGGACCTAGAGCACGTTGGTTCGTGCAGGGTTGTGTTCCGGACCGGCAGTGCCACAGGAGAAGCTCATTCTCACCAAATCCAACTTGACTGACTACCAAAATCATGGACAGAAGGAACTTTAACAGACTTCTCGCTTTGAGCGGCGCCGGCAGCGCCCTCAACATCAAACCGTGGCTCGCGCTACCGTCTGTTTCCGCCGAGGACCAGGCGGCGCAAGCATCGAACGCCAGTCGCGCCCTTGCTCCCGTGCAGTTTGACACGGTCTGTTATCGCGTCAACGGCAACCCAACGTTTCTGTATTCCGGCGAATTTCACTACTTCCGTGTTCCCAAGGCAGACTGGCGGCGGCGCATGGACCTCTTCCGGGCGGCGGGTGGAAACTGTCTGGCGACTTACATCCCGTGGTGTTTGCACGAGCCGGAGGAAGGCAAGTTCGTCTTCCGCAATGAGACCGGCGCGCTGGACTTCGAAGCCTTTCTTCGTGTTGCTCGGGACACCGGCCTGTACGTCATTGCCCGCCCCGGCCCTTATCAGTACAGCGAGTTGAAATACGACGGCCTGCCTGGCTGGCTCTGCGAGAACTATCCGGAGTTGCACGCCAAAGACATCGAGGGCAAATCGTTCCGCACCTCCTCCGTCTCCTACGTTCATCCGCTTTTCCTGGAGAAGGCGCACACTTGGTTCGATCACGTGGCGCCCATCATTGCCGCGCACACCGTTTCGAGGGGCGGCCCCGTGGCCATCACCCAACTCGATAACGAGATGACGGGCATCCATATTTGGTTTGGTTCGCTGGACTACAACCCGGTGTCCATGGGTTTCGGAAAGCCGGACGGGCGCTACCCGCGCTTCCTTCGCCGGCGATATGACGAAGTGGGAGCACTTAACCACGCCTATGCCACCACCTTTAAGTCTTTCGAGGAAGTGAAACCGCTGGTGCCCGCCGGCAGCGCAGCGGCGGCACAGGTCCGCCGCGCGAAAGACTACTTCGACTTTTACCTGGCGACAGTAGCGGAATATGCGGGCCTCCTCGCGGGATGGTTACGCGCGCAGGGCGTGGATACGCCGCTGACGCACAATTCCGGCGGTCCCACCATGAACACCAATTTCCTGGAGAGCGTGGAGGCCCTGGGCAATAAGACCTTTCTGCTGGGTTCCGATCATTACTACAACCTCGATCAGAGTTGGACGCAGAATAATCCCACCCCGCAGTACGCCGCCACTGTTTTTGTTTCGCTGGAAACTCTGCGGCTCATGGGCTACCCAGCCACTGTAATGGAAATGCCTTCCGGCAGCGCCTCGGATTGGCCGCCCGTCACCGCCGGGGATTGTAAGGCGTGCTACTGGACCAACCTGGCTTTTGGGATGAAAGGTAGTAACTATTACATCTTCACGGGCGGACCTAACCCGCCGGGCGTTGGAGCTACTACAGACGTTTACGATTACGGAGCCCCCATCGGGGCGAAGAATGAAATGCGACCTTTGTATGAAGTGCAGAAGGAATTGGGGAAATTCCTGGAAAGATCTTCGTGGCTGAATGAGGCTGAGCGCGAGTTCGATTGCCGATTTGCGCTCGACTTCGAATATTCCCGGGCGGGACAGTATTGGAAAGACCGCGGCGAGTTCCTTGTCAGCAGTGCGGAAGCCTGGGATTTCCTCCGCACCGGGGTCCTGACCACCGCGCTCTGCGCGAGCCTCTCGCCCGTTTTTTGTGACCTCAGCAAGGACGATTGGACCGGGGACAGATCTACGCCCGTAGTGCTGGTCAGTTCGTCCAGCCTGGCGCGCCAGAAACAGGAGAGAGTAATTCGATTTCTCAAAGCGGGAGGGCGCCTGCTGATCGCGCCTGTCCTGCCGGTTGTGGACGAGAATCTTCAGCCTTGCACGCTCTTGCGCGATTTTCTGGGTGGCCCCGTGATTGAACGCAACCCCAGTGCATTTGCCCGGATCACGATACTGGACGTAGAGAATGTTCTCGATAATGGCGAGAATTACTTCACGCACGACTTGCCGGCGGGGGCTCAAGCAATCGGAAAAGACGAAAGCACGCGCCGAATTCTGGCTTGGGAGTCAACGACTGAGGGCGGAGGCAGAGCTGTCTTCCTGGGATTCCGCTGGCTGCACGCCATGCGGGAGCATAGTCGCATGCTGGAGTCGCTTATGGCGCGCTTAGGGCTCGAGCGGCGCGTCGAGTGCGCGAACCCCAACTTGTGGACCTCACTGCGGAGCGCCGGAGGCCGATCCGCGTTGTTCATCATGAACTTGTTTACTTCCACGCAGGAGGCGGCGATTCGTTGTCGCCCCGGCCAACGAAGCGGAGTGCGAGACTTGGGTCAGCAGAGGCTCGAGCCCATGAGTGTGAAGTGCCTGGAGATATAAACTCTGTACATGACAACGGCCGGCGGACCACGGCTCATCCCGTCCAAGGCGCAATACCGTCAACCTCCGCTTGCCCCTTATTCTCAAGCAGGGGAACCCAAAGGAGGCAACAACATGCTGAAGAAAGCCGAACACGAGATCGTATGCGTAGCGCAGTTTACAGCTAAGGAAGGCAAGGAGGAAGAATTGCTCGAAGCGTTGCACGCGCTTATTTCTTCCACGCGAAGCGAGAAAGGCAATGTCCGCTACGAACTGAACCAGGCCATCGATGCGCCGCGCACGATCACTTTCATTGAGAAATACGCCAGCCAGGAGGCCTTCGATTACCACTGCAATACGCCTTATATCAAGGAGTTCTTCGATACCGTTCCGCCCAAACTGGTGGAGACAGTCGTCGTAACTCTCTACAAAGAGGTGCTCCCATAGCGGGCGGCCCTGTAGCAGAGGGGAACTTATGCAGAGACAAATTCGCTTGAGCCGATGGACGACTCCATTCTCAATTATCGTCGCGATTATCGCATTGGGATGGCTGGCCGCTCCCGGCCTGCGCACACCACGTGCGTCTGAGCGAACGAAAATCGGGGAGCGGCCCGGAACGGGTGTGGGCAGCGGCGGGGCGGGCGGCGCGGCAGTGGCCCCAGGGTTGCCCAGGCTTCGAACTCGATCCCGCAATCCTCATCTGATCGAGGATGAAAACGGAGTGCCGTTTTTCGTCGCTGGAGTCTGCCCGCAGAGCATCCTTCATTGGAGCACGCCTGAGCAAATGGACGCCTATTTCGCGGACCGGCAGAAGCGGCTCTTTAATTTTGCCTGGGTGGTGATCAATAGCTTTGACTCGGCAGGAAAGCAAGCTTTGACGAATCCAACCGATGCGCGGGGGAATTCCATGCTGCTCAGCGGCACGAGCTGGAACCCGCAGAATCTGAATCCCGCCTTCGTGGCGTCGGTTGACGCCATGCTCCAGTCTGCGGCAAAGCACGGCATCTACCTCTTCCTTGATCCGATGAGTTCCGGGTACGAACCCGGACCTGGGGGCTTTGATCCTTCCCAACATACGACTGACGAAATGCGTCAATGGGGTGAATTCTGGGGCAATCGCTACAAGAACTACGCCCATGTTAATTTTGCGTTGGGAAATGACCGGTTGGTTTCGCCGCAGGTCGACAGCCTCGTGAGCGGTCTCATGAAATACATGCCGGATCGGCTGATAACCATCGACTGGATTGGCGGACCACCGGACTGGAGCAGCGATGCGACAGGACCTCGCAAGTTTTACGATGCCGGCCACCGCTGGGTCAATTTGAACGCGTGGTATGAATACCACGCTCCGCAGTGGGCAACTTGGTATCACTACAATATGCTCGACCCGGTAATGCCGACGTGCATATTCGAGACGATGTACGAACACGTCGAGGCCGGGAACCCGAAGCACATTCTCACACCGCCCGAGACACTGAGGGAAGAAGTTTGGGCAACGGTACTGAACGGCGGTTCTGGGTTCGGCATCCTGGGCTCTCCGGACTGTACCGAGGACCCAATGCGATGGCTAGGGAAAACGCCGGGCGTCGAGCAGGCCCAATATTGCACGGATTTCTTCAAAGGCCGCAAATGGTACGATCTGATACCCGACTGGTCGCATGCGTTCCTCTCGAGCCAGCACGAAACGCCTGGGAAGGACGATTACACCTACGTCTCCGCCGCCGTCACGAACGATGGCTCCCTGGGCATATGCTACTACCCCGGCGAAAGTGGCGAAAAGTTTCAGCTCACCGTCAACATGTCGAAGATGGGAGCAGGGTCAGGGAGTTCCCTGGCGCGCTGGTACGATCCCACAGACGGTACGTATCAAACCATCGGCAAAGTAGCCAACTCAGGCTCTCACACCTTCACCACTCCCGGCGCGAATAGCAAGAAAGCCGCGGACTGGGTCCTGGTGCTCGAAAAACTGTGAGACTCCTCCAGGAGGTCTGAAGATGAGATTTCTAACCCGACGAGCGGCGCTGGCGCGCGCAGGCCAAGTAGGTGCAGGATACGTTGTCGGCAACTCATTGGCGAACGCTGCCAGCCGAGCGAATTCCGATTCGCAGCCGAAGAAACTCAAAGTCATCGTTGCGGGAGGACATCCCGGCGACGCCGAGTACGGCTGCGGCGGCGCCATCGCTCGCTTCGCCGCACAGGGCCACGACGTCGTTCTTCTCCATCTGAACAATGGTGAGTGGCCGAAAGAAAAGGGCGGCGCACCCGCGAACGTGCGCGTTGCGGAAGCCGCTAAGGCCGCCGAGATACTCAAGGCGCGCGCGGTCTTCGCTGGACAGGCCAACGGCCATGCCATCCTGGATGCCGCCCACTTTGATGATTTCCGGAAGATTGTCGAAAACGAGCGCCCCGATATTTTCCTGACCCAGTGGCCCATCGATCACCACCGCGACCATCGCGCAGTCTCAGCCCTGGCATTCGACGCGTGGCTCGAGATGGGCAGGAAATTCGCGCTCTACTATTACGAGGTTTCAGACGGAGAAGACACGCTGCAGTTTTCGCCTACGGAGTACGTGGATATAACCGGGACGGAACCCGTTAAACGCGCTGCGTGCTACGCGCACGCCTCGCAAACACCCGACAGGTACTATGCGCTGCAGGACCAGGTTGCCTTGTTTCGAGGGATCGGCTGCGGCTATAAACGCGCAGAGGCTTTCATCCTCCAGGTACAAAGCCCACGTGTTTCGCTCCCCTCATGAGAAAACGCGTCATACTAAAAGGAGCGTTCGGCAATTCCATGAAAACCATCCCAGTGCTGCTCTCAGTTTTGTTCTTGACTGTTTCTGCGAATGCCCAGTCCGATTCGGTGCGTGTGCGGCCCGGCGCCGATGGCAAAAGCTGGGCGATCGGGAACGCCCTGGTGGAGCGAGAGGTGCGTTTTGAGTTGCAGCGCGGTCTGCACACGGTAAGCTGGCGCCACTCGGTAACGGGCACCGACTTCATGAGCGCCGCCGGACCCAATAGATACGGGGGCAGCGAGTTCTCGTTCGAGGCGGACGGAGATTCCTTTGCCGGTTCCAACGGACCGGCGTGGCAGTTCGTGGGAGCGGAGACCCAGGGCCTCGCGCCCTCGGGAAAACTCCTGATCATCAAGCTGAGGGCAAAGGCAAAACCCATCGAGGTCTCAGTCTTTTATGCGGTTTATGACGGACATCCCGTGGTGCGGAAATGGATTGCCATCACCAACCGGGGCGAGAAGGACATTACACTTTCACATCTAAGCTTCGAGGCGGTGAACATAGCCCCCGGGCCGGCGAGCGTGCTGCAAGCTTCGGCGTTCTACGGCAGCCAGCCGCGGGAAATCTTCTTCACGGGAAGGGTTGATGACACTGCCGTGCTCGAACGGAATTCAAAAACCGGCGAAGGCTTCATTGCGATGAACGAAGCTCCCGGCTACCTCAAACGCACGGAACTCTCCGGCTGGGGGGAGGGCGTCGAGGCAATGTACGACACCGACCTTTTCCCCTTTGAGCATAGCTTACAGCCCGGGGAGACATTCACCAGCGCCAAGAGCTCGATAGCGTTTTTCGTGGATGGCAGGGGAACTGCCGACCCGCGATGGGTGATGCCGTCGTACACGTCTCAAATCTTAATGAAGAAGGGCGCAGATTATCAGCCGCCGTGGATTTACAACACCTGGGAGCCGTTCGAGCGCGGCATCACAAAATCCATCACCTTGGATCTCGTCGCCGCCGCCGGGCGTATGGGTCTGGACGTGTTCACGATCGACGACGGATGGCAAGCTGACTATGGCGAAAACACCATTAATCGCAAGCTCTTTGAGAACGGTCTGGACGAAATCCAGGCTGCGGTTGAAAAGCAAGGAATGCGCTTGGGACTGTGGGTGCCGCTCGCCGCCGTCAGTCCGAACACCGAGGTTTATCGCCAGCATCCGGAGTGGGCGTGCAAGGACATTCATGGGCATCCGAAGACTACGGGTACAATGGCCGGCGCACAGGTCGTAATGTGCCTCGCCACACCGTACCGGGAAGTCGCTGCCCGGCGAATCAGTGACTTGATCGGCCGCTATCATCTGAAGTACGTCAAGGTGGACCTGACGACGGTGTTCAACGCCTACGGCGAGTCGCCCGGCTGTTACGCCCAGGGACACGACCATCGCACCTGGGCTGAATCTCTGGACCGTATCTACGAAGGCATCCAGTACGTGACCAGCCAGATCTACCATGATCACCCGGACGTCTTGCTGGACCTCACCTTCGAACTCTGGGGGCAGAAGCACATCATCGACTACGGCCTGCTAGGCGCCGGAGATCTGGACTGGCTCAGCAACGTGGACGACGACGCGGCGGATGCGGCGGGCCCGCGACAGGCACGGACGTTGCTCTATCTTCGGTCGCTCGCCATACCTGCTGAAACCATGCTGATCGGGAATCTGCATGCCGACGTGCACCCCATCGAGGAGCGCCTGGCGACGGCCATGGGTTCGGGCCCGCTTTTCCTCGGCGACCTGAGGAAGTTGACGCCCGCAGAGCAGGATTGGTATGGCGAGAAGATTCGCTGGTTCAAAACACTGCGGATCGATTTCCCTATCCAGGAGAGCTTCTTCCCTCTCGGCAACTGGGCTCAACCCGGGGCGTCAACTTGGGATGGATTCGCGCGCCTGAGCCGCCAAGGCGAAGGAATGATCGCGCTGTTTAAGAACGAATCCAGGCTGGACCGGGTCGAAGTTAAGCTCCCGACCTTCCCGGATGGAAGCTATCGCGTTCGCTCTGTGATGACAGGTCAAGCGCTGGGCAGCTTCACAGGCGAGCAGTTCCGGAATGGCATCCAGGTCCAGCTTCCGGCGGAATTCAGAGTCGAATTACTGGAAGTTCGAAAGTAGCGGCGGCTTTACGCCGCCATATGACGAGCTAAACTCGCCGCTACAAACTCAAACTGGGAAACCACCTCCCTACGGCGTCACTCGCAGTATGCCTTGGAGAGTGATATCCGCCGACGACTTCCCCACCATAATCTCAAAATCACCCGGCACCACACGCCAGTGCGTGTCGATGTCCAGCAACTGGAGATCTTCGGGAAGAAGATTCAGGCTCACGGTTTTGGTTTCTCCGGGATTCAGGGCCACGCGCGCAAAGCCTCGAAGCTGCTTCACGGGAGTAGCGACCGGCGCATACTTCTCATGAATATAAAGTTGCACGGTCTCCACACCTGCCCGCTCGCCGGTGTTTTTCACATCAACAGATACGCGCGCTTCGCCGCCCGGATGGATTTCCGCCGGAGCAATGCGCAGATTACTATACTCGAATTGGGTATAGCTCAGCCCATAACCGAACGGATAAAGCGGAGTCGCGGGCATGTCTGCGTAACCGGGCCCCAGCGGGTAACCATCTTTCATAATCATGTAAGCCTTGGAAGGCTTGTAATTGTAGTAGACAGGCAACTGTCCCGAATGCCGGGGCACGGAGATGGGCAGGCGTCCTGACGGATTGTATTTTCCAAAAAGCACGTCGGCCACCGCTTCGCCCCCTCGCTCGCCGGGCTCCCACGCTTCCACGAGAGCAGGCACGTGTTCCGAGCTCCACCGCGTCGAGAGTGGCCGTCCGTTGATGAGCACCACGACGGTGGGAGTCCCTGTCTCGAAAACCGCCTGAATCAGCTCCTCCTGCGCTCCCGTGAGGTCCAGGCTGGCCACGTCGTGCCCCTCACCGTCGGTGGGCCGGCCGCGGAGGTCGCGCCCATTCGTCTGGTGCTGCCTTTCGCCCACCACCACGATGGCGACGCCGGCGCCCTTGGCGGCCTGCACGGCTTCGGCAAACCCGCTCTTGTCCGGATCGGTAATATCGCAGCCCCGCACCATGGTGACTTTGGTTTGGCGCGAGACCGCGGCCTTGATCCCCTCGATCACGGTCGTCACGTGCTGCAAAATCCCCTTCGGCGAGTAGTCGCCCAGTTGGTTCATCACGTCATCGGCGTTGGGGCCAATCACTGCCACCGATTTCAAATCCTTCCTGAGGGGTAAGAGGTTTTTCTCATTCCTAAGCAGCACGATCCCTTCGCGTCCGGCGCGCAGAGCCAGTTCCTGGTTCGCCTGCGAATGAACCACCTGGACGGCATGGTCGGCATCAACATAGGGATTCTCGAAGAGTCCCAGGCGGAACTTCAGTTCCAGAACCCTGCGCAGAGCGCGATCCACCAGCGCCATGGGGACTCGACCCTCTTCCACGCTTTCGACCAATGGCCCCATGTAGGCGGGTTCGTAAGTGATATTCAGGTCGACTCCTGCCATCAGCCCCAACAGGCCCGCTTCCTTTTGGGTGGGAACGGTATGCTCGTATTGCAAAGTCCGGAAGCCGTGGCCCTCGCTCTCCACCACTCCTCTGAAACCAATTTCCTGCCGCAAGACGTCGTTCATCCATTTCACCGAAGCGTGCGACGGCACATCTTCAACCTCCGGATAACCGGCCATCACGCCTAAACCTCCGGCCTTGGCGATCGCCCCGATCCAGGGAGGCATGAAGTTCTCGCGCAAGGAACGGTCTGACACCTCGATTGCGCCGCGCTCGAGGCCGCTGGCGGGTTCGCTCTGCGTGGGGAAATCCGTCAGCACGGCAATAACCTTGTCGGGAGCGGAGATGTCGTACCCCTGCGTCGCCCGCACGATGGTCTCGCCGATGCGCATGTAGAGGTAGGGGTCTTCGGTATACGCTTCCTCGTTCCGGCCCATGCGCGGATCGCGATCCACTTCCATCACCAGCGTCGAAAGCATGTGGATTCCCACCGCTCGCGCTTCCGCCGCCGCCGTGGCGTAAATCGACTTCACCAGATCCAGGTCAAACGAACTGCCCACGGCCAGGCCCTCCGGGAAAACCGTGCCTCCGGGCAACATCGCGCCGTGCGTGCCCTCCTCGTCTTGCATTACGGGAATCTTCAGGCGCGTCTGGGTGAGCGCAATCTTCTGCAGCCCGTTGAAGTATTCCGCCTGCTGGCGCGGGCCTTCCTTGAGAATCTCGTTGGCGAGCGTAAAAAACCCACACGCCGGGCCGATTTCCTGGGTATACGTTCCGGCAGTGAATCGCCGGCACGCATCTTGCTTTGCCGGGATCGTCGTTCCCAGCTCATCGACGTAGACGCACGGCAAATTAAGCTGTCCGACTTTTTCCTTCAGCGTCATCCGGCTGATGAGATCATCAACACGTTCCTCGATTGGCCGCTTCGGATCAAGGTAGACCGGCGTTGCCTCACCGGTTTGCGCCAGAATCACAGAGACTGACGCCAGAGCCGCGCCTGCGACTAGGATCAACCACCAAAAAGTATTCTTCCTCATTTTCAGACTCCCCGAGAGACTACGAAGTGCCTGCGATTGTAGTATAAAGGTGTAGCGCGATGCTGAAAAATAGGGGGAGACAGTACCCGAGACCCGGCAGGTGGCGCGAACGTCCCGATGATGGTTGTCGGGATGTATCCGTCACATTTAAGTGGGAGAAGCCATCAGACATGCCGAAGAGCGGCACGTCTACGCCCCCACCCGAGACGGATTGAGTCAGGTCTTGCGTGAGGCAAACCACAGCCGCACTTTCTTGCGAAGCTGAGGGCCGAGGCGCAATCTAACTTTCTTCGTTCGGTCCTTGACCCAATCAAGGAAAAGGGGTCGGTGCTGTTCGCAGAAGAAATACTCTACAGGAACACCAGGGAACCGAGATGGCATTACCAACGCTTCCCCGACCAGATGGGAACACCCCTCCCACTCGCAGCGACGCGAACGAGGCACCTTCCTAAGCTCCATGGCGAGGGACGCGATTGTTCTATAGAATTTGGGCCAATGATAATCGCACATCCATTCCGGCTTTGGTCCATCGGCATAGTTCACCATGCGCTCAGACCCCAAGAGGGGGCAAGGGAATACTCCGCCGCTGCCGTACTTACATTGAGATTCGGAGGAGTGGGCTAGGGTAAGGGAGTAGGCGTAGAACTCATCATCCGACGGTTCATAAACCTCTGTAAGCTCATCCAGCTTCATTCTTTTGTCGGAAGCTGCGTGCGCTTGTTTCGCTTCATCTAGTAGCGCCCGAAAATGGGATGGCCACTCTCCTTCTTCAAAGCATTCTACCGATACCATGGGGAGCTCGTCGTATTCGCCAATTTCGAGGTACCTCGCATCGTAAACAGTCCTGTTATCTGCAGTCAACTTCAGCCACACAAGACACGGCCCCTCAGTGGGGTCAGGTTCTCGATGGCTGGTGATGGCGTACTCCACACCGAACATGCGAAATTGAACGCCGTTGTCAGTGCACGAAGCGGATTGAATAAGGGCGTATCGCCATTCTGGCTGCTTGCTCCAAGAAAGATAGTGTTGGAGGCCGTAGCCCAAGTAGAGTCTTGGAAGCAATCGATCAACTTGAAGCTCTCGCACCCTGGCTGCTTGAGGGGAAGATGAATAATCGATAAGCCCCATTGAGGCCTCCAGTGCCTACCTGCTCGACCTCGGCGCGCACCCGCTATTGCGCGGCCGTCGCCTAGCTCATGCAAACGGCACCGCGCAGGTCGTACCACGACCGGATGATGAGGCCGGGAACGTGGAGCTGGGCGACTTCCCGGTAGCACGCCAACTGCCCGTCGTCCGCTGTAACAAATTGGTCACAGTAAGGGAGGTAAGCCGCCATGAACGTGTCGGCCCAGCCCGCCTCAAGAGAGCGTGGTAGATTCGGCGGCCGAACGTCCCTGTCATAAAAGGCTGCGCAAAGGGCACCCATGACACATTGGAAGGGAGGACTGCTATCCCAGAACTTGCGGACCGTTCCCTCTTCGGCGGCGTGCCCCGCGAGTCGGTCGTACAGGCTTTGTGCTATTTTCCAGTATTGGCCCCCGCGCTGGAGCCCGCCAATCAAGTCAGCAACGCTCTTGGGTCGTGAGGACGGATTCGCCTCAAACACCCTGTCGAAGGCGGGCTTTGCCTCCGCATATAGTTGCTCGAATCTTCTCTTGGGGACCGCAGCCTCCCGACGCACGGCCTCGGACAATGCATCGGCAACGTCCGCGCCGCGAAACGCCTTCTCCTCGGCTTCGGTAAGCCTGACCTCCACCCGGTTCCACTCGAAGGCCGAGGGGTCCTTTTCAAATGCCCGAATGAGCTTCTGTAACAACTCGCCGATGGGTAAAAGGCAGTCGCCGGACGCGAGAAGCTTCTTGCAGAGCCGCAACAGCCGATTCCTCCGCTCGCCGCCTGAATTCTGCGCGACCTCGTCGATACTGGTAAAGGTAAGGCGCAGAGAAAATCCCGACTGAAGTCGGTTGATCAGGATGTCGCGCTCGGAGTCGTCAGCCAAGCGATTGATCCCTGATGTATCGAAAGTGAGAATCGGCTTGTCCCCCATCGGTCCTTGCCAGGCTGGCGGGCGTCCCCACATCCAGGCGAGGGGGACACGGTTCAGGTACCCTTCTCCCCTTTAGGTTTGCTCGTCCCGCCAATTTTCGATTATCAGCTTGACGCCGGTTCGTTGGATCGCCTGAAAATCAGCCGTGTTGCCGGTGACCAAGGGCCGCTCCAAGCGCACAGCGATAGCTGCGATGAGGCAATCCGGAAGTTCGACAACGGAACCTTGCCTTCCGGCCGCTACTTTGATGGTGGCCGCGTTCCGGTAGTCGGACGCCACCGGCGTAATCTCTTCGTTCTGATCGAGCCAAGCTAGCACCTTGGCGAGTTGGCTTGAAGCGCCCTTGACTTGCAGACCATAGACGATTTCGAACACGGTGACACTTGTGAAGGCAAAAACGCCCCGCTCCGTCACGTAAGCTGCGGCCCGCGCGGCCACGTTGGCGTTATAACCCTTGAAATACTCGGACAGGATATCGGTGTCCAGTATGACTTTATCGGCCATTTTAGAATGCCGCCCCGCGCTTGCTAGGTCGCCGTCTCTCCTGGTACGCGATGGAAACCACCTCGTCGATCAGGGCAGCGTCTTCTGGACTGCCCAACATGCCCAAGCCCTGCTCGAAGATCGTGCGGGCATTCGGCGGCGCTTCGACGCTGCCAGACCCTGAGGGCAGGGTGGCGATGGCGTGTTCAATGAATTCGTGGACGGAGGCGATTCGGCCTGCATCGATGGCAGCGCGGACCGCGTGCTCCTGGTCCGGGCTAAGCGTGATCGTCATGGCTCCTCCCTCACTTTACCCTACTCCATCGTATCCCAACCGGTCAATTCCCCGGAACTGACGCAGTCAAGCGTGGGAGAGCGGGCGCTCGACGTAGAAATGCCCATGTTTGCAGTCACACCTATTCGCGCTCGGAGAAGCGCAGACCTGCCAAAGAGCGGCAGGTCTGATGCGCCGCGTTCAGGGAATTGCAATCAGCAGGCCGCCGCTTACGCTGACCGATTGTTCGTGCCCTCTCCCAAAATCGTAGTCGTAAGACGGCTCGAGGTACCAGCCGAATCTATGCTTTCCCTTAGGCCAAAACATAAAATCCAAAGCGACTTCGCCGCCCACCGAATTGCTTGTCACGTTATTGCGGCTGGTATGAATCCATTCGGGACCGACGCCGAACATGAACTCCGCTGTGCGGGATAGAGTCCAGGGCTTCTTGAAGAGAAGGTCCGTGTCCCACTCAGTTGAGTGGCGAGCGAAAAACGGTGTGACGCCGGCCTCAAGTTCCAGCCAGTTCTGGATCGGCTCAACTTCCACCGCGACCGTGGGGCCGAAACTCCATCCGCCACCTGTGAGGCTGCGCTGGGGAGCCGCCCCAAGCTCGAGGGTTGCGGCAGGCCCTTTATCGGCCGACTGCGCCGGGGCATTCGCAGGCCAGAGGAACAAAGATGCTATCACCAGGGAGATTGTCGCGCGCAATATGACCTCGCCGGGATTCATACAGAGCAGCCGCTCATGCCCGTCTGCTGACGGGCACCCAGAAACCATGAAAATGGGCCGCCAGTGGACGGATGTGGCGCGGGCGTCTCGCCCGCGGTCGCGGGAGCGTCCCGCTCCCGCGCGCGGGCAGAGCCTGTCCTGAGCGGAGAGAAGGAATGCCCGCGGGACAGCGGGCGGGACGCCCGCGCCACGTTTTTCAAAGCAATAGTATGACCCGACCAGGCGGCAGGGCGTCAAGGGCTCGAATCAGGGCGGCTGGGCGCGACTGAGAAACGGCGCCTGGAACATGTGAAAAAATTGATTTTACTGATTTCCGCACTCAGCATTTTCAATGATTTACATTGTGGATAACAGGCTCTAAATCAATTTTTTCACATGTTCCTGACACGGTCTCCCCCGCGGTCTGGCGAAGCCGGACGAGAGAATCCGGGGATTCAGCTCACTTTTTTCCCATTTCCGTATTTTTTGCTTGACAGATCCCGAGGCCTATGATAGCCTACAGTGATGGTCACTCTGTGGACATATTGTCGCAGGCAAGGGCCGGTGAGCAACGAACCGCGAGGGATGGCGGGAAGATCCCGGCACGCAGGGAATCCGGGAACTGAAAACAACTGTAAAATAATACGATCGAAGCCAGTATGTTATTGAAAACAAACGAGGCATTTTGAAAACGACCTCAAAACGAACCCAAATTGAGTGCTCAATGCGTGCATTAAACCCAAGTTTCGAGCGTTTTGACACCACGCACGTTCCGGCAGTCGCCTGGGACCCTGGAATGCGGCAGGGTCCGACGTTGCCCCGAGTGGGAAATCCGGAGGATCGCGGGGAATTGCAAAAACCGCGGAAACAAAGCCAAGGAGTCCTTGAAAACAAAGGATATCACTTTTTTCAAGGCTGCAAATTGCGCGCGTTTTGTGCCGAGATGAGTCCCAATCTGGCCCCAAAAGGAGCGCGTCACATCGCGATGCCGAGACAGTGACAAAGTGTCGACTAGACACACTTAGGTTCGTGACGCACTTACTCCCCTCCTTGATAAGGAGGGGCCGGGGGTGGCTGACCGATGCGCCACCACCCCTGCCCCTCCTCCTGCGGAGGAGGGGAATCGTTTTTAGAGCCGGCAGAACATGATCAAGATCCCGCACTTCCGCTGGTGGATTGGCTTTCTGCTCTTCATCGCCACCGGGCTGAGCTTCTTTGATCGCCAGGTGCTAGCGATTCTGGCTCCCGCGATCATGCGCGACCTCCGCCTCACGGACGTGCTGTACTCGCGCGCAGTCTTTGCTTTCATCCTGAGCTACACGGTGATGTTTACGGTGGGTGGCCGATTGATCGACCGGCTCGGGCTGCGCATCGGATTGGCGCTTGCCGTAACGGTCTGGTCCCTGGCGAGCCTGGGACATAGCCTGGTCTACAATGTTTGGCAGCTCGGGCTGGCGCTATTCTTTCTGGGTGTCGGCGAGGGAGGCTGTTTCCCGGGCGCAGCCAAGGGCGCGGTGGAGTGGTTTCCCCAAAAGGAAAGGTCAGTGGCTATCGGGCTCGCGATCGGGGGCGCTTCGTTTGGCGCCGTCGTGGCTCCTCCCCTGACCGTCTGGGTCAATTCGATCTTCGGATGGAGAGGAGCGTTCCTCGTCGCCGGCGCGATCGGGTTCGTTTGGCTGATAATCTGGGCCGTGTTCTTCACACTTCCCGAGAGGTCACGTTTTCTCTCCGCCCAGGAGCTTCATTACATAACCGCGAGGGAGGGCGGGACATCTCTATCGCCGAGCGCCCTTCCGCCACGGTCGCGATCCGATCTTTTACCCCTGGGAACGTTGTTGCGCAGGAAGGAAACCTGGGGACTCATGATTGCACGGTTCCTGCTCGATCCGGTTTTTTACTTCTATATGTTCTGGATCCCGCAGTTTCTCAGCGAGGCGAAACACGTTCCCCTGGCCACGATTGGGAGGCTGACCTGGATCCCATTTTTGACCTTAGGCATGGCACAACTGGCGGGCGGCTGGGTATCCGATCAGTTGGTGAAAAGGCGCGTTGCCGTGAACACGGCGCGGAAAGCAGTCATGGGCCTTGCCGCTTTGCTGACGCCTTTCTCGATATTCTCCCTGCTTGCGCAAGGCCCGCGTCTTGCCATCTGCCTGATGAGCATCTTGATGTTCGCTCACGGATTTTGGATTACGAATTACATCACCATGACCAGCGATCTGTTTCCTGCGCGCAGCGTGGGGACAGTGGTGGGCCTATGCGGGTCTGCCGGCGGCCTGGGCGGCATTCTCTCCAGTTTGGCCATTGGCTGGCTGGCCCAACACGGAAACTACCACGTGCTCTTCATTGCCTGCGGCGTCATGTACCTGATCGCGTTTGCCCTTATACTCGTGACGGTGCGAAAGGTTCAACCCCTGGATTTCAGGCTCCCACACGCCGCCGAACGCGTGCCTGCGCTCTAAAGAGGAGGGTACGAGTAGATATGAGACGCTCCACGATGAAGCAAACCACTGCCGCCGGACTTTTGGCGACTCCGTCCATCCCGCGCCGCAAGCCTCTCGCCTCGACGATCGGGGTTTTCGGTGTCGGCCACCACACCTACTGGCCGCAGTTTGACGGGTTGTTGGATGAAATGAAGCGGAAGCTTGCGCTCTTCGTGAACAAGGTCCGCGCCCACGGCGGCCAGGTGATCGATTTCGGCATAGCGGACGATGCGCGCTCGGCCTACTCGCTGCGCAGTCAACTGAAGGCCGCGTCCCTGGACCTGATCTTTTGCGATATGTTGACTTACGCCACCTCAGCGGCCTTTGGGGTGATCGCCCGGGATCTCGATGTGCCGATCGTTCTGGTCGCCTTACAGCCCATGAAGGCCCTGGACTATTCTCGCGCCTCCACTTTCATGCAGCTCTCGAATGACGACTTCTGCGCGGTGCCGGAGTTCACGGGCGTCGCCATACGAATGGGAAAGCGCCCGCCGCCGGTTATCCTCGGAACGCTCGACGACGATCCCGCAGCCGACGCCGAGATCGCGGATTGGTGCCGCATCGCGCGCGTCTTGCACGACCTCAAGCGGGCGCGCATCGGCCACTTCGGGCACGTGCTCGAAAACATGCTGGATATGCAAACCGATCCGACGGCGCTCACGGCGGCCTTCGGGTGCCACATCGTGGAGACCGAGCCCGACGACCTGATGAGGCAGTTCCGCTTGGTTTCCGACGCCGATGCAGAAGCTAAGAAGCGGCAGATCCTGGAGATTTTCGAGACCCCGGATCCCAAGTCCGATCCCATCACCCGTAAGCTGACCAGCGAAGATCTCGATATGGCGGCTCGCGTCGCCGTGGCGCTTGAGCGGTTCGTCGATGAAGAGGAGTTGGACGGGCTTGCCTACTATTACGAAGCCGAGCCGGACAGCCCCATGCGCCGGCTGGTGTCCAATCTCATCGTGGGCAATTCGCTGCTGACCGCCGCGGGCTTCCCTATGTGCGGCGAGTCGGACCTGAAAACCTGCATCGCCATGCTCATCGAGGACCGTCTGGGCATCGGCGGCAGCTTCGCGGAGTTTCATCCCATCGATTTCCGCGGGGGGTTCGTCCTGGTGGGGCACGACGGCCCCCACCACCTCAACCTCGCCGACGGCCGGCCCCTTCTTCGTAGCCTATTAAAGTACCACGGCAAGCCCGGGGCGGGCTCGAGCGTGGAGTTCCGCATCAAGCAAGGCCCCATCACCCTCCTCAGCATCGGCGTCACCCGGGGCGGGCGCTTCAAATTCGTGATTGCCGAGGGCCAGAGCCTGCGCGGTCCCATTCCCCCCACCGGCAACACCAATACGCGCGGCTTCTTTCAGCCCGACGTCCGCACCTTCCTGAAACGCTGGGTCGCCGAAGGCCCTACCCATCATTTCGCCATCGGCACGGGAAACGAAGCCACCGTCATCCAGCAAATCGGCGAGATTCTCGGCCTCGAAACCGCCATTGTCGCAAGTGGGGCAAAGAAAGACTGACCGCTAAAGCAGGAGCTATTTCCTCGAACCCCGTTTGGGCAAGAGATTAGCCGCCCGTAACCGGGCACAAATTGCCTCGCAGACGGTCTCCGGTGGTAGTATCATCCGAGCACACAGTATCCAGGGAAGAACCTGGGGACCTCTAAAGATGCCAGAGAAGCCCGAGGACAAAGCGCGGAAGACCATCGACCAACTCCTTAATGCTGCCGGTTGGGTTATTCAAGACACAAGCGAGGCGAATGTCGCCGCCTGTCGCGGCGTGGCCATTCGTGAGTTTCCTTTGAAGTCCGGCTACGGTTTCGCCGACTACCTGCTTTATGTAGATGGCGCTCCGGCCGGCGTAGTCGAAGCCAAGAAAGAGGGCGAAACCCTCACCGGGTACGAGATTCAGACGGAGAAATACAGCGTCGGCCTTCCGGACGTATTGAAGCCGTACCGCAAGCCCCTGCCTTTTTGCTATCAGAGCACCGGCATTGAGACGCGGTTTACGAACCTCATGGAGCCTGATGCGCGCAGCCGGCCCGTGTTTGCGTTCCACCGCCCCGAAACGATGGCCGACTGGTTGATGGATGAGTCCAAGAAGCCTGGTTCGACGTTGCGCGCGCGGCTCAAGCACATGCCGCCGCTTATTGAAGAAAAACTCTGGCCCGCGCAGATCAAAGCGATTCGTAACCTGGAGGATTCGCTCGCGCACGGCCGCCCGCGCGCCCTGATTCAGATGGCCAGCGGTGGTGGGAAAACCTTCACCGCGTGCAATTTCTGCTATCGCCTCATCAAGCATGCGGGCGCCCAGCGCATTCTCTTTCTCGTGGATCGCAACAACCTGGGACGGCAGGCCAAGAACGAGTTTGAGCAGTTCTCGACCCCGGAAGAGCACCGCAAATTCACCGAGTTGTACAACGTCCAGCGCCTGCAATCGAACAAGCTCGACCCGGTCGGCAAGGTCTGCATCACTACCATCCAGCGCCTCTATGCCATGATGCGCGGCGAAGAACCAGACCCGGAGATCGAGGAGAAGCCCCTGGGCAGCCTGGAGTCTCTCATCAAGAGGCCGGTACCGGTCAGTTACAATCCCGCCATCCCCATGGAGTTTTTCGATTTCATCGTCGTGGATGAGTGCCACCGGTCGATCTACAACCTTTGGCGGCAGGTCCTGGAGTACTTCGACGCGTTCTTGATCGGCCTCACCGCCACACCTTCCCAGCAAACCTTCGGCTTCTTCAAGCAGAACCTGGTGATGGATTACAACCACGAGCAGGCGGTGGCGGATGGTGTGAACGTGGGCTTTGACGTTTACCGCATCCGCACGGTGGTCAGTGAATATGGATCAACCGTCATCGCCGGGCAATGGGTGGATAAGCGCGACCGCCAGTCCCGCAAGGTCCGCTGGGAGCAGCTTGACCAGGACTTCAGCTATGCCTCCCGGCAGTTGGACCAGGACGTGGTGGCGCCGGACCAAATCCGCACCATCATCCGCACCTTTAAGGAAAGGCTCTTCACGGAGATTTTTCCCGGTCGTACCGAAGTCCCCAAAACACTGATTTTCGCCAAGGACGACAGCCACGCCGAAGACATTGTGAACATCGTGCGCGAGGAATTCGGCAAAGGAAACGATTTCTGCCAGAAAATCACCTACCGGACGGGTACCGTGCGGGTACCGGTTAAGAGGAAGCTCCCCGACGGCACGGAGGCGGAAGAGTTCGTGTACAAGAACATCGGCGCCGTGACCGCGGAAGAGCTTTTGACTTCGTTCCGCATCTGCTATTTCCCGCGCATTGCCGTGACCGTGGATATGATCGCCACCGGCACCGACGTGCGCCCGCTGGAATGCGTGATGTTCCTGCGCGAAGTGAAAAGCCGCAACCTTTTCGAGCAGATGAAGGGGCGGGGCGCGCGCGTGGTGACCGCGACGGACTTGAAGGCGGTCACTCCCGACGCCGAGGCGAAGACCCATTACATCATTGTGGATGCGGTGGGCGTGTGCGAGAGCGAACTGGTTGACACCCATCCGCTGGAAAAGAAGCCCAGCGTGAGCTTTGAAAAGCTGTTGGGTGCGGTCGCCTACGGGAATCGGGAAAAGGACGTGCTGTCGTCCCTGGCCTCGCGCCTCGCGCGGCTCGACCGCCAGCTTAATAAAGAGGACCAGCAGATCATTACCGGGATGGCGGGCGGAAAACCGCTCGCGGCCATTACCCACGGGCTTGTCGACGCCCTCGACCCGGATAATCAGATCGAAGCGGCCAAGAAAGCCACGGGAATTGAAGAGCCGCCGCCCGAGGCGATTGAGAAAGCAGCAACCGCCCTGCTCGCTGAAGCCGCCAAGCCCTTGGCCACGAATCCCGCCCTTCGGAACAAGCTGATTGATTTGAAGACGTCCTACGAGCAAACCATCGACACCGTCACCAAGGATGAGATCCTCGAAGCCGGCTTTTCTGCCGCCGCCAAGGAGAAGGCTCGATCTGTTGTAGAATCGTTCGAGAAATTCGTTCAGGAGCATAAGGACGAAATCACCGCGCTTCAGATTCTCTACAGCCGTCCCTACAGCCAGCGGCTTACCTTGAAGGGGATCAAGGACCTTGCAGCAGCCATTGAAAAGCCGCCGCGCGGCTGGACGCCGCAAGTGCTGTGGCGCGCCTATGAGGCCCTGGAAAAATCAAAGGTACGCGGTGCGGGTGGCAAGGTCTTGGCTGACATCGTTTCCCTGGTTCGTTTCGCCCTACACCAGGAGAATGAACTCCGGCCCTTTCACGATCAGGTGAATGAACGCTTCGCCCAGTGGGTGGCGCAACAGGAAAAGAAGGGCCGGAAATTTAGCGACGAGCAGCGGCAGTGGCTGGAAGCGATTCGTGACCATATCGCCGCCAGTCTCGCCATCCAGACGGACGATTTTGACTATGTACCGTTTGCCCAACGCGGAGGGTTAGGTAAGGCGAACCAAGTGTTCGGTAAGGATTTGGGCTCCTTGTTAAATGAAATGAACGAGGTTCTAGCGGCGTAGGGGCACCCCTCGTGGGTGCCCAAATTCAGGGCAGGCACGAGGCCTGCCCCTACGGGTTGTCGGGCGTGAACGAGAATTCAGACACTGGGAAGCAATTGCCAACTGGATGGGTTGAAGCCAAAATCGGTGAGCTCATTGGCCATGGCGGCGTCTTCATCGACGGGGACTGGGTCGAAAGCAAAGATCAAGATCCGAATGGCGACGTTCGACTAATACAATTAGCCGATGTTGGGGATGGCACATACAAGGATAAGTCTTCTCGATTTCTCACGAACGGGAAGGCGCGCGAACTAAATTGTACTTTTCTCAAGACTGGTGATGTGCTGATAGCTCGCATGCCGGACCCACTCGGCCGAGCCTGCATCTTTCCGGGTGACAGCAGGGCATCAGTAACAGTAGTCGATGTGTGTATCGTTAGAACCGGTGCGTCAGGGGCAAGCCATCGATGGCTGGCGTGGGCGATCAACTCTCCACAGTTTCGGAATGAAATTTCCGCCTTGCAGAGTGGCTCAACGCGCAAGAGAATTTCACGGGGAAATCTCGCCACTCTTTTCATGCCCATTCCTCCTTTAGCCGAGCAAGTGAGAATCGCACAGGAGATCGAGAAGCAAATCACGCGGCTGGAAGCCGGTGTCGGGGCCCTGAAGCGCGTGCAGGCCAACCTGAAGCGTTACCGCGCCGCCGTGCTGAAGGCCGCCGTCGAAGGCCGCTTGGTCCCCACCGAAGCCGAACTTGCCCGCCGCGAAGGCCGCTCCTACGAGCCCGCCAGCGAACTGCTGAAGCGCATAGTGGCACAGCCACTGCTGCCTGTGCCACCGAAACCAAAGCCCAAGGAACCCGTCGCACCCGATACGACGAATTTCCCAAAGTTGCCGGAAGGGTGGGCGTGGGCCACAGTTGACCAGCTCACGAACTTGATAACGAGCGGCTCCAGAGGGTGGGCCGAGTATTATTCAGACTCTGGACCACTTTTCATCCGGGCACAGGATATCAACACTGACCGATTGGAATTGGGCTCGGTGGCTCACGTGCGGCTGCCCAGCGGGGTAGAAGGTGCTCGAACCTTGATTTCGCCGTCCGACATACTGGTTACTATAACTGGTGCGAATGTCACAAAGACCGCGATTGTCCATGGAGACTTGGGGGAGGCATATGTAAGCCAGCATGTGGCCTTGGTTAGACCGGTGAACCCTTCGCTGTCGGAGTACATGTATCACTGGATCATCTGCCCCTCCTACGGACGTCGCGAACTGGATCGAGTTGCGTACGGTGCGGGAAAACCTGGCCTTAACCTGAACAACCTTCGCGAACTTGTGGTCGCTGTGCCTCCGCGGGTCGAGCAAGAGCGCATCGTCGCCGAAGTCGAGCGCCGTTTCTCCGTGATTGACGAGCTTGAAATGCAGGTCGAAGACAACCTGAAGCGAGCCGAGCGGCTGCGCCAAGCCATCCTGAAGCGGGCCTTCGAGGGCAAGCTGGTGCCCCAGGACCCGAACGACGAACCGGCCAGCATGCTGCTGGAACGCATCCGAACCGTAGGGGCACCCCTCGTGGGTGCCCAAAAACGCCGGGGCCGTAACCCTGGAACGGACAGGTAGGGGTACCCCTCGTGGGTACCCGGCGTCGGCGGTGCCGACGGGGAGGGCAGGCACGAGGCCTGCCCCTAGCACCCGGAAATGGGGCCGAATCGGCCCCCGGGCAGGCACGAGGCCTGCCCCTACGAACTATGACATACGATCCTGACATCCATCACCGGCAATCGCTGCGGTGGGATAAACATAACTATTCGTCTCCGGGCTTCTACTATGTGACCATCTGCATTCACGACCATCTGAGCCTACTGGGAAACGTCCAATCGGGTGTGATGAATCTGAAGGATGCTGGCGAAATGGTGGACGCCGTGTGGTTTCGAATTCCCACGCAATTTCCGACCATTCAATTGGACGAACACATCACGATGCCCAACCACTTCCACGGCATCATCCAGATCGTCCGTGGCGCAACCGTAGGGGTACCCCTTGTGGGTACCCTGAATGCGGCCATGCCGCGTGGCCGGGCACCCACAAGGGGTGCCCCTACGTTGGGGGACGTGGTGGGCGCGTTTAAATCACGGACCACCGACGAATATATAGTGGGGGTGGATCAAGTCGATTGGCCAAGATTCCAAAAGCACTTTTGGCAGCGGAATTATTACGACCACGTGATTCGGGACCAGGACGAGTTGGAAAAAATCCGGGATTATATCCGGAAGAACCCCCTCATGTGGACCTTGGACAGGTATAATCCCGAGAATCCGGTGATGGTGATGGATGATACTGGAGCGCTGGTTCCGTGGGACGAAACGTAGGGGTACCCCCGGTGGGTGCCCTGGCATCGGCCATGCCGACCGCGACGTAGGGGTACCCCTCGTGGGTACCCTGGCATCGACCATGCCGACACTGAGGGCAGGCACGAGGCCTGCCCCTACGAGGCGGGCTGTCCGGCGCAGATTGCAACGGAGTTCCGGCATGAAAACCCTGAAGTTTACATTCTGGCAGGATGGAGACTATTACTTGGGTTTCCTGAACGATTATCCGGACTATCAGACGCAGGGCAAGTCTAAAGCGGAACTGGTCAGCAACTTGAAGGATTTACTGGCCGATCTCGAATCGGGCGAAGTGCCCTACGTCCGGAAGGTGGAAGATTTAGTCGTCACTGGATGATCTAACCATGTCGAACTCTTCCTCCGCAATTGTCCAGAAACTGTGGAACTACTGCAACGTCCTGCGCGATGCCGGGCTTTCCTACGGCGACTACCTCGAGCAGCTCACCTATCTGCTTTTCTTAAAGATGGCGCACGAACGGACCCAACCGCCGTTCAACCAGCCCTCCATCATCCCCGCGGAAAACGATTGGCCAAGCCTGTTTCAATACGAGGGCATCGCGCTGGAACATCACTACCGCGATGTTTTGCAGAATCTAGGCCGCGAACGCGGAATGCTGGGCGTCATCTTCCGCAAGGCGCAGAACAAAATTCAAAATCCCGCACTGCTTCGCCGGCTGATTTCCGACCTGATTGACCGCGAGGAGTGGACCGCGCTGGACGCGGACGTGAAGGGTGACGCTTACGAAGGTTTGCTGGAGAAAAACGCGGAAGACGTGAAGGCTGGCGCGGGACAATACTTCACGCCGCGCGCCCTGATCCGCGCCATGGTCGAGGTGATGCGCCCCCGACCGGGTGACGCCATCCACGATCCGGCCTGCGGCACGGGCGGGTTCCTTTTGGCCGCGCATGAATACCTCAGCAAACACTATGAACTCGATAGCGACCAGAAGAAGCACTTGCGCTTTGACGCGCTCAGCGGTTTCGACATCGTGGACGGAGTCACCCGCCTCTGCGCCATGAACCTGTATTTGCACGGCATCGGAGGCGATAATTCTCCCGTCGCAACGTTTGATAGCCTGGCGTCCCCTCCCAGCACGAATTACGAGATCGTGATGACCAACCCTCCTTTCGGGAAAAAGTCCAGCATCACGGTGATCAACGAAGAGGGAGAGGAAAGCAAGGAAAAGGCCATCTATTATCGCGACGATTTCTGGGCCACCACCAGCAACAAGCAGCTCAACTTTCTTCAGCACGTCAGATCATTGCTGAAGATTCATGGGCGGGCGGCGATTGTGGTGCCGGATAACGTGCTTTTTGAAGGCGGCGCAGGCGAGACGGTGCGGCGCAATCTGCTCCACCAATGCGACGTCCATACCCTGCTGCGGCTGCCCACCGGCATCTTTTACGCGCAGGGAGTGAAAGCTAACGTCCTGTTCTTCGACCGCAAGCCCGCCAGCGAAAAGCCCTGGACCACGACCCTGTGGATTTACGATTTCCGCACCAACCAGCACTTCACTCTGAAAACCAATCCGCTAAAGCGCCCGGACCTTGACGATTTCGTGGCCTGCTATAACCCGCAGAGCCGGTTCGAGCGCAAGCCTTCCGAACGTTTCCATTCGTTCGATTACGAGGACCTGCTCAAGCGTGACAAAGTGAACCTCGACATCTTCTGGCTGAAAGACGACAGCCTGGAAGACTCCGCCAACTTGCCCGAACCTGACATTATTGCCGCCGAGATTGCCGAGGACCTAGAAGCCGCCCTCGATCAGTTTTCCCAAATTGCCGGAGACCTAAAACGATGAAGTTTTGTCAATCCGAAATGCTAGTTTATGGCGTCTCAAAGAGCAAGCACGTAGCGCGGAACTGCGGTTCAAGGTCCGCGGTTTTCCGGCTGGGGCTCGCGGGAAGGGGCAGGCTGTAATTCTCCGGCCACAGGCGCGCCGGCCAACGACATTTCGTCACAGCCAATCTTCCTGGCGTGGTCTGGCCGGGCGGAGCGAGGAAATTCGAAGAAGTCCCTGCTTTTTTGCATTTTCCACTTGACAACAACACGGACATGTGGTAGCCTATATCTGTGGTCATTTTGTGGACACCTTGTCGTGGGCAGGCTTTGGACCGCGAGGAAGAGCGCAATAGTCCCGGCACTGGGGAAAACCGGGGTCCCCAAAAAACGAAGAATAGTACGATCGAAGCCAGTATGTTATTGAAAACAAACGAGGCATTTCGAAACCGAACTCAAAACGAACTCAAAACGAACCCAAATTGAGTGCTTGAATGCGTGAAATAGAGCCAAAATTCGAGCTTCTTGAAATCGCCCACGTTCGGGCGGGGGACTGGATCGCGGGGGATGTGGCACGGACCGAAATTGCCCTGCTGGGGGAAACCCGGGGGACCGCGAAAGAATTCAAAAGTACCGGGAACAAAGCCAGGAAGTTGCTGAAAACAAATGACATCAATTTTTTGCAGGGTGCAGATTATGCGCGTTTTGCGTGCAATTTAGCACAAATTAGAGCCTGAAAGGAGCGAAGACAGCACAATTTGCGCAAACGAAGTCAAGGCTTCCGAGCCGAGAGATGAGGCGCGGCAAGTGACAAAAAGTCGGCTACACGAGCTTCGGACTTCCCTGGCAGTCGTTCACGCCGCCCTGGTCCCGGGCATCACGATTTCGCTCCGCCGATGCGGACAAAAAGGCTTACAGTAAATTCTCTGTAGGCGGCCGGCCGCACGGGGTGGATGACCTCCGGTAATTCAATTGAGTTGTTGGCTAACGAGCAATCGGCTCGCCCCACCGCGCTTGGCGCGCAGCCGCGGCCTTCTCTCAATGCCACCGTTGTGTGTGGCTGGACTCTGCGCTGGGCGCCCTGCCTCTTCATGCTGCTTCTGCCTGACTTGCCTTTCAATCTCGTGAAGCTCTTCTATCAACGCTGCCGCACTCGCAGGCCTTCGTTCACGGGACTTTTCCAGGCATTTCATGATTAGAACGCATAGACGATGAGGAATGTGGGGGGCTGCTGCTGTGCTCTGAATGGGCCTTGGTGGTGATTGGACTTGAGCCATCAGCTTCTCAAAGGGGGTGTCGCCCGTCACCGGCAATTCACCGGTCAGTGCTTGATAGGCGACGACTCCGAGAGAGTAAATATCGGAACGGCCGTCTACCTCCTCTTCGGTCTTGCCCCGGATCTGTTCAGGCGACATGTACTCGGGAGTGCCGATCGTGGTACCGGTTTCGGTCGAGGGGGCCGTGCCTCCGATATCTACCATACTTGGGCCGGACGGTCTGGTGATGCTGCTGTTGAGTTTTGCAATTCCGAAGTCAAGCACTTTGACCAGATCGCGTTTTGCGCCTTTCGCCAGCATGATGTTGTCCGGCTTGATATCCCGGTGAACCATGCCCATCCTGTGGGCAGCGTCGAGTGCGGAGGCTACCTGCGAGAGGATTGTGCAGCAACGCAACACGGGCAGCGGCCCCTCAGCTTCGATCAGTTTGCGAAAGCTCTGCCCGTCGATGTACTCCATGACAATGAACGGCTGGCCGTTATCGGCCTCATCGAAATCCTCGACTCGCACGGCGTTGGGATGTTGAAGTTTCCGCGCCAGGATTGCCTCGCATTCGAACCGCCTCCGAAAGGCGCCGTTTTCCATTAGCCTGGGATTCATCACCTTCAAGGCACGGATCTCGTTAAAGTGCAAATGGAGCGCCTTGAAAACTGAGCCCATGCCTCCCTCACCCAGCTTCGCGAGGATTTGATACTTTCCGAGAACCACCGACCCCTCTGACCACAGTCCAGTCTCAATCAGCGGACCGCCGTCGTGCGGGCAGAGCCTGAAATCAGCAGGGTACGCTGATCTGCACGTCGGGCAGACCTTCATCGAAGTGAACTCGCAGGTTCCATTAGGCGCGGACGGCCACCTGGCCAGGACTGAGTGCCCAAGAGGGCCAAGAGTGCTCGGCCAGTCAGCGGTTGTTCTGACCGGGGTTGGAATTGTTCGCCAGTTTCGCATGACCGACCTCCTCCTCAGATTGGGAAGCATAGCGGCTAAATCATCAAACCTTTCAATTCCTGCTAGCTAAAACTGGTTTACGGAAGGCCAGAGGAACGTCGAGCGACACCGTCGGTGTCTCGACGTTCCTCTGGCTCACTATGGATTCGCTAGTCGGTGGAGCCGGATTGGACCGTCTTTCGGATCTCAGACTCCGCTTGGTCCGCTGATTCCTGTTGCTGCTGGAGCAAGGTCGGCGCACTCGCATCGGGCGTTTCCGGCTGGCTGCCTGGCGCCAGGTGTAGTCCGGCGGCAGGGCCAACTGGCAGACCATTCTGGCCTTCGTCCTGTGCCAGAACCCCCAAGCCTGAATCGAGCTGCCGGAGGAAGTCGTTGTGCATCTCGACTAGCTCCTGAGCCGGCGCTGGGAATTGCGAACCGACCGCGCAGTCGCCGCGCTTGCTGCTCAGAACGCTGACAAGAATCCGCTGTTCGGCATCCGGGCTATCGCCGAGGCGTCCGATAACGTCGCCAGGTGTCAACCCGCATTCCCCACCGCTTGCCGTTTGTTCGCTGAGACTGCCGGAGACCACGAAGACACGCAACGTCGGGTCCAGCAGAGCGTTCGCCGCTTCGTCTCCCGCCGTTTCGGCCTGATCGGGATGGGCCGCCATGGTCTGGTTGGCCGCAATCTGCGCGCGGACTTCGGAAGCAATTGCACACTTCACTTCCGGTGTGATCGGGCTGGTGCTGTCGTTACCCGTGTCCGCCTCCGAGGTGCCCTCATCTCCTGTTCCGGCTCCGTCGCGGTCCTGATAAGCCTCCTGTAGGTTCGCAGCCAGCAGGTAGTCCGTCAGCCACAACGAGGCGTTGGGGTAGGCAGCGAAAGGAGCGAAGTAAGGACCGTAGAAGCCAAACCACGGCGTGCCAAACCAACCCCAGCTAAACATAATCGGAGTTGGCCACGGGTAGTATGCCCACGCATAGAATCTGGGTGCAAAGAAGAACCCCGGCATATAGCGATAGTAGACTGCCCCACGGTAGAAATACGGGCGGTACACCGCTACCGAGGCTCGGCCGCCTGCCACGTAGGTTCGCATAACGTAGGCATGGCCACCCCGGGTCATCGGGGTCTCGACGAACCCTCGCCCGGGCCCTGTGCTCGCCAAACGTCCTCCACCCGGTAGCGGCGATTGGACGGTCCGCACTCCGGCAGCACCATGCTCAATCTGCATGCCGTTGGCTTTGACTGTCTTGAACGAACCATCGCGGCGGAAAGTCGCCTCCGTTCCTCCTTTGGAAAAGCCGGAAAGCTTGCCCTCGCGATTGAATTCGTAATGATTGCCACTGGGAGTGTCGATCGCATGGCCGCCGGCTCGAAGTGGCGTCACACGGCCTTGCGGCTCAGTCTGTCCGCTGCGGGCTGCCGGCTGCGGCGAGGAGTTCATCTGCTTATCCTGCTTCACCTGGCCTTTGCCGCTCTTTTCCTGCTTGCGCTGCGCCTTCTCTTGTTCTTTCTGTTGCTTCCGTTGTTGCTTCAGCTCATTCTGCTGTAGCTTCTGTTGGTGCTGTTGCGCCTGCCTCTGTTGTTTCTGCTGGTTCCGTTCGCGTTTCACTTCTTGGTTCTGTTGCCGCCGGTCCGTTTTCTGCACCTTTTCTTTTGCGACTTTTCCCTGAGCCTTCTGCTTTGGCTGCTTAGCCTGCGATTTATTCGCCTTGGGTTGCCTCGGGGTACTTATCTTCGGCCGAGACGCTGTGCGCGGTACGCTCACCCTGGGAGGAGTGTAAACCCTCGGAGGAGTGTAAACCTTGAATTGGGCCCAAGCGAGTGCCGGAGTCATCGTCAAAGCCAAAATCGTTATGAATATGCGCATCGTCTTCTTGCTTGTCATCGTCGCGTTCATTGCTCCCTCCTTGAGTGTATGTATGGGTTGAATTCGGTCGGACCATTCAGCTTGAATCCTCCCGGCTGGCGCACGATGGAAGTGGTTCTTTACGCTCGGACCACTTTCCATTTGTGCCTTCACTCTGAGGTGCGGAAATCCCTGCCAAAAAGGGGCCAACTCATTGCAGATCTTTTTTTGGTTTTCCTTTGCAAAAACTTTCGCGCTGAGGTAAGCTCCTGCCACGTTGGACCAGGAGGAACCTGCCTGTGGAGCCTTCATCTGGGGAAGTGACACGACTGCTGGGCGAACTCCGGCGGGGTCGTCCGGACGCAGAGGCCGAGCTACTCCCCCTCGTGTACGAACACCTGCATCGGCTGGCCGGACACTACATGCGGCAAGAACGTCCCGATCACACTCTTCAAGCAACGGCCCTGATGAATGAGGCCTACCTGCGGCTGGTCTCCCAGGAAAACACCGATTGGCAGGATCGAGCGCATTTTTTCGGCATCGCGGCGAGATTGATGCGGCAGATCCTCGTCGACCATGCTCGTGGCCACCAAGCGGGGAAGCGCGGTGGTCTGGTCGAAAAGCTCCCCCTCGAGGAGATGCGTGAGTTTTCTCCTAAGAAATCTCGCGAAATGGTGCAGTTGGACGACGCCCTTCGTAGCTTAGAAGAACTTGATCCGCGGCAGGCGCGGATTGTCGAGATGCGTTTTTTCGGAGGGCTGTCGGTGGAGGAAACGGCGGAGGCACTTCGCATTTCCCCTCGCACAGTGAAGCGCGAATGGAGGCTGGCGAGGGCCTGGTTGCACGGTGAACTATCGGGTAAGTAGAGGCAAAATGGTCTCGGCTCGACGCAGAACGATTTAATCCAATATTTCGACCGACCCAGAAGACGGGGTGCTGGTGTGGCCCCTTTAGGGGGGTGGTTTCCGCATCCAGTGGCGGGACTCAGAAACGTTGCTTTTCGACTCAAGCGCGAAAGCATGTTTGGACGGATCCCGCCGCGACCTGCCCCGGTAAACGGAGACAAGACAGCGGTTCGTGGCAATCTGGTGGTTTTCTGCACCAACTTTGTCGGGGAGAGTTTAAATGACTCCAGAAAGATGGGAGCGGGTCAAGGAATTATTTGATGCCTCACTGGAGAAGTCGCCGTACGACCGGTTGAAATTCTTGGACGAGGCCTGCGAGGGAGATGACGATCTTCGCCAGGAAGTAGAACGTCTGATCGCAGAACACGAGCGCGCGGGGGATTTTCTTGTCTCGCCGCCCTGGGCAAAGACCACTGAAACGTTACTGAGAGCCGAATCCACCGCGGAGGGGTCCGGGAAAGCTACCGCCGAGCCACATTCGCCGGCCGCTGCTGTTTGGCTGAAGCGGGGCGACACATTTACTGATCGCTATGAGATCAAAAACGAACTCGGGCGCGGCGGATTCGGAATTGTCTACTCCACCTTCGACCGGGGTCCACTGCAGCGAACCGTGGCGCTGAAAGTGATCCGGTTTGGTCTGGCCGAGGGCCCTGCACCTTCGGCTGTGGCCCGACAGCGTTTTCTTGAGGAGGCTCGAGTAGCCGGCAACCTCTCACATAACAACATCGCTACCGTCTTCGATGTTGGCGAGTCCAGCGGCTGCGTCTATATGACTCAGGAGCTCGCCCAAGGCCGAGACCTCCGGAAAATCCTAATTGAGACAAAACGACTGCCGCTGCGCCGCATTCTTGCTATTACTCGCCAGATTTGTGAAGGCCTGGCCCACGCTCATGGCAGAAACATCGTCCACCGCGATATCAAACCCGGCAATATCGTAGTGAGCACGGACGATCGGGTAAAGATCACCGACTTCGGGCTTGCTCAACCGCCCCAAGGCGAAGATTCAACTCTCGATAAAATCATAGCGGGCACGCCGGGTTACATGGCCCCGGAGCAATTGCGTGGCGAGCGCGTGGACGGACGGGCCGACATTTTTGCCCTGGGATGCGTCCTCTATCAGATGCTCACCGGGCGAGCGCCTTTCGAAGGACCTACGGCCGCGAGTGTCATTGAGAAGACGCTGTATACCTTTCCTCCCGACCCGAGCAAAGTGAGAGAGGACGCTCCCCATACTCTCGACCGGGTGGTGGCCCGGGCGATGAAGAAAGACCCGGACGACCGTTACAACAACGTCACACAATTTCAGCAGGACCTGCTCAATCACGAGCAGTTCGCCTACGTCATCGACGCCAACGTCGGCGCGGACAAGATCGCAACGGCGTTGGAAGCGCGTCAATGTTCATTATTTGTCGGGCTCTGCCTTCCTGTCAGCCTTAATGAGAAACATTCGCGTACGGTCGAGAATGTCATCGCTGACTATTTGGCGGAGAGATTGAGCAGCCCAGGGAGCGACCATAGCTTGTCGCGTTTGGCTCAGGATCTTGAAATCGAGCGCGGCCGGGCCGAGATGCTCAAGTATCTGACCGCCGCGGTACGGAACCCTTCTGTCTCACCGCGCGAGATCATTGCCCGAATAGCGCAATTGAGGTTTCCGGTTGTTATCACTACAGGCTACGACACTTTTCTTGAGGAAGAACTGGCGAAGGTTAGCGGTAAGTTCCGCCGTGTGCTGAACGGCACGAGCGTACCGGACGACTCGACTGACGCCGACCTGCTCGTCCCCCTGTTCGGGAGCCTGGAGAGTGAAGCCTCTGTTGTGGTAACGGAGGACGATCTTTGGAAGTTCTTCAGCGCCTTCAATTCTTTGTCTGACGCGCTCAAGTCTCGCTTCGCGCGGGACTGCCTGCTTTTTGTGGGCTACGATCCGGAAGACGAAGGTTTCCGGCACTTGTTCGCTGAAATCGCGCGCTATCGCGAGGGTGGGAGCAAGGGATGCTACCTGGCCAACACGGACATTGCCATTCCCTCAGTCCGTTGGGCGGAACGAAAGGGCCTCCAGCTCATCGACGCACGGCCGGATTCTTTCCTCTCCCTGGTTGAAGAAACGATCACAGAAAAGCGCCGTGAAAAATTCGCGCCACAAGTAGATACCGCCGAGCCGACGCTCCCCGAGCCTTCGCTTACCGAACCCCCGCATCGGCATCGGTTACTCGATGATTTATGGCGCCGCCTTGGCAGCATAACCCAGCGTGGCGGGTCGGGCGACGGTAAGGATGAACAACCCGAATGGGTTAGGACAGCCCGAGTGCTCCTGACTAAGCTGCTCGGGGGGCTGGACCGACTTCCGGCCCCGCTGCGCCCTCCTTATTTCTGGCTGGAAAGTGCGGCAGCCGTGCTCATGCTTATGCTCGTCCTGGGGGTTGCGCTCCACTCGAAGTCTCCGGGAATTGCAAAGCCCAAACTCAATCCGCCCACGCCAGTTCTCGTGAAATTTGACGCATCTCCCTGGGCGAGTATTAAGGAAATCCGCAACACCAAGACACAGCAGCAGATAAACCTCCCGGATTCGAAAACACCAATCGAACTCCCGCTTCTACCCGGAGATTACGAGGTAGTGTTCGAGAATCCGGCTCTCGGGCGCCTACCGTTCACGTTGCATTTGGACCCCGGTGTGCCGCAAGAGGTTCGAAAGGTCTATCCGGGGTTCGATCCCGGACAGGTGCTGAAAGATTATCATTAGGATCGGTTGAGAATTCATCCCGGGCGCGGTTCGGTCCGGAGTGCATTTTGGTCGGAAGCGAGCGCTCAGAAGGAAAGGTAAAAAATGGAACAACAGCGGATGAATTGGACTCCCGTTGGCGTACTGATTTTGGCCGGCATCCTCGCATTCGCCTTCCCTGGATATGCGCAAAATGATCCGGGGACGTCCGGCGCGGGACAGGAGACCCCTGAAGAGCTTCTCAAAACCTGCAGAGAACTTGTTCAAATGCGCAATCTCGGCAAAGCCGAATCCTTCTGCAACCGCGTGATCGACAAAGGTGGGACGTTGGCGGCTGAGGCGCAGGACTTGAAAAAACGAATCCTCACACTGCGCGACTGCTCACACAATTACCAGGACGCCTTGACGTTCATCTCCCAGCGCTCATGCGTGCAGGCGAACGAAGCCCGGCAGAAGATGCAGCCGTTATGCTCTGATTTCTCCGGGTTAGGTACCTTAGATAGCCTCCTCCGATCGCAGTGCCCCGCGCCGCAACGGCCGGCAGAACTCGACAACGGCATCGCACGGTTTAATAAGGGTGATTACCGGGGAGCGCAGAAAATCTTTGAAGACCTCCTACCCGCCCACGCAGATTTGCCTGAGCTGCAAAGTTACCACCAGAGGGCAAAAGTGGAGATATTGGTGGAGGATTACAAAGCTGCCGTGAAGCGCGGCGAAGCCGAACGCGCGAATGGCCTGCTCACAGAGTTAATAGAACAGGCGCCCGAGGACCATCGCATTCCCAGGTTAAAGGCACAGCTTCAGTTCTCGTCGGAAGCAAAACCGAAGGACCGGGAGAAGAATCAAGTCGCCGCCCAGGATACCTTGCTGGACAACGCGATTCACGAGTTTTATGCCGGCCATTTCTCCCAGGCCGATCAGATGCTGGACCAATACCTTGGGCAACCGAGTAAGAACAAGCCATTAGCGTACTTTTTCCGGGGAGCCATCGCTTGCACCGACTACTTTCTTAACGGCGCAAAGGACCAGCAGAAGCAAACCCTCGCGCACGATTTCTTTTCCAAAGCACGCCAGGCGGATGCAAAATTTACCCCGCCTCGTGTTTATATTTCGCCCAAAATCATAGACGTGTACGAAAAGACGGCTGCCGGATCCTAAAGCGGCCATGGAGAACAGCAATGACGATGATTCGAATCGCACGATATGGTGTGGTGCTGAGTCTGGCGGTTGTTTCTGTGGCCGCCTTGGGCAATCCGACGGAACCGCAGCCCAAAAGCCCTAAAGAACTCGTAAAAGAGGCCCTGACGGATGAGCAGCAAGGGCACTGGGAGGCGGCTCTAGAAAAGCTGAAAATTGCATCCAACCTGAAGCACAAGGATAAGACCATTGCGTTGGAACTGGATAAAGCCAAGGGCCACTTGGCTGATGTCGCTGCCAATCAGGCCATAGGCTCGTGCAACGCGCTGAAGATCGACACTTGCGAGCAGCAACTGAAGTTAGCGCTTTCCTACGCGATCACCCCGCAGACAAAAGTGGCACAGAGCCAATTGGCGGCTCGTAAGGCCGAACTCCAAAAACGGTGGGACGGGGCTGAGCAGATGATCTCCTCGTCTCAACTGGAAGATGCCAACGTAGAACTCGAGGGCCTGAGCCAGTACCCTTACTTATTCCCGGCTCTGCCTGCGGAGAAGGAACGCCTTCGGCGCCTCCGCATCAACGCCGACATTGACCTGGGGTCAAAGGACTTGGTCGCGAATAAGTTTGATGATGCCCGGAAAGCCTTCAGTGCTGCCCAAGCTCTGGATCCGGCCAACACCGAGGCGGCCAGGGGAATTGACGCAGCGGACAAAGGCAATCAGGCAGTCCATTGGAACGAAGAAGCGAAGAACGCCTTCAGCCAGAAGAGCTACGAGACTGCCTACCTGGACAACCAGAAAGCGCTGGCCCTGCTTCCCGGACATCAGGAGTACTTGGATTTTAGGAAACAGATTGCAGCCGAGTGGCTGAAGGTTCTCGAGGATGACCACGCACTCAACCCTGATCCGAATAATCTTAAGGACAATCAAGCCGCCTGGGAGAGTCTAGGATGGATTAAGCGCTTGGATCCTAGCTATAAGCCGCTCGCGGAGGTCACGCGGCAAGTTAAATTGCACCTATATTCGATTTACAGCGTAAAGGCAAACACCTATCAGTCCTCGTCGAACAACTCTGGCGTTGGCATCGCGTACCTCTATTACTTAAATGCTCAAATGATGAACCCGGACCCCGGAGCGGGGGATGCCTTCGCTGCCAGTTTTCATGATGTTACCGAGTTGTTCAAGCGGAAGCGCACCATGGTGCTTGTGGTAAGAGTGGAGAGCCTCTCCCAGGTCCCGAACGGCTTTAACGACGTGGTGACACGCCGAGTGAATGCAGCCATCGAAGCGTTGGGTTTGCCCGATCTGGTCGCGTCCCCGGCAGACGCCTATGAGAAGAAACCCGACGTAGACACCCTGTTCCAGGACTATCGCCCGGACAGCAGATCGCGGGTCGCCGCGCTCACCTTGGACATCACCAATTACCAGAAGGAAAACAGTGGTAATGGGACACCGGAGGAGAAGCACTCTCAATTCAATGCCGGCCAGGAAAACGTGCCGAATCCCGAGTATGAAAAACTCAGGCAAAAGGTCGAGGTGGAGAATACTGCGTTGGAACGCCATAAGAACAAGACGAAACCCACCAAAGAGGGGTACACGGCTAGCGGTCTTGCCATCGTACGCGATGAGATGGATAAGACTCCGAAACAGATTACGCGCGACAAGCTCGTGGACTATACCTACCAGGAATATCACCTAAGCGCTGACGTCCACATCGGCATGAAGCTAACGCTCCGCGACATGTTGGAAAAACAGTTGCTAGCCTCCGATGACATCGAATCAACCGAGCAGGATAAGGCGACGGAGATTGCCGGAGCCCAACCTCGAGATGTTAATGGTTTCATTAACCGGCAACCTCGCATAAAGACGCAGGAACAGTTGCAACAAGACGCTGAGATTGCTGCACTCAAGTCAATCGACGAAAAAATACCTGCGCTGTTGGCGAAGTACGACCAGCGTTATTACAACGAGGGCGAGAAAGCGCTGGCGGCGGGGCGCACCGACGATGCAGTGGAGAATTTCATTTGCTACTGGCACACGTTCCGGGGCCAGATTGACGAGAGCCGCGCACAGCATATCCGCGACGTAGTGAAGCAGTCCACAGGTCTCGATCTGGGCGACTCCCGTTCTGCATCGAGTTCGCCGTAAAGGTTAGTCAACATTTGGTGCCTTTCCCCGTCTTATTTTCAAGAGCAATTGACTCATGTTCAGTTGTGAAGCAGCCACGTCCGGCCGTCGATCAAGCAAGCAACAACGCGCTTTACCATAGCAACTCCTCTTTCGACCTTCCCGCGCCAATGCTGCGCCGATGTTGCTTGCGCCCCCCTCAAGCGCTGCTTTGAGCTTCCTGAGCGTTGTGGGTAAACCTCCTTTGTAAAACTCTCGGTTCTGAGGTAAGCTTTTGCCCAATTGGCTTTCAAAAAGCCTTCAGGAGAAAGGCCGATGATTCCGGCCCGATGGGAACGAATTAAAGCGCTATTCGATGCCGCCCTCGACCGACCGGCGGAGGAGCGATCGCATTTTTTGGCGAAGGCTTGCGCCGACGATGAGGCTCTTCGAGCCGAGGTAGCACGGTTGATCGCGGAGCACGATCGGGCGGGAGAATTTCTTAACGCTCCGCCCTGGGCGGCGATGGCCGAATCTAGTTCAGTAACCTATCCATACCAGCGCCCTCCGGATGAGGGTGACCCTGCCGAGGGCTCGTTGAAGCCTGGCGACACGTTTGCCCATCGCTACGAGATTCAAGGCGAACTTGGCGCTGGGGGGATGGGCGTGGTGTACAAAGCCGCAGACACCAAGCTAAAGCGGATCGTCGCCTTGAAGTTCCTGCCTCGGGAGCTATCTAAGAACCGACAATCCCTGGAACGATTTCAGCGTGAAGCGCAGGCTGCCTCTGCGCTCGATCACCCAAACATCTGCGTGGTTCATGACATCGGAGAGCACGAGGGCCAACCGTTTATCGTGATGCAGTATCTGGAGGGCGAAACACTCGAGGACCGCATCGCCGGGAAGCCGCTTAAAACAGACGAGCTCATTGACTTGGCGATTCAAATCACAGACGCTCTGGACGCCGCACACTCGAGAGGCATCATCCATCGTGACATCAAGCCAGCGAACATTTTTGTCACTAAACGCGGTCAGGCGAAGATTCTGGATTTTGGGATAGCCAAGCTGGCGCGTGAAGGCGCCAGCGGCACTCGCCCTAGGCGCGGGGCGGAGCAGATTTCGGCTCTATCTGGGGGGCCGACGGCTTCGGAGGAAGCCGAATCACTTACCAGTCCGGGCGTGGCCATAGGAACCGTGGCGTACATGTCGCCCGAGCAAGTCCGCGCGGCAGCGCTGGACGAACGCACGGATGTGTTCAGCTTCGGAGGCGTGCTTTACAAAATGGGGACCGGGAGGCAGCCCTTTTCCGGCAGCAGTCCTGGCGTCATCCTTCACGCGATTCTGGCGGAGGCACCGCCTTCGCTCCTTCGATTGAATCCTGATTTGCCGCCGAAACTGGAAGACATTGTCAACAAGGCTCTCGAGAAAGATCGCGCCCTGCGCTATCAAACCGCCGGCGACCTTCGAACAGATCTGAAACGCCTCAAGCGCGACGTGGAATCCAGAGCCGACCGGGAGGTTCCCCAAGAGTGGCGGGGTCGCGCTCGGCATGCGGATCTCCTCCAGGAACGCGAGCCCCATCTGGGTCGCCTGGTTGTCAAGATGTGCAATCGACGCGCTCAAGAGGACGAGTTCAGGAAATTCTTCCACACGAACCATGATCTCCATCCCGGCGTACCCCAGATTTATGTGCTCCACGGGGAAGAAGGGGAATGTCACGAAAGCCTGGTGGATCGGCTCATCTACAGTGTCGAGAAATTCGCTCAAGTCAAATATGGCGAGCACGAAAGCACCGTCAACTCGAAAAGAGTGCCTTGGCAATATGATGGCGCTTTGGAAGCCCGCCGCTCCCGCCTTCTTTGTTGGCTTTTCGAACAGTTTGTTCCCACCCATGAGTTGAAGTTCCTCGATCTCTCCCCGGCCGATTTCTCCAGCCTCGTAGCCCGGTCGCTGGTATCTTTCATCACCATCCAACACGAAATCCGTGCTACCCGCTGGGACAAGCTGAGCAAAGCCACCCTCCAAGCCTACTTGCAGTTTTTCAGCGAAATGCAAGCGGACCCGGCCCGGCCCCAAATCCTCGTCTTTCTAAGTGTCATTTACCCCCGGCCACAAGACAGGACGTGGAGAGACTGGATAAAGTTAGGGCCCATTTCTCGAAAAATCGTGAGAAAGCGCATCCAGCGGGACTTGAACGAGATTTGTGGTTCCCCGGCCGCGCCGGCTCGGAGGTCAAATCCCCGGCCCTGCCCCTGTCTGCTGCTCGATGAATTGCAGCCCATCACCAGGGACGACCTGATGGAGTGGTTCAGCCTCTACAGCATCTATGAGTCCGAAGAGATTCGCCTGAAAACCTCTTCGGCCATGTTCACTCTCGGCCGTGATTCCGGCAAATACAAGCCCATGTCAGAAATCGAATTGTTCCTCAAGGATGTTCATCAACGGTTTGTCATGGAGCGAGGCTACTTATGATGGACGAGAATTCGTTCAAACTCTACGCCGGAGATGGGACCACGATTGAGCGCAGGAGCCTCCGGCTGCCGCTTTTTGAAAAGTTTGGCAAGCTGGATAACCCGGAGCATTATCTGGCGGAGCGAGGGCTAAAGGATGCGGTCAACGTCGCTTTGGCTCTGGGACAGCCGCTCCTGGTCACGGGCGAGCCGGGCACCGGGAAGACCCAGCTTGCGGCGAGCATCGCTTATGAACTGGGGCTCGGTTCCCCTCTGGTTTTTAACGTCAAAACGACTTCCACGGCCAAGGACCTTTTCTATCGCTACGATGCCCTCCGGCACTTCCACGACGCACAATTTCATAAGGCAGAGTTGACGGTGGAACCTTATATCACATACGAAGCGCTGGGTTTGGCCATCCTGCTTTCGCTCGATCCACGCGAGGCAGACCCCTTCCTTCCCGAACCGCTTCGAAGTAAGGGGCCTGCCCGGTCGGTGGTGCTCATCGACGAGATCGATAAAGCGCCTCGGGACCTGCCCAATGACGTTCTAAACGAGATCGAAAACATGACCTTCTCGGTGAAGGAAACCGGCCGGACGTTCACAGCCGATTCGCGGTGGAGGCCGATCCTGGTTCTAACCAGCAACTCCGAGAAAAATCTGCCCGACGCCTTCGTTCGGCGCTGCGCTTTCTATCACATTTCGTTCCCGGATCGAGAACGCTTGCGGCAGATCGTACAGCGGCGCTTGGATCTGGACAGCGAGTTCACGCCCGCGATGCTCGAGAACGCCTTGCGCCACTTCGAGACGATTCGGTCCCTGCCGCTCAGAAAAAGGCCGGCAACAGCCGAACTCCTGGCCTGGTTGGAAGTTCTCCAGACAATGAAAGTCGACGTGGATAACCTGAAGCCAGGCCAGGCTGAAGCCGTGGCATTCAGTTATTGCATTCTGGCCAAGAGCAAGGACGATCTGGCGATTCTGCAAAAAAGACTTGTCGAGAAGCCGGTTGCGTAGATGATGGAGCCTCCGATATCCGTCGGCCCGCTCGTCTTTGAGGAGTTCCTCGCCCATTTGCGGCGACAAGGGCTCACGATTGGCGTGGATCATCATCTGCGGCTGCAAGAGCTGCTCTCCAAAATCGGCTCACAGTGCGCTCCTGCGGACCTGAAAACCATTCTCTGCCCGATCTTTGCAACCGACGCCAACCAGCAGAAGCTGTTCTATCGCTCGTTCGATTCTTACTTTGCGGTGTTTTCGCAGCGCGCGGCGAGAGATGCCTTCACAACTTCGCCCCCGACGCAGGCAAAAGAGCAAGCGACCGAGGAGCGAAGAGAAGCGAAGATGGCCCTACTTCGTAATGGGCGGTGTGCTGGCGGTGGGCCTGGTCATCGTGGCCGTCCTGATGTCGCGGAAACCCACGGCGCCGACTCCGCCGGCTCGGACCACGCCGGAAGCAACCTCCACGCCCGCTACAACGAGTCCCCTGCCCCAAAGCCCGCCGCCGGAACGGGAGTCGGTGCAACCCGAGAGCTGGGTCCAACGACACAACCAGTCTCTTCGCCTTGCGGCGGTAATTCTAGTTCCGCTTCTCCTGTTTTTCTCCTACGAGTGGTATCGGCTGATTCGGCGCCGGCTTGTCTTGCAAAGAAAGCGAGGAAAACGCCCGCCATTTTCCTGGCCGATCCATCCCGAAGCTTCTCCCTCGGAAATTTACGACTCGACGGAGTTCTATGGGGCAGCGCGGCGACTGCAACGGCGACAGGTGGGCGAGTCCTACCACCTTGATATCGGGGCTTCTGTAGAAGCCACGGTGCATTCTCTCGGTTTTCCTCGATTGCAGTACAAGCCTGACCGAAAACTGCCGGAATACCTCGTGCTCGTGGACCGCGCCTCGTTCCGAGACCACCAGGCGAATCTGTTCCACGATCTTGTTCGGGCCCTGCGGGACGAAGGCCTGTACGCAAACTTGTTTTTTTTCGAGGGCGACCCTCGAGTCTCGTGGGACGAGGAGCGGGGAGACACCGTTCCTTTGTTCGAACTTCAGCGACGATACGCGGGGCACAGGCTCCTGTTGCTGAGTAATGGCGAGAAGCTCATCGACGCGCTCAGCGGGAGTCTGGCGGGATGGACATCCTTGCTCTTGGATTGGAAAGATCGCGGCGTCCTTACCCCGGAGCCTCTCGCGGAGTGGGGATTGCGCGAGAAAGCCTTGGCAAGTCAGTTTATCGTCCTGCCGGCGACAACGGAGGGCCTGTTTGCGCTCGGGGATTATTTCGAATTGCCGTCACAGCCGGATACCGCGGGCCTCGAGAGAACCTCGCCGGACCAAGCCCCCCCGCAGCCGGATGATCCCGGGGGCATTGAAGCCCTTCGAAACTATTTGGGCGGCGGGACGTTTCGGTGGCTGGCGGCCTGCGCCGTCTACCCTGAGCTCCACTGGGATCTCACGCTTTACCTCGGCTCGCTCCCCTGTTTCGGCCCGGGTCTGGTCACGGAGCAAAACCTCCTGAAACTCGTCCGCCTGCCCTGGTTTCGCCGGGGCTCCATTCCCGACGAACTGCGTTTGGCTCTCATCCAGGAATTGGGACAGGATACTGAGAGAGCAGTCCGTGAGGCGATTGTGGACTTGCTCGAGAAGAACCCGGCGCCAAAGGAGACTTATGCCAGCGACGCTCGGCAATTCGAGATCCTGTTTCAACGCTATTGGTTGGATCGTCAAAACTCGAAGAAGCGCGGTGACCTGATCCGCGCGCTCCGGGGCATGCCGGATGACGAGATCGCTCAGAACTACACCTTGCTGCAATCTGCCGAGTCGGTCTCGAAATCACGCCTCGACTTGGTCTTGCCCGCGCGGCTGCGAAGAATGCTATTCCCCAGTGGCTTTTCTGCGCTAGGCCTCAGGACGCCGGTGCGACTTCTGGTCACGTTGGTCCTGATCGGCGTTGGGCTGCTCGTTTTTGCGCCGCAAAGGGTTGGTATACTTACGGTCGATGTCTTCCCGATTGGGGCGAGGATTTCCATTGATGGGCGGTCGGACCCGAGTTGGGTGGCCCCCCATACCTTCCGAAACCTCCCTGCTGGGAAGCACAACGTTGTAATTTCCATGGACGGATTCTGGAATCTCCAGAAGACCGTGACGATTGATGGTGGGCAGATCAGCGGCGTGGACGCGAGCCTCTTTGCGCAAACCGGCAGGGGGGCACCTGGCGCGGGACAGGAGACCCCTGAAGAGCTTCTCAGGACCTGCAGAGAACTCGTTCAATCCCTCTATCTTGGCAAAGCCGAATCCTACTGCAACCGCGTGATAGACAAGGGTGGGACGTTGGTAGCTGAGGCGCAGGAACTGAAAAAGCAAATTCTTACACTGCGCAACTGCGAGCAATATTACTCCAACGTTATGTTCTTCGGCTCCCGCCGCTCATGCCCGCAGGCGATCGAATTCCGGCAAAAGATGCAGCAGTCGTGCTCTGATTTTTCCGGATTGGATACCTTGGATAGGCTCCTCCAATCGCAATGCCCGGAGCCACAATCGCCGCCGGGGCCGGACCAATTGAAGGCCCTATTCGACAAGAGCGACCCTTACAGCAAGTACATTCAAGAGGCACTTAAGTACGAGGAACGGCCGAACAATTCCGGCATCGGCATCGCCTATCTTTACTATTTGAATGCGCAACGCGTAAATCCGACCCCGAGAGCGGGGGACCCGTCCGCTGCCAGGTTCCGCCAAGTCACTGATTTGTTCAAGCGGAAGCGCGTGATGGTGCTTGTGGTAAGAGTGGAGAGCCTCTCCCAGGTCGCTCCCGGCTTTACCGAGGTAGTGACGCGCCGAGTAAATGCGGTCATCGAAGCGCTGGGCTTGCCCGATCTGGTGGCGTACTCGGTCGATGCGTATGAGAAGAAGCCCGACAACGATCCCCTGTTCCAGGATGGCCGCCCGGACGGCAAATCGCGGGTCGCCGCGCTCACTTTGGACATCACCAATTACCAGAAGGAAATTGGTGGAAACGGAGCCCCGGAGGAGAAGCAGTCTCAATACAAGATCGGCCAGGAAATTCTCCCGAACCCCGAGTATGAAAAACTCAGGCAAAAGGTGGAGGAAGAGAGTACTGCATTGGAGCGCAATCACAGCAAGACAAAACCCACCAAGGAGGGATACACGGTCAGCGGCCTTGCTATCCTGCGTGATGAAATGGATAAGACTCCGAAAGAAATTACACGCGACAAGCTCGTGAACTATACCTACCAGGAATATCACCTAAGCGCTGACGTCCACATCGGCATGAAGCTAACGCTCCGCGACATGTTGGAAAAGCAGTTGCTAGCCTCTGATGACATCGAATCATTCGAGCAGGATAAGGCGACGGAGATTGCCGGAGTCCAGGATCGAGATGTTAATGGTATCATTAACCGGCAAGCTCACATAAAGACGCAGGAACAGTTGCAACAAGACGCCGAGCTTGATGCACTCAAGTCAATCGACAGAAAAATACTTGCACTGTTGGCGAAGTACGACCAGCGTTATTACAACGAGGGCGAGAAGGCGCTGCAGGCGGGGCATACCGATGATGCTGTGGAGAGTTTCCTCTGCTACTGGTACACGCTCCGGGGCCAGATTGAGGAGAGCCGCGCACAGCATATCCGCGACGTAGTGAAGCAGTACACGGGCCTCGATTTGGGCGCCCCCCCTTCTAAATCCAGTTCGCCGTAATGGTTAGTCAACATTGGGTGCCTTGGCAATCCTCACTTTCACAGCCAAACTGATCGGAACCAGCGAGGAGCCATCGCCGCAAACCGGACTCATTGCCACCTACAACTGAGGTAAAGCTCGGGCTGCCGTCATGCCATCTTTCGTTCGGGAGAGGTCACGGTTTCACCGACACTCCAACTCCGGAAGCTACTTGGCGCACGCAGACTGTAGCTGATCGAGATGGAACTCAGAAGGATTCAGCGGGGCAAAGTGGTCATGTTTGCCTGCGGCAGTCCGCACTTCGAACTCGTCGTGACGGTGGTTCTTGAACCGAACGCCTGAGCAGGCATAAGTCAGGTTGTGGGGCTCTCCGTCGGAGGCGGATTCGCCCGTGAACTTCAGTTGATGCGCGCTGACGCTCAGAGTGCCCTGGCAATAAGCTTTGTGTGCATGCAGGTGGCGCACGCGGGCGCTGAAGACCGGTGGCGGGGGGGACGGCGGACGGTGGTCTTTTTCATATTGGTCCTGAGCGTGTTGGATGTCATCGCGAAGGCTGCTGACATCCTTGCCGCGCTCGGGCAGCAGTTCCGCGAGGGCGTCTGCGATCTGCCGTGCGCGCTCAAAATCATTCTGTCGAAGCGCTTGACCGGCCTGATAGAGCGCACCTTGCAGGCTATCGTTAAGGCGAGCTTTGTAGTCATCACTCTTCGGATCAAGCTCCAGAAGCTGTTTCCAATAGTAGACGGCGTTCTCCCGCGCGGGGAACACATAGTGCTGGTTCGCATAGGCGTCGCGCGCTTGCTGCCGTAACTTATCTTGCGGATTCGGCGCGGGTTCCGGGGCTTTCGCGGGGCGGAGTTTGAAATCCACAATGCGGTCGCTTCCCTTGACAACGTTCACGGATTGCTCTTCGGGGTCACTTTCGTATTCCTCTTTCGTGACCGCGACAACGTATTCCCTGGCCGGCAGATTGGGAATTCTAAAGCTGCCATTCTTCGTCGAGCCTTTCTCTTCCCCATTGACCCAGACCTGGGCGTCATCTTGGTCGGCGCGCACCAGAAGATTACCGACGGCTCGCTCCGACATCAGCCAAATCGTCAGCGCCGGGGCCGCGCTTGCTTCAAACTGCTTCATCCCCTGATCCTTCCCCTGCCCCCAAGCCAGCAAGTGGGAGCCCCTGGTGAGGTCTTTCAACTCAAGACCCTCAGAGCCCATTTCACCCAGCGGTTTTCCATCGAGGGCAACGGCTTTGGAGCCGAACGTAGACTGAACCTCGCCGTGGCTACCGAGCGCGCTCAGGACAACAACCTTGAGGCCCTTCGTCGTTATGGCACTGGTCAGGGCGGGCATGTTCCCGGGCCTGACTTCAAGAAGGACGGTCGCCGTCGCGTCGCCGCCAGAGACCCGCAAATTGTGCCGGCCGGCAGGCAACTCCAGCACAAACTGCCCATCCTTCATTTGGCCGGCCGGTTGTCCCTCCAGCCAGATCTGCGGAGCCTTGAGGTCCGTAAACACACTCAGCGTTGTTGCCATTGGTGTGAGGTATAGGTGGAGCGGCTCGGACGAGCCACGCTGGACAGTCAAGGACTGCGATAACGGCTGATAGCCGTCCTTCAATGCGTCGATTTTGTGGGTTCCTTCTTGCAGTCGAAGATCGAACGGGGATATGCCCGAGTCTTTGTTGTCAATCCGAATCCTGGCTCCCGGCGGCGATGTATCTAGACGGCGCACGATTCCAGGGGCCGCCGGCGGCAATGGTCCTGATTTCAGAATCCTGGTTACCAACCCCACGCATGCCAAGAGCGCGACGATAAGCACCGCAGCCCCAATGCCTTCGCGCCGCAACTTCGAGCCGCCGGGCCAGAAGTGCCCATTCGCCCAGTCCAGTGCAGTGCGTACCAACCTTTCAGGTGAGTGTTGGCCTTCCCCTGCGGCATGCTCGCCGATTTCTGCCGGAGGTTCGAGGGAAGGGCCGTGCGGTTCGGGAGATTCCCGATGGTCATCAAATGTCGGCCCGGATTGGACGCGGAGAGAACTGAGAGCCACACGTAACTGGGACAGCCGGGGCTCCTGCGAATAAACCGCCAGGCCGCGCCCCGCCTCGTCGGAGGCTCCCTCGAGGTCTCCCGCGGCCTGCTGCTGCCGGGTTGACTCAGCGCAGCCATCGACAAACTCGTTCTGCTTCCGGTCCCCGACCAGCTTTCGAAGGCTGTTTGCCAATGCGTGGCCCGGAGCGATGGCCAAGGCTTCCCCCATCAAGGCCTCAGCAGCCTGCCAGTCAGTCTCCAGAAGATTCTGAGCCCGTTCCGCAAGAGAATCGCACAGGACCGCCTGAGTCAACTGGCTACGAACATCCAACCGGTAGGCCGTGCGCAGCGCTTCCAGGCTTTCTTCGAAACGCTGCTGGGCTGAGAGTTCCTGGCCCTGAGCCAGGAGTGCGTGAACCCGTGTTTGGAGCTCCATACCCGCACTCGCCTGCCTTTCCAGTTCGGCAAGTTCCGGGTCGCCGGCAAACTCAGAGCGAGCCCTCTTGCAGGTGTCGAGCGCGCGGCCATAGTCCCTCGATCGTAAGCTCCGATCAATACTCTCCACCCAGCGCTCCCTGGCCGCACCCCGAATCTGATGATCGCGGCGCTTTACCAGGCGTTCGACTTCAATCTTGAGCCCAGGGTAGCTGTTGTAGAGAATTCCGAGCATCTCCCATTGTTCTAAGGCGTCGTTGAACTGTTCTTTCTCCTCATAGAGCCGGGCCTTGGCCGAAATGGCGTTGACCAAATCCCGCTTTTCGCGTACCAACCGCAACGCCTTCTGGAAGTGAACCTCGCCGGGTTGGAGATCGAGCGCCTCCTCCAGAATGCTGGCTCGTTTATCCAGATCCGACTCGGCCTCAACACGGCGATCTGTCTCTGTGATAAACTCCAACAAGTGGTGTCTTTGTTGCTCTTCCACATCCAGCTTCAGGGCCGTGAGCAACGGATGGCCGGGATATTGCCTCAGGTACTCGTCGCAGATCGCCAGGGCTTTGTCAAAACGGCCTTCCTTCAGGTGCATACGCGCCATGCCGCAGGCGTTGTTGATCGCTTCGTGTTCGGAGCGAATTCGGTTATAGAGGTCCTGGTATGTGGCGGAGCCCTCGGGAGGCGTCGTGTCAGGGGCTTGATGGTTAAGCTCGAGCACCACTGACATCTTGTCGAGCGCGGTCCCTAAGTCTCCCCTGGCCCAGGCCTCCTGGGCCGCATTGAACACCTGCTGCTTCTCCTGGCGCCGCCGCAAGTACTCGTCTGCTCGGCGGTCGATCTCTCCCAGCAACTGGCGCGCGGGGCCATCTTGCGGCGATGCTTTAAGCACATTTTCGACCGCTTCGCGGGCGTGATCATAATCGTATTTGCTGATGTGCTGCTGAGCGAGGCGAAACCATCCTTCAATTTTGCGCTGCGTATTCTTCTTCTCGATCGTGCTTTTTAACCCTAGAGCAGCGGCATTTTCGGGATCTAATTCGAGCACTTGAAGGATCTTCTGCAGCGCCAAAGGGCATTCGTCCTCTTCAAGGCGCGCTCGCGCGCTCCCCAGGAGTTGGTCGATAGTTTTCTGCTGAACTGCCCGATTGATCTGGCAGCGCAAGGCCGAGATATCGGCATCGAGGTTCCCCTCAGCTTCGAGCTCATTCAGAATGTCGGCCGCAAATTGATAGTCGCGTTGTTCATAAGCATTTCGAGCGCGACTAATCCTCGGCTGGATGCGTGCAGGATCGAACATCTCCATAGGTTCGCCGCGCAGAGCTTTCCCCAAGGTCTCGGCAAACTCGCGAGCGCTCGAGAACCGGTGGCAAGGCTGCTTGGCCATGGCCTTGCGAATCACCCGGCTGAGCAATTCGCTCACGGTCGGGTTGTGCTGCGAGACGGGTGGAGGTGTCTCGTGGAGAATAGCATCGACGATTTCCCGCTCCGTGGGACGATCAAAAGGCCGAAACCCCGTGAAAGTCTCGTAAGAGACTACTCCTAGAGAAAAAATGTCCGAGAACGGCGACACCGCCTTCATTTCGAGCTGTTCGGGCGCCATATAGGGCAAGGTGCCTATGGCAAGACGGGAACTGGCACTGTCCACCATGTGCGCGACGCCAAAATCGATGATTTTTACCGAGTCATCCTCCAGAACGAAGATATTGCTGGGCTTCAGATCACGGTGGATCAGCCCGCGGTCGTGGGCGGCTTGCAAGCCCTTGCACGCCTGGCAGATGATGCTGACCGAACGCGCCACGGTTAGTCTTTGACTTCCGTTCGCGATCAAATCGGCCAAGGTGGTCCCGCGCAGCAACGGCATGACGAAGAATGGCTTGGTGACCCCTTCCTCCTGATACTCCCCGCGATCAAAGATACTAACCACGTTGGGGGCGTCCCAGCCGGCAAGCACCTTCCATTCCCGCTCAAATAGCTCCAACGCCTTGGGCTCCGGCAGGATGCGCATGATCTTGATCGCCACCTCGCACCCCATGCGAATGTCATAAGCCCTGTAAACCTCCCCCATCCCGCCTTGGGCGATGCACTCTTTGGTGTCATAACGGTTGCTGAGTCTCTTTGGTACGGCCATACTCGGCTCCTGACTCTTCTGCTTCTGCGCTCCCACTGTAGGGTGCGTAATTCCAGGCCAAACCGGGCCACCCGCGAACGCAATTCGGCGGTCATCCAAACGCGGCCCCAGGGAAGCGAAGGCGGCCATTTTCAGGATTCGCTGTAAGTCATTGACTTTGAAACGACTTCGCAGTAGGAGGAGGGTATAGGATGGCCCTAAAGAACGACAGACGGTCTCCCGTGCTTAGGGCCGGTCCAGGGCGAGGAGCAGCGCTCAGGGCCAACCCGGCGAGACGCCAAATAGTAGCCTCCCAGGTGGAACATTCTCCGGTGCTGAACTACTGCATGGCGCTGGAAAAGCAAAACCAAGATTCACCACAGAGCACTCAGAGGTCACAGGGAACAGCTCCCCAGTCTGCCGCCGTGTTCTCCGTGCCCTCTGTGGTGGATGGCTCTTCGGATGAGGTAGTCACTGCGGTCTACGCGCCGTCGGGGTACCAGTTCTCACGCTGGAAGGTCTGTTCGGGCAGAACTGCATCGGATTCCAGGCCGGCGACGAACTCTTCGAACGCCTTCGCTCGTTCCCGGGCCGCGGCCTTCAGGGTATCAGTCTTGACGAGCGCCTCCAGGACCCGCTCGGCAAACTGATCGAGTGACAGGCCCTCCGCCCGCGCCCGCAGCGCCTCACCAACACCCGGTTTCAGTTCGACTTCGAGCTTCATTGCCACCTCGCTACCTATGCATTCCATGCCCCACAACGAGGGTAGTGGGCGCTTGACCACAGTGTCGCACGGCAGCCGGTTCGTAATGGACTTCTTCCGCCCCCAGGGAAAAGCCGCGGAGTCTCCAAACCCGAGACTCCGCGCTGCCTGCTACCTGCTCACATGATTCGGATGGCCAAGATTTCTCGTCGGGGGAGTACTATCGTCTTGCCACCATTCGAGCGAAATGCAATCTCTTCGGAGGTTTCGTGAATCAGGTCGACAGGTCCCTCAACGGTGTTTCCCGTCGTCACTACTGACATACCCCTCAGGACCGCGGCTGCCTTATCGCTCACCGCAATTTGAACCGGTCTGGACTTGCCACCCCCAAACTCTTGTGGAAGAAATCGGTAGAAATGCGTGGTGAACAGAGACGCAAAAACAATTACGGCCAAAGCTGAAAACATGCAATGTGAAAGGAAAAAGGCCGCAGCGGCAGGTCCGGTTTCCTGGTCTTTGTAGCGGCGTCTCCATTCCCTCACGGCATACTGCACTTGCGTGACAACGGTTCCCGCAACTAGAAACATGAACAAAGGCCCTAAAGTTAGTGCTAGAAAAAGCGCTCTGTTAACATGTTCGCCAGCATGGACGAGTACGAGCACTAAGAAGTAGGACAAGAAAGCACCACAGAAAGCAATCAGCGCGTTGCCGAACCTCCAGGTGATAGGGATGTCTCGCTTTTTAAACGAGCGCTGGATGCTCTCTTCAGCGATCACAGACACTGCGAAGAACGCGAGGAACCACAATCCTGATAAGACCGCCTTTGGCCGCAGTAAGTCGAAGTCGATTACTCCCATGCTCGCAAGATACCCGTTCGATATCATGAGCCCGATTCCGTAGCTAACTCCAATGAGTACAGCTATCGGCTTCGCGCTCTGTTCCAGACTCGAGATTAAACCCAGGTTGCCCGGATTCTCCATCTGAGACCCTTTTTGCCTCTCGCGTACTTGGGGGCCAGCCAGCCAAGACAGCTGCGTCGCATTTTGGGCGTCTCGACCATTGCTGGTTCTTGATTGGGATGACGCCAACCCTTACTCACTTGAATCGTCTGGGGAGGTCGGGAGGATCCCCACATCCGAAACCTGAACTATATTCTGGGGAATCAACCAATCGCTATCGGGGCGACACACGAGCCTCGCGTTACTGTAGGCCCAATCAAGTGGGAGAATTGTGTGCCCCAGGTAGTTTCCAGAATGTGTCTTTTCGACCACGAGAGCGACATCCACCTCCTCGTCTGACACGAGAGCCAGCGGCAGCAGTAGGCTCATTGTATTCAGTGTCGGGTAGTACATCGGTATGGCTGTTTTGAAGTTCCAACGGGTACGCTTGATGGCCAAACCGAGCGCATCCTGCATTCTGTTTTTGATGGCGCGGTAAGCCTTCAGGTCGCTCTTTATGGCTTCCGCAAAACGATCAAAATACGCCTGCTTCTCTGATACAGGCATTTTTGACGTGTCTTCGCAGCTGAAACTGGTAGGACAGTTCTCCCCGACGAATTGTTCGGGTAAGCGCGTGAGGTTTTCCAGGATGACGTGCTCCCAATCTACGCTTGGGAGGGGTCCGAAAGTGTCATAGAGCAGGTCACTTATATTGTCGAAGTAGTGAGCCGGCTCGGGGAGTGGATTGAACTGCCTTACCAATGTTTTCCCGAACGGCCCTTCACCGGCGATGCAAAAGCACGAATATCGCCACGGCTGGGCACCAGGTCTGGTGTTCTTCTGGAATAGCGCATAGATTGGCTCGTACCGCCTGTCCACCAACCCCGTGTTAAAAGCAGCGATGCCGTCGGATTGTTTCTCAAGAACCTTCTGCTCTCTCTCCAACCTGACGAAGGTATAACAGAGGTAATTCCAGAGGATCGGAAAGGGGTGCTCAGCGTCGTTCCAACCGCTAAACTCCCAACACTCGTCAAGAGCCACTCCTTTAAGCGCCTGGAGCATCTCCGGAATGTTGTAAATGAAGGACCACTCAAAAATTCTCCTCCTGAATTTAGGGCTGGTGGATTTCTCAAGAGGATGGGTATGGCCACCGTGCGCAGGGGTAGGACTGGCGCCTCCAGGGGCGTCGAGCCTTCGTACATTCCGAGCTTTGGGTCCCTTTCCATTCAGTTGTTCGAAGACGTCGAATTCAACCCAATCTCCGGGAACGAGAGATTGCGGGTCGGCGTTCAGGATGTCCGCCTTGGAAATGAATACGTCCTTCGCCAAATCCTCGCATATTATGTACCCCCAGCCCACTGGCCGGAAAAACTTTATTTTCCCCTTCATCTCATGCTCCTTGGCAGAGAGGCTCCCGACAGCGCCGAAAATCCCTGTCCGAGGTTTCCGCGGATCGTAGCCTCCACGCTGGATATCCGTTTACACCAATGGAGATGGGAAATCAAGCGGGTGGCGTCACAATCACCGCAATATATTAGCTCAAGTGGGTGGCCGCAGTCAGTGCTGTTCTGACCGTGGGTTCTTCCAATCGACAAGAGCGAGCAAGCGCGGACCACCGGTTCTGTGGTCCGCGGCCTTTCCGTCGCGTGACAGGGCCATCAAATTCGTGCTCGCGGGTCGGGCGGTATCCTGACACGGTCCACGATCAAACCGCAAAGCTTATTTTGCTCCTCGGCGCTCATACCCGCGTATTCGTTGTAGCTCAACCATCGCCAATCTTCCGGGCGGCTGACCAACCCCGCCTTGACCGACTAAGGTGGATGTACTCGATCTTCTCATTGTATTTCTTGACAATGCGCAGCGCGCGGTCGAAGAACCGGGGCTGCACAGTTCTCCTTCCTCACCCCGAAGCTGGTTGACGGCGCTCATCGAGATCAGCTTCACCGACCTCGGGGCCAGCGAGGTCGTGGTCGGATACACGGGCGCGCAAATGCAGTGTCCGTCAGCCGACGGATCAGGGAGGAAGACCCAAGCCGCCAGGTAGAAAGGATGTAGTACCCGCGCCCGGTTGAAGGAGCGCGCCAGCAGGGCGAAGTCAGGCTCGGTGAGTCTCTCTCGCCGTTTGAGGAGGCGCACAGCGATGAAGAAATACCGATCGGAAAGGAAAGGACGCCGGAGTTTCGATCCGTCGGCTGACGGACGATAGAATACGGCAAGGTGGCGATGGTGGCCAGGGAGAAGACGCGGACCGCAAAAGCGGCGGTTCGCGCTACCCGCTCAACTTCAGCGGCGGGAGAGATCGTGAGGGCTTGCGGCGACTGAAGAGGATCCACCCCTGACAAGGACCGACGGGTGGTCGTCTGCGCTCCACAGCACGCCCCGGGGACAACGAGCGCGCAGATCAACCTCTGGTTCGGCCGCAGTGTATTGAATAAGCGCGATGCTGTCGCGGTTGACCGCCCAGACAGTTGGCCTCTGGCGGAAACGATTCTGGCTCCAAGCAAGGGGCCCTCCCTTGGTACATTCATCGGCCACAAACAGTGTCGTGGAAGTTTCGTCAATCAGCAGCTTCGGATCGCGGTTGCCGAGAAATATCTGGAGGGCGGAGCCAGTTTCACTCGTTTCTTTCTAAAGCTGTATCGACACTGTGGGTGCCAGCATGTAATCGCCCCCGCCCCGGGAAGCCGGGATGTAAGGGAAAAAGGAGTGTGCGAACCCGACCACGGTGAGATAGTACATCAGACTCACCAATGGACACGTAAGGAGCCACAGCCGCATCTCGTGCGTCGCCCGGTAGCGCTGATAGGCCGAGTACAGCCAGAAACAGGTGACAGAAAACAGAAGCACGTACAGCAGAACCCGGGAGCGGTTCACTGACCACATTCTCTCGACCAGCGGCCAATAGCCCTCGAGTGCGATTGTGGAGAGGTACAGCGCAGCCGCCGCAACAGCGAAACGGATGGCGCATACAAGCACCAGCCCGCGCGGTTGGTGCCGCCTGTTCCATTCCGTCACCCACACGTCAAGTAGCGAGCACGCCCTTGCCAATAATGCAGTTTCTGCCAGTATAAAAGCCAGAAGTCCATAGGGCTCCTCGCTTGCGCTGTCTCTGTGGAGCATTGCGAGGGCATAGAACGACAGTTCCAACGAGAGGACAATGAACCCGTTTGCTAGTTTGCGAGCCTCGAAAAACCACCACTTGCCATTCGCTGGGCGCCGCGTCTTGGCCCACGAAAGTGGCGCGGCATGGTGGAATCTGGAGGGAAAAAAGGCGTAGACCCAAGCTTTCACGGTGCTCGGCAAACTTGGAAGCAAACGAACCAGGGGGCTGAATACTGTGTAGACCATTGTTCCCACTATTGTTGCTGGGAACACCAGGCCTAGAACCCCGATGTGAATGTCCCTTGCCTTCCATAATTCACCTCCCACATCCCTTATCCTGTATGTCCCCAGGTGAATCATCTCGATTAGGAACCCTGACGCGTAGACGAGTCCTACGACGGCCACCAGCCAGTATGGGATGGTCCGCGCGAAGTCCGTTGCGGTCCAAGGGGACAACTGTGTGCGGATTAGGAGACTGCGCTCCGCAGGTTGCGGATTCCAGCTGCCCACGAGGGGGTACTCCGATATGAGGTTGTCTATGACCTTTCTGTTCTGTGGCACGGGGTTCCTCCTCGCGGCTGACCCTGGCATGTCAAGGGCCATTGGCCAAATGGCCGCTTCGTCCCGGAACGGTCAACTATATACACCTTCTTGGATCGACATACAATGCACCGCACGGAGTCGCGGGTCATAATGTTGGTCATGTTTGGTCGTTACTCTGCCCCCTGTGCGGCGTACGTGGCCGGCGAAGTCGCAGAGATTCTCGGTAAGCGTGGAAACCCGTCTGTTAGCTGCGCGCGGGATGCAGTGCCCGCTCGACGCCTTGGGGATCGCGCGTGATGGCGGTGAGGTTGGCTTTGGCCGGCTGATCGGGCTCCGAGCGGCCCTGTTCCCAATCCCGCAGAGTTCCAAGCGGGATCCTGAATCGTGCGGCAAATTCCTCCTGGATCAGCGTGAGGGAGTTGGCTGGCGCGGACTCCAAACTGAGAAGTCTGTGATCTCCCGAAGGGAGAGTTTTTGTCGGGGGGCCGAGTCAAGCCGGTCAATGGAGAAGTCTGAACGCCCCCGAGGCGGAGAGCCCGACTTCAGCGGTGCCCTCCAGGGCACCGTGGCTGGCCCAGAGCGAAGCTCTGCGGTCGGGTCATTAGGAACTCCTGGGGCTCGCAGAGCATCGCTCTGCGCCCGCCACGAACTCATCCGCTCGAGCCAACGCGTCCATTGCGGGGATGCCGAGGTGACAACTTGATTCTGCATTTACGTATGGCGCAGCTTTGGAGTGCGGCAGCTTGCTGCCGCTTTCTTACAGGCCAGCTTGCTGGC
>Ga0209517_10000613_pt1 | contig 59846 bp, 47 predicted proteins | sample PeaSoiMetSII2010_FD_187695 | JGI IMG/M metagenome (GOLD analysis project Ga0209517, IMG submission 187695) | Peat soil microbial communities from Weissenstadt, Germany - SII-2010 (SPAdes) (version 2) | ecosystem: Environmental > Terrestrial > Soil > Wetlands > Peat | place: Germany... | reverse complement strand
TGGCTCGCCTGGGAAAAGCAGGCGATGAATACCAGGGCATTGTCGGTGATCGCGCTGCGGATCTTCGCGCGCCAGTCTTCACCCGGCCACAGATCAGCCGTATCCCGCCACACCGGCACACCAGCAGCCTCAAGCGTCCGCTGCAACTCATCGACCCGGCGCGAGTCCTCACGAACATAAGAAATGAAGGCATGCCCAGCCAGGCCGCCGCGCGCACGCATAACCGCAAATTCCTCCCGCACCGGCCGATATTGTCGGCTGTCCGCAGGTCATTCTCCTCGCCCATGACCCGCACGCCAGCGCCCTGCCCAACCAAGTCCCGCTGGATCTCTGTGCCCGCCAGCGCGGCATCTCGGACCAAGAACTCCTTCAGACTAACCAGCGCCGGGTGCCTCGACCGCAACCACATCACCTGATCTCCGGCACATCAGCGCATCTGGCGCGGCTTGACCGGCAGGGCCATACAGCTCGGGGTGGACGGCTTGATGTCGCGGTTTGCAACACTCGGAAGATCAGCGGCCTCCGTTCCAGATCGGCGGGCAGCATGGGCGACGGCGGCTGCCGAAGAACTGCACCAGCGGTTCGGCAGCGACGTGGTCCTGACCTTCGGCGCGCTCCGCTACCCCAGCGCGTCCTGTCCAGGCCGGCGGGTCAGCTCAGCCGCACGCCGCTACCCGTGATCGACCCTGCTGAGGCCCGGGTTGGTCTGGACGGCGTGCTGTCTATCCGCTCGGGCTTCACCGCGCAGCACGGCTTGCTGGTGACCAACCTGACGTCCCGCGACCTGCTGATCAGCAGCAGCGGGACGCTCATCGCCGAGGTCGTCTACCGGCCCACCGGCGCGGTGATCGGCGGGGTACTCCGGTTTGTCTTCGCCATGCGCAAGACTTTCACCGTGGCGCCGGCCACGATGGCTCGCATCCCCCTGCTGGTCACGACGGACAGCTTCGTCGCCGAACTCGGCTACGCCGTCCCACCCGGACAGCGGGGCATCCAGGTAACTCTCGATCCGGCCGCCGGTCATGCCAGGCGGACCCCCATCCTGCCCTTGACGATTACCAGCTGACGGCCGGGAAGCGCCTGGCGGGCAATAGGAGCGTCATACCGCAATGCGCCAGGTCGACCGTGATGCGCGAAACAAGCGAACGCCGCGCTAGGTTTCAAGCAGCCCGGCCACGACCGACGGTGACCTCCCGCAGATCGCTCGTCCTGGACGTGCCGCAGTCAGCTTCAGGCAGCGTCAGGGTTGACAACATGACGCTGAGCGACGAATGCGGCTGGTAGAACGTTCGCCGAGCCGCCTGATTGAGAATCCAGGTAGGCGTTGCGGTTGGCCGTAGCTTCGAGAGCCCTGAGGGCTGGCAGCTGCGCTGGGGTGGCCGTCATTGGAACCAACAGCAACCGGTCAGTGCCGCCGTTCGGCGCGGATTCTCCGAGGACCTCCGAAGATTCTTTCTCCGATTTCAGCCGGATGGGTAGCGGCGATGTCTCGAAGCAGTCCAGACAATTCTTCTCCGCTTGCATCATTCAGGCGCGCGCGTGCGACATCCTCGTAGAGTCGCCAGTATTTATCGACTAGCGCCATCTGATGATGTAGCAGCCAGATAGTCGCTATTTGAGTGCAGGCGATGATTGTGATCGCGGCAAGCAAGCTGCCGTGATTTGCCATTATGATCGCAGCAGCGCCAGAACCGCTGCAGAAGGAGACCGCAGCATTGAGATCTTTTCCGATGGCGGCGCGGGACTTTCCGCACCTCTTCAAGGACTGGCTCATGACTGCCTCCTGGCCACCGGTCTAGTCGAGAATGACTCCCTGCTCAGGCTGGCAGGTTAGCCATCGCAGAAGGAGAGACGGAACTGGGCTTCTGGCATTGGTCTTGTCGGCGACCACGGTCAGGACTTCGGCCTAGGTAAGGACCCGCCCCGGTGTTCCCGGGCATCGCATGACCGCTGTCACCGCCGGGTGGCAAGCAAGGACCATTGTCAGACGTAGCCTCGTTCCGACGACGAGAGCCCCATAAGCTCATGTGCGTGAGGAAGACCGAGTTGCAGAACAACGTCGTGGCGTTGCCGCCTGCGTCGGGCGGACCCGTTGACGCTAGGGCGATCGAGGACGCGGTGCGGGACTGGGTGACTAATCCGGCATTCCTGGCCTTGGTTGCCGCGTTCGGCGGGCCGCGAGCGGACAGGGATCTGACTCGCTACCTTGAGGATCTTGAGCGCTTCTCCGAGTTGTGGGACTTCCGGGATGGGAAGGAGCGCAACCTCTCCCGCCCAGCGGAGGTGCCGAGTACGACTGAGCGGCAAATTCTCAGCGCGGCTCGCGTCCTGGGGCTGCGGAATGTCTTCGAGCGCCCCGGAGCAGATTGGTATCACCACTGCCTGATCCTCGGCGGCATGGTCCGGGCGTGCGTGATCAGACCAGCGTGGGCGGCTGAGCTGGCGAGAGGCGGCGTCAGATTCGGTGATGTGACGGCTCTAGGCGGGTTCCGCAAGCTGGGCGGTGATGAGCCCGTGCTGGCGAGAGCAGCCGGACTGGGCCAGGTATCCGACGAACTTCATGCGATGGATGCCGGGTTGCGACTCGCCTTCAAGGTGGCGGACGAGCCGCTTGTTAACGGCGAGTACAACCCGGCAGATCCGAACAGCAGCTGGGCGGTACATCGGTTCCGCGCGGACGATCTTCCGTTGTCCGTCGTGGCTGCGCCATCGACCCAGCCGCACATCCGCCGCGCTAACACGGCCGATAGCTATCAGTGGTGGGCGAGGAATGTTGTCGAGCTGACGCCAGGGCATCGCGTGCTGCTGATCACATCCTCGATTTACGTGCCGTTCCAGCACGCGGACGCGGTGCGGATGCTGGCCGCCGTATACGGCTGCGCGGTCGAGACGGTAGGTGTTCCCGCAGCGTGGACCGTCGACGGCGTGCCATCGCAAAGGTTCACCGCCGCCAATTACTTGCAGGAAATGCGCTCAGCGATCCGTTCCATGCGCCTGCTGACGGAATCCGTCAGGCAAGCGTAGCCAATCGAAGTTGAGACGAGCTGTGCAAGACGGACTTCAATTGAGTCACCGACCCCCGCTGCCGGAGGATATCCGGGCAATTCAGCTCTGCATCCGCGAGATCGTCATGGGGACCGAACGGAGGTCAACAAAGCCAGGATCCAGGCGATTCTGGGAACACGGAGGCGGCCGAGCAGAGAGCACCGGCGTGCCGGTGCTGACCGCTGACCGTTGGGGCCGGGTGGCGCCCTTCCTGACGACTGGCAACGGCCGATCATGGCGGCGACTGCCTGAACTGCGAAAGCGCGTGCGCAGCTGGGAAGAGTATCTGGACCGCAGCGTCCGCGCCGAACATTGGCCAGCCTTCTTGTTTGATGCATGCTGCGCGCGCCCCGAAGAAGTACCGCAACAAGGTCAGGTGTCTAAGCAACGACGGCATGTTGCCCGGGCCAAGGTTGCCGCGGCGCTGGCGAATACGGCGCTATTGCCGACCGAAAGCGAACCAGCGAGCCTGCGACCGAGCGATGATGACTTCGAGCCTGGCTACCCCTACCGTGAAGTGGTCCAACCGGAAAACGGTCATCCACCACCGTGGTTCAGTTACGATGACACCTTCAAGTCGGTGGCCCAAGGCAAGGTGCCGGACCTGCGGAACTGGGTTACTGCTGGCCTGATGAAGGTCGTGCACCCGCAAAACCGCTGGCAGTTAAGCGTCGTTGTTCAGCGCTGGCGAGCGCATCATCCCGACGATTATATGGTCGGCCTCGCGTGCGACGAGATCATGCGCGAGCGGACCGATCCAGAAGGCTGCGGGCAGCTGGCGGGCTTGCTAATCTGCTCCGTCAAGGCGGCGATATGGCATCGGGCCAATGGCTACCTCACGGCATACGGACGGGCTTCCAAGGACGAACTTACACCAGCGCAGCGGCGTGCCGTCTTCGTGCAGCCGAGTTGGCTGGAAGTCCACGCCGATGAAGACCTGGCGCTAATGCTTCGCTCGCTCGCGCCGGACCCGCTAAGACAGAAGAACACCAAAGGTCAGGGTGATCGACAGCTTGCAGCCGCACTCGAACTGGCGTCTGACGATCTCGCCATCGTCAATCTTCTTGACACCACTCGATCCCACGACGACGAGTGGAACGCTCAGCGAGCAGCGGAGACCATTCTCGATCAGCTCGTGATCTTCCTTCGGCAAGGTCCTGACCTAGACGAGATGCTCTTCCGCCGGACGACAGCGCAATCGTCTGGACTCTTGAGGATCAATCCGCCGCCGCGGCCCGGGCCTAAGCTAGCCGGTATTAAGAACCGGTCTCAGTCAATCGAACCACCCTCCAGACGGTGGCTGGACCATATCGCCGACCTAGCCTCCGACAGGCCACTGCGACCCGGTGCGCTGGGCTGGGTCGACGACCCGACTAATACCCAATCCATGATGGCATACCTGCGTTCCGCTGATGACCCTCGGCGGCCGGCGCTCACCCTCGGCTTCCTCACCGCGCTCACCAGATCCATCAGCTCGGCAGCGCGCCGCGACCCATCGTTGCTGCGCGGCCAGATGCGCGTAGTGAACTCGGCCGCTTGGGATGTCGCCGCCGCAGGCGACACACGACTGTTTCGGTTCTCCGAACCACTCCTTGATGCGGTGCGGCCCACAGATTCACCGTTCGTCGCGACTCTATACCGCTGCCAGGCCACACTGGCTACCAAAAGCCTCCAGCACATCGTTGCCTTCAACCAAATTCTGCGCGCCGAGCATGCCATCCGCGACGCACGTGAAACGATCGCCAACGACGCTGACGACCTCTGCTGGGTCAACTACATCGAAGCCTTTCAGCAGGTTCTGCTGCAGAAGGCCGGCGCGGAGATACGCGCCCTAGAAGCCCTCCTCACGTCCCCTCACCACAAAACCTATGTACCGCAATCCGAGGCACGAGAACTCCGCAAGTTTGCCGAAGATCTCAGTGATGCGTGCATACAGGACTCGGGTCTCGCCTACCACTATCTCGCCATCCTCGAACAAGAACCGCTTCCCGCGACACCTCAGATCGGCAGGGTATCGACCGTAGCATGGAGGTTCAATACCCGGTTCCAGGCCGCACGCGCCGCCGTTCTGAACGCGCTCGTACTTATGGCCACCAATAAACCTCCCGATATACAGCTAGCTATCGCCGCGCAATACTATCGGGAAGCCACGGCTGCCGCAGAAGCCACATCCCAGCTCTGCCTGCTGACGCAAATTGCCCTTACCTACGCGCTCATCACCGGAGGCCGCTTCTTGGCCCCGGCAAACCTCGTACATACCACTCTTCCACCCCACCTGACCACGCCATGGGCCGACGACGGCGGACTGTTTGACTGGGAAACAGCATCGCGCTACCTAAGCCACCATCGATTCAGCGCAGGCGTGATGGCCACTCTAACGTGGCCAGCGGCGCGCATCGCAATGCGGCGAGTCGAACACCCGGAGGTATACCCAGCCTGGCTGGCACACTGGGCCGGAGGATCCATGGGAGACCTACGCCAGCAGCGCAACACCGGACGCAGACAGTGACAGCCGTTCAATGTGGGACTGAGGACAACTCACGACAACTCCTGCAATTGACAGCACCCACCACCGGCTGTCCCAGTGCATGATCAGCGACGAGTCCGCGGTCAGGCCAACCGCCCAGACATCACGGGCCGACGATGCGGCCACGCCATATAAACGGTCCCGGACAGCAGGGTATGCCGCCCGGGACGACCTCCCGGTCCTGGCAGCGACCGGCGAGCGCCGACGGCGGACCCGGGCCATCCCTGCACAGCGAGATCGCCACCGAGCGTCAGCGTCAGTCCAGAAACGAATGCACGATATCAGCCGATCTGTATCTCGGCGGCCGTCGTCTATGGATGGCTTTCGCCACGCATATCAGTGCGATCTGGAGGCTCGGACGCGGTGATCCATTGATGGTTTCATCGCACGCGAGTCGGCGCGTCGCAAATGTCTAGACCCTCAGACTCTGCCCTAGGTCCATGTTACGAAATGCGCTCATGCGCCGCAGCTAGCTGTTGCGCATCTACAGCTACGCCTCTCGTAGCCAACTCGATGAGGTAGCGAGACATGAGGAGAATCATCCCGCCTGCCTGGATTTCACCCGTAGAATCACTTGCAACGATCAGGTCAGATGGAAGGGCGGAGGCGCTCTTCATGCCTATGGCTGCCGCCGCAGCTTGCACGGGCGTCGGGACAGTCATGATTCCCAAGTCAACGAGGTCTGCCTGAGTAAGTATTGGAGCAATATGCTTAGCCCAGAGCATAATGAACGACGCAATTCGGGCGGCTAGCCGCGGATTCTGCCGACGGAATGCCTCTTCAGCGACTGCCTGCATCCAATACCAGGGGCGGTCCTGGCGCAAGTGGATCGTCGTCGGATCCTGCCGCTTGGCTGCGACGTCTTCGAAGATTTCCTCAAGCGGTGCTGATCCACCAGCACGGGCGATGGCGATCACCACGGGGTCGGTCACATCGTTTCCTTGACCCGAAACACGCTCATAGCGTGTGAGGAGATTGTCGAGGAGACTGAGGTCGGCATCGCCGACGGCTAACTGAGCTGGCTGATCACCACGTGGAGCCGCGGAAGATGACCTGTCGCTTTGACGCCGGGCGCCGAAGATACCCATGATAACCGCGACTCCTTACATAGGCCCCGTATCTTCCCTAAAATCAGCTTGCGCCAAAACCCCGGGCATCGCATCTGACAGCGAGGTTTGTTATGTCTTCGTGACATCAAAGGTGGTCGCGATCTCACGGCGCCATCAGCATCCAATGGTTCGCCCGAAGCGGGAAAGCCGGCTGATTCCAGCGGCGATGCGGGCGGGATGCGGGCGCCTGGCTTCCTCTGTGCCCGGGGCGCTCGATCCGCACAACAGGCGGTCTGCTGCGCCCGCCGGAGTCGGCGGCTACCCGGGCGTCGCGGAAGCGCCGCCCTTCAGGAGGTGGCGAGTGAAGAAGCGCTCTGAGCCGTCCAGCTCGAACTCGCGCACGCACGCGTAGCGGCCGGGGTTGGCGTGCAGCGTCTTCTCGCCCGAGGCGAACGCGCCGAACAGCGCCAGGCCCGAGTCGCGCGGCGCCATCTCGTCGTCCCACTGCAGCAAGAACTCGACCGGAAACGGTAACCTGCCGAGCCCGGATACAGTGCCCGGGACGTCGACAAGATGCTCGAAGAGATCAGGGGCCTGACCACCGCCGCCTACAGGCTCAGCGATCTCAGATCCTACCTGGCGGTTTTGTCGCTCCCGAAGGTTAGGAATATCTCAAGCCACCTATCACTATCCCATCTATGCCGCCCATGAGGTTGAAAGCTATCTCGAGGACCTGCGCGGTTTTCTCAGCACGTACTTCCATACATGCGCCCAAGCGTAGATCGACACTATCCCGCTCTACGAATCTCAAACCGCCCGTCGGGCTTACTATTCCAGCATATAGGATATTGTGGACCGTCTGCGGCAACTCGGATCCGGCGAGGATGCCCGGGCCGTAAAGGTGGTGGCGGAGTGCCTGGCACATCAGCGATCCTGGCTGCCACGAGGCTGGCCTGTGACGGCCAGCCGATCATCGAATGTGACGTCCCACGCGGCTACCGCTGCTCCTGATCCGCCGCTCGGCGCGGCCTATGGCTCGACGGGAATCATCCGCTCGGGCGCGCACATCAGGATGCTCTGGTGCTCATGGCACACGCCTGCGGGCAGATCGCGCGGCGCCTGATGCCGGGCGCGTCACAGCGCTTGGTGACCTGGTGGCGTGGCGTCGCCGATCGGCGGTCTCCACGGGAGAAGGTGCGCGGCTGGCGGGGCCGGTACGAGCAGGAGAGGTTAGCGGGATGGCTGACCATTCGCGCCGCCCGTACCATCGGCCCGTCAGCAGGCCACGGAGGTGGACGCGGTGATATGCCAGCTGTGCGACGCCCATCCGGGTCCGGCCCGCAGCGGCTGGCATTCGAGCTGGGCAGCGGGGACATGCGGCCGGGCTGCTGGGCGTGATGGGTTGGGCCGGATCCCGCCGCCGACCCGGTTACTGCGCAGTCGGGCGGACGCTCGCCGCCGGTCGGGTTCCTGTGCGTCGGCTGGGCGCTTCCCCGTATTGTTCGATTCCATGCCGGCCAGGCCTTGGCGTTGCGTCTCGCGGACGGATGCGCCTGCGACACCGCCCCTCTGCCCGGCCCGATTCAGCACGGTCACGGGCATCAGATGTACCGGTGGACGGTGCGCCAGGTGCCCACCAGCCAAGTCGTCGAATACCCCAACCCAGGAAGCCTGACTGGCTTAGCGACGCGTTGGCCGTTCCAAGCGCGCGACTGTCCTTGATCGTTGTCTCGCTTGGCGTGCGTCAGATACCCATGGCGATCAGGAGATGATCGCTGAGTCGTTGCCAATCGGGGCCGCGTCGCTCCAGGATCTGGCTCAGGTCGAACCATTGCTTCGTACTGGGCGACTCCCGGTGCAGCATGTCCATATCCATGCCGGTGAGCGAGATTACCGTCCAGAAATCCTGGGCCGTGTTCCTGACCTTCTGGTGTGACTTCTCGGCCTCGCCCACACGATTATGAGCGTTGCTCTTGTCGGCTCCGCCTTTGATCTCGATAGCGACCTTGATGTATTTCCGGCCCTTCGTAATCTCCTCGGTGATTACCACGTCCGGGTCGGCGGCGAGGGCGATGCTCACCTCCCGGCCGGATGAGTTGACCAGTGTGAGGCTGCTCCCGGCCTCGACATACTCTCTGCGCTTACTCTTGATGACGTCTGTGAGTGCTTCGAATACAGCCTTGGTGGCCCTCTGGCCGACGCGATTCCGCCACGAGCCGTCCGCCTGAGCGCCGAGCATCAGCAGCGGCAACTGGTCGATATCCTGCGGAGTGAAGCTGCCTGCAACGCTCATTACCAGGATGCCCAGAGCATCGTCAAGAGTTCCGCAAAGGTCACCAAGGCGGGACTCGAGGTCTTTAGGGAGATCGTTGCGGGTTTCCAGTACTTTGAATGGAGCTAACCCTGTGTCGGTAGTATAGAAAACCTTTTGGCTGATTCCAAGCAGCAGACGGTAATAACCGAGAGTTGATGGCCTTTGCTTGATGACAGCAGGGGTCGCGAATACGAGTTCATTGCGCACGCCCGCCCTCTGGAGGACCTGACGGGCCACCTTCGGTCCGTACCGCTGAACCTCGGCTGACAGAACGTCGGGGTCTACTTCGCCGAGTGCCGCGAGCAGTACGTCATGCAAGATCGTCTCGCGGGCTCCGACCAGCATGCGATGGACATAGAGCTGACGGACGGGGGGTGGCAGGACGAACTGGCTATCCATACGCGGCCTCACCATCAGAGCTCCCATCGTCCATGGACTCGGTGAAACCGCTGCGCAGAAGCCTGTTGCGAGCCATCTCCAGGTAGTCAGATTGGAGTTCGATACCTGCGAACCGGCGCCCTAGCCGTCCGGCGCTCAGGCTCGTGGTTCCCGAGCCAGCGAAGGGATCAAGGACGAGGTCTCCAGGATCGGTTGCAATCTTCAGGCATGGCTCAACGAGCGCCGGCGGGAATGTGGCGAAGTGACCGTTTGCTTCGGGGTACACCTGCGTCTTCAGGTTCCAGACCGTGCGCAGGCGGCGCTCATTCGGTCCATGCACCGCCCGCACGTCGTATTTGTACCGCTCGGACTTGGAGAAGAGAAAGACGTACTCGTGTGACCGGGTCGGCCGGTCCGTGACACTCTCGGGCTGGCAGTTTGGCTTGTTCCAGATGATATCCGAGCGCAGGTACCAGCCACGATCCTGCAGCGCGAAGGCCAGCCGCCACGGAACCCCGATCAGATCCTTCGGCTTCAGGCCGTCAGGAGTTGGCGGGCGGACTGACATCGCCCGCGCCCGGTTCTTCTTGTCCGGCGCCCGCCAGGTCCTTCCGCCCGAGGTGTACGAATCTCCGATGTTCAGCCACAGAGTTCCGTCATCACGGAGCACCCGGCGGGCCTGCTCGAACACGTCGGCTAGCGCGTCAATGAACTCATAGACCGAGTCCTCAAGGCCCAGCTGGCCCTCGATCCCGTAGTCCCGCAAAGACCAGTACGGCGGTGACGTCACTATCGTCTGCACGCAGCCCGGTGGCATGGCTGCCAGCACAGACTGCGCGTCGCCCAGGACGAGGGCTGACCAGCCGTGCGGCTCCGTCAGGTAAGAGTAGTCAGGCTGCTCGCTGTGCTTCCACACCACGAACCGGGGCTGGCTCGTCGGCGAACTCGGGCCGGCAGTCACAAAACCGAAGTCTAGGACCGTCCGCCCTCAGGGCTCCGCAGACGCGCCCGGCGCATTAGCCACCGTAGTTACCACGGTCTCCTGGTTCGGAGTGGGATTCGTTGCTTAGCCAGTCTCCCGTGCTCTGTCCGTCGGTAGCTGCCCGCGCGCATGTTCTCAGAGTTCGGAGACCGGGTCCTCGGCTCGCCAGCCTGGGTGGGTCCGGTCTGCAGTGTGCGCGAGGTGGAGGGGAACGGGCCACCTGGTTTGGCCGTCCCAGGTCATGGGCTGGGCGCATAGCCGGGCACCCACAGCGACGAGTTCCTGCTCTGTGAGGACGCCTGGTCGTACGACTGCAAACTCAGTTCCGGTGAACGAATGCCAGGGCTTGCCCTGAAGTCGTTGTTTGGTGTCGGGGAGCGTGAAGCGAGTGAATCTTGCGCCGCACCGGCCCGCTTGGTCGGCGCCGTAGGTCCGTGAGGTGCGCCCAAGGAGCCACGTACGCGTGGCGTTGCCGGTCTCGCGGACGTAAAGCCGGTTGCCGGGGGTAGCGGGCTGCCCTAGGTCGCCGCTGCGGGCTTGCTGACCATCGGTGCGGTGCACGGGCCGGGGCACGGCGTCATCTTCAGCGCTGACCCGCACGACTGCGATCTTCTCTGCGTCAGGGAGGGTATCGCCAGGGAGCGATCCACTGCCCAGGTGGGCGTCGGTAAAGCCTCGCCAGATTCGGCGGGTCGCTGCTGCGTCGGCGAACACGATGATCGGTGTCTCTGTGCCGAGTTCGGCAAGCGCCTGGTCAGTAAGTTCGCGTATGGCCTTGTAGGCGGTTTGCTCGTTGTTGTCGCGGTCACCGATTGTTGTACCGATCTGCCCGGCATGGAACCTTGCGGTTCCGGCCGCGAGGCCTGACCATCCGTGGCCTGGGGCGTACATGTGGAATGTCCAGGGACGATCTGGCTCGGCGTGGGCATGAACGGCGGTCAAGACGGTGACCAGGGCAGGTCGTATGCCATTGCCTTTACTCCCGCTGGGGTTGTTCTGGCGGCGCGCGTGGATACCAACCAGCCAGGTGCCACGAGTGAGTGGCACGGTTCCCATCGTGACGGCCGCACGGAGTCGGTCATCGGTGAGGCCCGCGACCCGGACGAGGTCTTTGAGTGCCGATTCGGCTGGGTAATCGCGGTCGTCAGCAACTCGATCGGCCGCGCGATGCGCAGGGTTCCGGCCGCGAGCCGTGGCCGGGCGCAGCGGGCGGTGGTGATCTTCGTCGTCGGTCTTCGGTGGTGTCGCGAGGAACTGGGTGGTGACGCCGAGTTCGGCCAGCGAGCGCCGAAGCTGTGGCTTGGCGTCGTCGGCGATCTTCATTCCGTGGGCGTATTCGGTTTCGACGAGGGCAACAACGAGCGCGCCGTCCTCTGCTTTGAGGAGCGGGGCCCTGTCGAGAAGCTCGGATCGATCGGTGCAGCCATGTGCGAGCAGGTCAGCGATGTCGTAGACCGCGAAGCCTGCCCGGTGGCTGATCTTCTGCATGACACCGAGGTCTGCAGTGAGCCGTGCGGCGTCATCCGACTGGTAGTTCGCGAGTTCGGCGCGGACCCGCTGGCGCGCGGCAGGAGAGGCGGATAGGTGCACAATCCGCAGCTGTCGGTACGCCGGGCCGCTGATTGGCCCGGCAGCGGCGATTGCCGCGTCGAGCGACTCTGGGGCAAGCCGCTCGCCACGCGGCTCCCGGAGGACGCGGGTGGCAGACGGCGCATAAACGACTGGGTCAGCGCCGAGCGTGTTCTTGGCATGCTCAACGAGGCACCGGTAGGTGCGGGGGCCCACACCCGTGCCGATTGGATGCTCCTGGTTGACGGCGCGCCACCCGCGGACCGTGCTGGGGCAGGCTGTCAGGACGTCCTCCCCCCACGGCAGCGGGCTGAGCCCGCAGGCTGCGACGACGCCAGGGCTGTAGTCGCGGAAGCCGGTGCGCCAGCTGCCTGTACTGTCGCGGAAAGGCGCGATTGGCAGGCGCAGGAGAGCGCTGCCGCCGAAGTGGCGGCCGTGATCGATCCATACGGATCTCACGTGGTACAGGTCACTGACGAGACGGGTGACGCTGGCTTCGAGGATGCACACCAGGTCGTTCGTGCCAGCGAGAGTCTTGATGTGCGGCGTTATCTTGATCAGGGCGCGCACAGGAGCACCGTTGTGGCTGGGCTTAGTGATCGGGTTGTCCCAGGCAACTAGCGCGCCGTCGGTGTCGATCCGGAACGGCACGCGGATGTGGTCGAAGGCGACGGGGGCGGCGCAGAGCCGCTGCGCGACGAGCCAGCCGAGGACTTCGTATACCCACCTCTCTGCATCGACGCGCCCAGGCGAAGGGTTGCGGACAGCTTCGGCGAGCGGAGCACAGACTGGTGTGACGGATGCGAGCAGCGGCGCAAGGATGTTACTGTCATTCCCCCTTCGAGCGAGCTGCTCCCAGGCTCGCACCGCCATTCCGAGCACTGGCAGGTCGAAACGCTGCGGCGTAGCGATGAAAACTTCGCCATCGTTCCATCTGGCCCTCGGAAGGATCCTGACAGGCTGGCCGGTCACCGCCCGCAGCGCAGTCGCGAGGGAGGCATGCGGGGCGCGTGCGTGCTGGTTGTCGCCGCTGCGCCACCCGTGGCCGATCGCGGTGAGTTCGGCACGGAATTCCGCGGTCAGGGGGTAGATCCACATGTCACCTAGGATGCTGCGGGGTAGCGGGAAGGCCGCAGTGATCAACATGTGTGATCTCCGGGGGATTGCGTGGCTGCGGCGTCCAGGTGACGGTCAGCAAACTCGAAGAACGCGCGAAGGGTGGGCCCGTACAAGTCGAGGAGGCGGTCAAGTTCGCCGGCGGCTTCCCACCGCTGCTGAAGGCGCTTGATCAAGGCAGGCAGGTGGGAGTTGCCCCGGTCGTCGAAGAACGCGTCGTCCACAAGGCGGATCTCGCCGGGGGTGCCGCCGCGCCGGGCACGGCCGACTAGCTGAATGAGCCCGACGATGATCTCCGCGACAATTCCTTCCTGCACCCAGCCCGGCAGCGACCGGAAGAACTGCGCGGAGCAGACGATCTCGTCGAATAGCCGACCCGCGTCGGCGACCCGGTTGCGGATGTTGTCAACCGGATCGCTGCCAGCCGGGTCTGAGGCTCCACCTTGCGCCCAGAGCCGGTGATTGACGTGGGCCAACAGCTCGGCGGGCTCATCCAGGATCGGCACCGGCCGGATGACCATGTAGATCAGGCCGAGCGCCGAAACCCCGCCGTCCAGGACATTCACGCCGCGTTCGACGACGGCGAGCGGCGCAATCAGGATACGCGCCCCGGTGGCGGGGAATCGCTCGACTCGATCGGCGGCCAGGACGTGCCACCTGGGGTCCTTGGCGATAGCAATGTCCGAGGGCCGGGTCAGGACGCAGATCTGGCCGTCCGGGGCTCCTGCACGCTTGAAGCCCTCGGCAAGGAACAGCGCGCTCTCGTAGGAGGTGGTGGCGACGAGGACCCGGTCGCGGCCAGGCTGGCCGGACTGGCGGCGCTGGCGCTCCAGGCCGGCGATGTCGCCTGCGAGCTTGGTCCTGTAGAGCAACTCCGCCAGTTCGCTGATGTTCCTATCCCTTTGGCCGCCTTGAACGCCCGATACTCGGATGGCTTGCTGTTCGCTGTTGAAAACCTGGGCCGAGCGGATCGTAACGCCCCGAGGATCAGTATCGGGGATGATCCAGGTCGGCCGGGTGTGGATGTGATGGTGTGGCGCCCCGGGAAGGTACGGCGTGGCCGACAGGCCGAACACGGCGCGTGGCACGTGAGCATGGGCGCGGGCTGTCAGCTCGCCGAGGAGAAGGGTGTAACCGTGTGGGTCGCCGCCGAACGCGGCGACTGACAGCCGTGCCTGGTCAGGCCGCTCTGGGTCAAGCCGTTCCTTGAAGGCAAGGAAAAGGCGGCCGAGCGGGCTGGCGGGCATGGCGGCCCAGGTCGAGAACCCGCCGAGCGCGTCAGCGATAGCTTCCGCTGACTCGGCGCCAACGGCTCGCAGGTGGGAGGTGTAGAAGAAAAGCTCGGAGAGCCGGGCACGTAGCGGCTCAAGGTAGCAGCGCCGGAGCATCCGGTCGACCAGGCGGCCGCGTTCGAAATCGTCGGCGACGATCGGGGACAACAGCTGGCTAAGCCGCGTCTTGTAGGTGGGAAGGATCGCGTCGCGACAACCGTCGGTGACCGCCGCGAGCACGTCAGCGACCTCCGCCCGCACTGTGGCCTGCGCAGCCTCGTTCCCCGCTGATTTTGTATCGTCGCCGATTCCGGCCAGGCGTAGCGGTGCCGCTTCGCGGGCGTACGGGGCGCTGTAGAGCTGCTGCAGAGCCCCGACCTCCGCAGCGGTGACATCACCGCCGTGGGGGCGGCCGAGCAGCCTCGCAGTTATCCAGGCGTCGTTTCCCCGGGCAACAATCCAGTGATCGGTGCGCCAGCCTTGCCGAAATGGGCGGACTGAGGACAGCCAGCCGTGGGCGAGGTTAGCGACGTACCCTTCGGCAAGTAGCCGAAGGTCGGACAGGATAGGCCGGACGATCCCATCCACTTCGGGCTGAACCTGCCCGAATGCGGAGTGGAATTCGGTGTCAAGGTCTCTGAGCTTGGTGTCGCGGGGACCGTCAGCCAGTACGAGGTGACGCGCGCTTTGCCCAATGACGGTTCCCTGGAACTGGTCGAGTTCGTCGATGACGACGACCTGGCAGCGGCGAAGCAGGAACTCTTCAACGCTGACGCGGTCGCCTGTACAGGCACTGGTGCTGAATGGCAGTTTCATGGTTCCGCCGTGGAACGTCTGATGCGCGGTAACGATCACATCGGCGGTGGCTGCGGCGCGTTCCAGCTGGAACTTCCCGCAGGTGCCCAGCCACGGGCAGGCCCGCGCCGAGCCACGCCGGCCGTCGGCCCGGATCTCATACAGCTCTTGGCATGGTTCCTCGCCGGGATCCCACGCGTCCACGGTGTTGTCGACCTCAGCCGCAGCCGACAGGGCACATCCGTAGCCAAGCCGTCGATAGGCCCACCGCCCCAGCCCGCCAGGATCGGATTTCGCAGCCGCCTCGGCGTCCTTCATATTCTTACTCGGCGCGAGCAGCGGCGTGCAGGTCGCCGCGATCGACAGCAGGCTCAGGTTGGCTTCGATCTCGTAAGCGAGCCGAAGCGCGCTTGCGCGGGTAGGGACCACGATCGCGATCGGCACCCCGGTTTCGGCGCAGAGCGTGCCCAGGACTTCGAGGGTGACCGTCTTGCCGGACGCGGTCGGCGCCTGGAATACCTGAATCGGTCCGCCGGCCCGAATCCGCAGGGCGTCTATGACCAGCTTCCCTTCAGAATCCAGCAGCGCTCCGAAGATCGCGTCGATACGTTCATGGCGGTGCTCCTCACCGCGCGCGGCGTCGATCCGCTCCGCCATTTTGCGCAGTGCGTCGACACTGAATTCCGGGTGGTCGAGACGCGGCGCATCGGCCAGGGTGAGAGAGTCGGCCTGACCTGCCGGGATGTCGGACAAGTTGTAGACGGCCCTGGTGGTGGTTTGCTCGCCTTCGGGACCAAGCCCGCGGAGCACGGACCGGTACCTGCCGGGTTGTGCGGCGAGCCGACGCCGTGCGGCACGCCGCTGCAGCTGATCAAGGTCGGCCAGGAGGCGGTCAGCGTGTGCTTCGGGCGGCTGACCGTGGACCGGCCGGATCGTTCCGTCAGTATCGAAGTGGTAGCCATCAAGGATTCCTCCATCTGCGGACGACCGCAGTGCCCGGCTGAATCCTTCCTCGCTCGCCAGGTCGTCGCCCCGGTAGCTGAGCAGGTCCGCTAGACGCTGCCTGTCAGCGTCGGGCAAGTCCCAGTAGCCGGGCCAGGAATCGATCCGACCCGTCAGCAGCAGGTGAGCGTGACCGGGCGAGGCGGCACCGTTACGCTGGGGGAAGTGCAGCTCTGCGAGGGCCAGTGCGCAGGAAAGGATCAGCGGGCGCGTGCGCGCGCCGACGGAGGTGCTGGTCATGATGGCTCCAGGGTCCCCGCCGACGCGGATTTGATCTGGCGGAAGATCGCGTTCTCGGTCGTGATCCGTGTTTCCGGCAAGGACCGGCGCAGCTCGGTTAGCTGGTGACTGCGGTAGGCGGGCAGCACAACGTGTCGTGCTGCAACGGGCCTGGCAGATAGCTTGCTTGCCAGGACGCGCGCGGAGGCGAAGTCTTTGACGTCGAGGGTGAATTCCCACATTGGCGGCCCGCTCGCGTGCCCGTGCGGAACGACTCGTATGTCATAGGTGTCCTTACCCGGGTATAGTGTCGCGTCGGCCCCTGGCAGGGCGGCAATCCGGTCGAACAGGCGGACCTCGACGACGCCAGGCACGACGATGTGGCGCCAGATCGACTCGTCGACGCACGCCGCGCCGTAGACCGTGCTGGCCCGCACCCGCCTGGTCGTGCCTTCCATCGGTTGCACCCTCGGGGTGCCCTTGCTGGCCTCATAGATGAGGTAAGCGCTCGCGTGACAGGGGAAACTGCAGCGGACGATGCTGCCCCGGACGCGCATCGGCCACCGGCAGTCCGGGCATGGCCACCACCAGCCACGATGCTGCCGGTCAGCTGGGATCGGGCCGAATGCGACCGCGGGCTGCAGGCCGCTATCGCTCTGGAGGGCGAGCAACTCGGTCGTGTCGCCTGCGGGGTTGTCTATGACGAAACGGCGGCCGCGGCTGTATTGGTCGGCGGTGCCCGCTATCAAGACCCGGAAAGCAGCATGCTCGACCTGCTCAGCCCGGTGGATCCGCCAGTTCGGCAACCACCGGTCACCAGTATCCTCTCCCGACAGCACCTCGACGGTGTAGTCGCAGCCGAGCTCATAGGTGGCGTCGGTCAGCTGGCCGTCACGGTCCAGAATCACCAGCGCTGCGACCACAGGATCCGCGGCGGCGGCGGGAAGCCAGTCACCGAGCGGCTGCCTGAGCGCATCTACGAGTTGCGCCGGTGTGACGGGCCCGCAGCCAGGCCCTAGGGCTCGCATGATGACCCCGGTCATCCGGGCGATTTCCCGCCACGCCTGCGGATGGTCATCGCGGTTGCTCCAGGCGTACCCTGCGCGGATGGCTGCAGTGACCGGCCGTTCCAGCACGGTCGGGGAAGGTGGGACGGGCATGTCCGGTGCGTGTCCTTTCAGGTTCCGGTCTCGTCGTCTGCAGGGGGCTCGCAAATCACGGCGGTGACCGCCTCGGCCCGGGTAGTGAGCCCGCCGGGGGCTGATAGCACCTCTCCGGTGCGGGCGTCGACAGTGACGCCGTCGACGACGATCGTCGGGGCGGTAGGGTCAGCGGCATCCGGGCACCAGCGGGCGACGGGGCAGGCCGCGCACCACTGACCGGGGACGGCCTTGAAGTCGATGTCACGGTGCCACGCGGATGCCAGCCGGGCCAGAATCTGGCGGGCGGTAGTGACAACGCCCGCCCCCGCTGTCTCGAACGTGATTACCTGAGCGCTGGCCGGCGTAAGCATTTCTAGTTCGACTCGTCCGGCAACATGACCGCCTGCTGTCCTGGGTCCGTCGCCGAAAACGCCGTCGGCGATCATGCAAACGGCCAGAGCTAGCTGCGGCACCAGCGACAGGGCGTTACTCGTCGTGATCTCACGTGATGCGGCGGAGGTCTTCAGCTCCCGGTACACAGGCCGCCCGTCAATACGGCACACCAGGTCGGGATTGGCGATCACCAGGACATCCGCCACGGTGTCGAACGCTGCCGCAGGCCGCTCGGCCGCGACATCGGTGACCGCGCCGGGCCGAGCGAGCGGACAGACAGCGAGGTGCTGCATTAGGAACGGCCGAAGGCGGCGATACTCGAGATCGTCCATAACCTGCGCAGCGATGCCCAGCTCACCACAGCCAGGCTCGGGCAGGTCGGCAGTCGAACAGGGACTGTGACCAGGGCGGTCGTGCGCGGCGGCCATCCATCCGTGCACCGCGATGCCGCGGCGGACGGCGTCACTGATCGTGTCATCGCCAGGGATGCGCAGCTCACGCAGGTGCGCCTGCGCCGGACAGACCTGGTAGTACCGGCCGGTGCTCACCGACCACGTACGGTGATGCGTCCCACGATCCGTCAGTCCCAGCAGGCCGGGCGCATGGGGAAGCGCCCCGCATGAAAGCTTGATCTTGCATTCGGTGCAATCACCGCCAGGAACGCGGCTCCCGCCAATCAGCATCCCGGCTGCAACAGGTCGCACCTGCTCTGAGTACCAGCGGCGGATCTCGTCGGGACGCGCGTCTATCAGCAGAGTCTCTGTCGCGTCGGTCAGCCCCACCTCCACCACACGGACCCGTGTCGGCGGCACAGCCCTGTCGGCAATTACCGCAACGGGCACGTCACGGCTCAGGTTGCCTGCCGCCAAAGACCCGGCGGAAGTGACATGCGCCAGAGCCAGCGTGGATGCATCCGTAGACTTGCCACGCGGTCGGCGATACCTGAGCCGCCGGAACTCACGCACCGTGCCGTCCGACGAGGCATACCAGCGACCCCAAGCAGTCAGCATTCGCACCGATTCGCCGGCAGTGTGCTGAACAACACGCGCCCGGCTTTGCGGGTGCAGTTCAACGCCCCCCGCAGCCAGCCCTGCGGCGAGCCGAGCGTCTGCGGCGAAATAGGCCAATGTGGCATGGCGCAGCCACTTGGCCGTGCCCGGATGCACGGTCGACCGGCGTCCGCTGAGCACATGCCCCATGGCGTATTCGATCTCGGCGCCGTCGAATTCCACCGAATCAATGATCTCCATGACAATGCCCAACGGAAACGTCTCCCACGGCGCATAACGGCGCTCCCCAGCGTCCGGCACTACCTTTGGCCGCGCCTTCAGAGCGGCGAACTCGGCGCATTGGCCATCGCCACGGTCCAGCAGGCTCCCCGCCAGCCGGACGACCTCCGCGTCGCCGACGACGCCAACGGGCATCACCCATGACATCGAAGCATCCGACCATCGTGGCTGGCTAGCGCAAAGAGGCCGACCCGGGCGCGTGCACGGCGGATGAGGGTGCCAGAGCCCCGGACACCAAGATCGGGCATAGCCTGGCGAAGGAGCGAATAAAGCGAATATGCCATGACCGCAGGCTAGAGCTAGGCACTGACAATTCACGCGGGCGACGTGCCGCTCAGAGAAGCAAACACATTTTTCACCCAACCGGGCCATCTGAGCGAACTACACCATAGTTAATTAGAACTATGGCCACACCATCTGGCGACGCCACCACAGAGCGCCACCCAACCGCGCGGAGAACGTTAGATGGTTGCGCTCCGGTAAGCGGCAGTTCAGCGAGCGCCGGGCCCCGCCTGGCGTGATGGCCGCGAGGAGCGCGCTGGGCGCGCTTTCCGGCGATGCCGGACGTATCCTAATTCGACCGTCAACTCACCATGGGGAGTTGGCGGCAACGACCTGCGCCTGAAACGTTGTGGCCAGCGCCCAGGGCTTTGTGCGCATTTCTGAGCCCGATTGGCCGGACTGCCGGGCGCCGTCCTTTGCTTCAGCGATCAGCTTGCGCGCTGCCGTGTCCATCGCTCTGGCGCCCCTGACAGCCCTTTTGCGGCGCGGTGGAGAGGTCTTCTCGGTAGGTGACGTCGCGGACCGCCGCCCTGATCGACGGCTAGCATGACCAGGACGCTACGGCGCGTTCCCGGCAGCGGTCATATCTTGCCGAAACTATCGAATTCTCCGTTTCGCGCTCCTCCGAGAAATGCATGCCATTCGCCCGGTGTAAATCGGAGAACCGGGCCTCCGGGGTCCTTGCTGTCGCGAACGCCGATCCCGCCGTCAGGCAGGCTCGCCACCTCGACGCAGTTGCTGTTGGCGAAACTCAGAGAGCTCTTGATCCAGCACGGAGCTGAACCCAGCCTTCCCGGGCGGCCCCCGAGCGTCAGTCTTCTCACGTTCTTACCTCGCTGAATGTCGTGTGATCTTTGGCCTGGTGCTTGTGACTACAGGGAGTACCCAATCAGCTACTTTGGGATACTACGGGTTTTTGTTACAGACTCTTGCCGTTGAGAAAGGATATCACTTCTGAGTCCTATTTGCCGCGATGATACGTTTGGTGTGTGCGGGGTCGCAGGTGCTCTCAGTGCCAGTGGTAGCAGAGGGGCGAGGTGGCGGCCGGGGGGCGTGGGACGATATCGCCGAGCCGGATGCCGGCGGGGGTGTCCGCCGCAGTGGTGCCGGCTTCGGCGTGCTCCTGGCAGGCGGCCTCGACGGGGCGTTCAGGGTGTTGAGCATCTGGTTGGGCCCCGGTTCTGGCGTTGCCAAGCCCGGCCCATGCCGAACGCCGGCTCCCTGAGGGAAGCTGGCCGAAGCGACCTGCGCCCCAGACCTAGCGACAAGCGCCGACGGGCTAGCGGTCGATTCCAGGCCGGGTTGATCCATATGCCTGACGCCGTCCTTTGCTTCAGCGATCAGCTTGCGCGCTGCGGTGTCTATCGCTCTGGCCCGCATCAGCACGATCAGGTCGGCGCCACCCGCGCGGCGCACTGCCTGCTCTACCGGACCCGGCCCCGCCGACATTGCAAGATCCAGCTCAGCGGCCGGCGCCCTGGCCGGCCCAGCGCCCCGATCGCCTGCGGCACGGGGCCCGCGACGGCTCTCCTGCTCGGCCCGGCTGGCTGCTCTGGCCGCTGCCCGGATCCGGCTGGGAGCGTTCATGGTGACCGCGACCGCGTCCAGCTCGACGGCCAGGCGCTCGCTGGCACCGACGGCAGCCCAGTAGACCTCGGTCAACGCTGCGGCACCAGCTAGGGTGACGTTCCAGAACGGGTACCGCGCGTCATCGGTCTCCGGGAGCGTGCGCGTCGGCACGTGTACCCGGTTACCCCGGGTCGCGGCCCGGACCGCCCGCAGGTCAGCCGCGGCCATGCAAGCCAGCGCGTCGGCCGCATGATGTATCGCGCCAACCACGACACCAGCCCGCCGGCCATCCGGGGCCAGATCCGCGATCCCGCGGACCGGCGCGCGCCGCGCACGGGCCGGTGTCCAGCCCGGGTCAGCGAACGCGAGCCGCCCGAGCCGCACGACCAGGTCGCCGGCATCGGCGATCACGGGCGAGAACAGGCCGCGCGTGTCGGTCGTCATCTCATTCCACGCCGCCCCCACGTCCCGCCACCGATCGCACGCGCAGGCCGCAGCCTCTGCCGCGCCCAGCAGCTGCGACGCCTCGACCGTCCCGCGGACGGACGGATCGGGCTGCCCGGCCAGCGTGGTGAGCATGATCTCGCCGACGTTACAGATCACGGCGGCCCCGGTCGCTGTCCACCGCCACGAGTCCGCGGTCATGGCCGGGGACCAGGCCGCCGTACGGGCTGACGCCCGGGCGATCACCCGCAGCCGCGTGGCGCTGACCGCCACCCCCTCGGCAAGCTCCCCCGCCGGCTCCGCATCCCCCGGCAGCTGCCGTTCGGGCGGGAACCAGGCCGGGATCGCGTGCAGCAGCTCAGCATCGGACCCGGCAGCGACCCCGCCCCGTCCCGCCGCGAGGACCACGCCAGCGGCCAGTAACTCCCGGCACCCCTCCGCCAGCCGCTGCGACACCGCGACCGGGACACCCGCGTCCGCCGCCGCTGCGGCGGCCAGCCGCGCCGTCAGCACCCCGAGCTGCTGCGCCCAGCGGCCCGCCTCCGCCAGCACCGCCGCGGTCACCGCGGCGGAGGTGATCACCGCGGACCAGTCCGAGCGCGGCAGCACCTCACCATCGGCACCCCTGGTGAAGTGAGTGCGGAGCAGATCCCGGCCAGCGGCCAGCGCGGTCCCGGCCGCCGCCAGCCGGGCCGTCATCGCATCCGCCGCCCCCTCCCCCACGTCCCCCGAATCAGGACCCTCGGCGCCCAGGCATGCGGCGGCCAGCTGCAGCGCCTCGCGCGCGTCCACCGCGGCCCGCGCCTGCGGGTCCACGCCGCCGCTGGTGATCGCCTCGGCCACGCCGTACGGAGCGCTATCACCCAGGTAACGCGACAGGGTCAGGGCGGCACGGCCGATCAGCCGCGCCGCCCCGGCCACGCTCTGCCCGCGCAGGGCACTGTCCTGGACCGCGGCGCAGGCGTCGAGATGCCCGCGAGCCCGGTCCAGCACCTCCCCGAACGTCGCCGCGCCCATCAGCCGTCCCGCGCCAGCAGCTCACGGATCCGCGCCGCAGCCGCAGCCGCCTGCCCGCACGCCTCCCGGTCACCGCCATCGCCGGCCTCGCGCGCCGCAACGGACATGCGCGCGCCGAGTGCCAGAGCCAGGCCGGCCAGGTCGTCCGCGGCCATGTCCGGATCAGCGTTAACGCAAACCACCCCGCTGGTCACCGCACCATGGCCAGCGGGCAGCGACGGAGCTGAATCGACGAGCAGCCGGCCCTCGGCGGCGGCGGCCGCCGCGAACGCGAACGCCGCGGACAACTCGGCCGACCGCTGCTCGCCGTCCCGGCACCCGGCCAGCAGCACGCTGAACGCATCCCACGCCGCCGCTAGCAGCTCACTAACCCCAGCCGCCGCGTCCAGCCGTGTCAACGTTTTGTCAATATCTGTCATCGCGCCCTACCTCTCCTGGTGCCCAGCGCCGACAATCCTGGCCCGCGTCCGGAATCGGGGGCAGGACCGGGACTCCCGTCTGTGGACAAGCTCCCGCACCGGCCCGCACCTGCGCCCCCGCCGTCGGCCCCTGGCGTTCCGGCGACCGCACCGTTCCGCCCTGCGCTCCGCGCACGCCTGCTCTCCGGACAGTCCGGCTCTCCCGACCAGCGCCGGAGCGCCCAGCGCACCCAGCGTGCGGAACGGCCCAGCCGCCGCCTGGGAGCGGCCCGACCACGCCGCCGGAAAGCGAAGACGCGGGGCAGGGCAGCCGACTAGTCCCACGCCGGGCAGCCTCCCAACGGAACGCGGGCCGCTCGCCGCCCGGAGGCACGGCATGCCGCTGTCGTGCAAAGAAGCCGCCAGGGACGACGGCCCAGCCTGCCGTCTGCCTGCAGTCATCAGGGGACGAGATCGCCGGGCGCTACCCGTTACCGCGGAAGATGATGATGCACATCCGACGCCAGTTAGCTGCGCTGCACAGACCACTGAACGGAACGCGCAAAGACTGTCGTGCGCCATTATTCCGTTATTGAACCGCAGTGAACGCCGGTGAACGCCAGTGAACTCAAGAAAGCATCCGGCTCTATCATCGATGCGCCGGCAAGACGAACCATAGATGCAAGCCATGTGCAATCTTAGCCTTCTGAACTGGGGATACTCGTTCTTCGGCGAGAATCCTACCATCGGCGCAACGGGCAGCCAAAGGACATTCCACCACGTCCAAAGAACACTCAGAAAGCACCGCGAAGCAAGATATGCATAAACCCGGAATAACTCTGGACCGGGCGCGGTCCGCAGATACATAATTGACTCCAGCGCAATCCGGGAAAGGAGCAGGGGGCCGTCCTGGCGTCCGGGACCGGCGCTGAAGAGCAGCATTGGGGATGCTGGAATGGTTCACGCAGGCACTGATCAGCAGCACGCCGGCGGCAGGCCCGCCGGACGGCGGTCGCGTCACCCAGCCAGGCGGGTCCGCAGGGTCGAGTTCACCCTCACCGACCAGGAGTACGCCGACCTGGACGCCGCCGCGACGCGAGCCGGCCTGGCAAAGGGCGCTTACGCAGCCCAGGCGACGCTCGCCACCGCCCGTGGCGACAGCGGCCAGGCCGGCGCTCCGCTCCGCGAAGCGCTGGCGGAACTGATCCGCTCCGCGGGGCTGGTCCGCCGGATCGGCGTCAACCTCAACCAGGCCGTCGCGAAACTGAATGCCACCGGGCAGCGTTCCGACGATCTTGTTCCGTACGCGGCGGAGAGCGCCCGGAGAGCACGCCGCCTGGACGCAGCCGCGGACGAGCTGCGGAAGAGGCTTCCGTGATCGGAAAGGTTCTCCGCGGCGAACGGCCCGGCGGGCTCATCTACTACCTCTACGGGCCCGGTCGGCACGCGGAGCATACCGACCCGCACATCGTCGCCGGGTGGCGGCACCCCGCCGAACTAGAGCCGCCGCTGCGTCCCACGGGTGGCAGGGACTTCCGCCGCCTGAACGGGCTGCTGCAGCAGACCGTCTCCGCGCTCGGCCCCCGCGCACCCAGCCGCCCGGTCTGGCACTGCACCGTCCGGACAGCCCCCGGTGACCGGATGCTCAGCGACGACGAGTGGGCGCACGTGGCCGCCGAGATCATGCACCGCACCGGCCTGTCTCCCCACGGGCAGGAAGACGACGCAGTCCGGTGGGTCGCCATCCGGCACGCCGACGACCACATTCATATCGTCGCCACCCTGGCCCGCCAGGACGGCGGACGGCCCCGCCTGTCGAACGACTATTACCGGGTACGTGAGGCGTGCCTGGCTGTCGAGAGCCGTTTCGGCCTGCGGCGAACCGCGCCCGGTGACCGCACCGCCGCCACCCGCCCGACCCGCGCGGAGACCGAGAAGACCGGCCGCCGCAACTGGCACGAAGCGCCTCGCGTCACCCTCAGGCGCGAAGTCAGCACCGCAGCCGCGATGGCAACCGGCGAGCAGGACTTCTTCGCCCGCCTGCAGGCTGCCGGCGTGCAGGTCCGCCCGAGGTACAGCACCCGCAACCCGAGCGAGGTCACCGGCTACTCTGTGGCGCTCCCCCGCGACACCACGAGCACCGGTGAGCCAGTGTGGTACGGCGGCGGCAAGCTGGCCGCCGACCTCACCTTGCCCAAGCTCCGCCACCGCTGGGCCGACATCAACTCAGGCAGCCGCCCCGTTCCGGGCGACCGGCTCACGCCGCAGGAACGGGCCGCGATCTGGGAGCACGCCAGCCGGACCGCGACGGACGCGACCGACCGGATCCGGCACCTCGCCGCCGCTGGTCGCCCGTCCGATGCGGCGGACGCCGCCTGGGCGACCGGCGACATCCTGCACGCCGCGGCATCAGCGCTCGGCAGCCGGGTCATCCGGCAGGCTGCCAGCGCCTACGACCGCGCCGCCCGCGTCCCGTACGGCCGGATCCCCGCGCCGACGCCAACCGGAACCGGGCTGCGCCGGGCCGCCCGCCTGCTGTCAGCTGCCGCGATGGTCAGCCACGATCGCACCCTCGCCCAGGCCGCGCTGATCGTCCGCCTCGCCGCCCTCGCCGACGCCATCACCGAGCTCCGCCAGGCCCAGCAGCACGCCGCCCAGGCCGCCGCAGCCCGCCAGACCGCCGAACGGCTGCACGCCGCGGTGAGCGGGACCAGCGGGCTGTTCCCGCAGGGGCGTGCGCCGTCCACCGCAATGGCTGACCTGGCAGGGGTGGCGTTCCCCAGCCAGCGGACTTCGCGGCGACCCGCAGCCGCACCCGGCCGACCGGTCACGCGCCGGACCGGTCAGCGACCGCAGCGTGGGCCATCCCCACCCCGACCATTCGGCCCAGCCCGGTGACAAGCCCGCAGCGGCAAGACCTAAAGATAAGGAGAACAGCGCATGGAACCCGGCCACCACACCGATCCGCTGGAGGAAGCCCTCAGTCACGGCTCGCAGCGGGTCGCCCAGTTCGCGTCACTCGCCGGCGCGATGGCCCAGGTCGTCATCCAAAGACGAGCACTGCACGATGCCAGGACGGCCGCCCGGGACGATGAACGCGCCACCCGGATCCTCGACGAGCAGGAGCGACTGATGCATCATCAGGCCCGGCTCGGCTGGTCCCCCGCTCACGACGCACAGTGGCTCGCCCACGCCGACCTGCCCCAGACCGGCCGCGCCTGGGCCAGCGCCGCCAGCTACGCCGACACCGATCCCCTCGCCGCATCGGCCATGCGCAAATGCGAAGACCGGCTGCGCGTGCTCCACCCGCACGCCATGACCCGGTACGACCGGCTCAGAACGGACGGCATGAGCCCGCTCGACGCGATGCGGGACACCGCCCCGCTGTTCAGCCGCACCCCCGACATCCGCGTCGGTGACCCCGTTCCCGCCCGCCAGGCGCTGCCCGCCAGCACCGGACAAGACGCCACGCTGCCGACCGATCAGGCGCGGCGGGTCCCGCCGGACCCCGTGCCTGGAGCGGACGCCGACCACGCCGCCGAACTACGCGGCCTGCAGCTGATCACCCGCATGCAGGCCAGCGCAGGCGCCACCGGGCAGCCCGAACCCGGCCTCGACGAACTAGCGATGGCGCTCGAAGCGACCACGAATCTCCCCCACCACGTCATCGACAAGATCACCAGACAGGCGGTCACCAACGATGCGCGCAGCAAGCAAACTCGCGTCACGGCCACGGCCGGCGGCACCGATCTCGCGGCCGCCCTGGACCTTGCCGCAACTGCGGCAGACGACCTGATCACGGGGCCTGCAGCTCTCCACGGTCACGGAACCGGCGCCGGCTCGGCCGGCTCGCGCTCCGGCCGGTCAGCAGTTCAACTAGCAGCCGAGAGCTTCCCCCACAGCGCCGCCGACGCCGTCCATGCGGCATCCACAGCCAGTACCACCCGCAATGCGCGACTATCCACAGCCAGTACCACCCGCAATGCGCGACTATCCACAGCCGCCGGTATTACGAAACGGCCAGGCGGTCCTGCGTGAGACCCTGGCCAGCGGAGGAACGCCATGAACGCGCTAGCCCACAGCTACTCCTTCTGGATCGCGCTGATCTTCGGATTACTCGGCCTTTACGTCCTGCCCACAGTCATCGCCGCTATCCGCGGCGTGGAAGGCCTGGGCTGGATCATCGTGATCAACCTGCTCCCCACCGGCATCGGCTGGCTCGCCGCCCTCATCGCCGCACTCATGCTCCCCCGCCGAGCGTCCATGGCACCACCGTCGTCGTGCCGGAACATGCGTGCTAGGCCTATCCCACCCACATGGTGATTCCGTCTGGGCCGCTGGCAGTGACCTGTCCTTGCCGGACATGGCCGGCCTATGGCCCGGTGCCAGGCCTGATGACGCCATATTGGGCTGGCAAGCTGCCTGCCGCCGATGCGGGTCAGGGGCATGCCGACGGCGAACTCTGACGCGCTGGGTCTCCGCACTAGGCTCTGGACGATTGTGGCGTCAGCGACTGACTCGCAATGCGGTCATTGCGAGGGCTTATGGCAGCCGGGCTCACCTTGACCTGAGACGCCAGCATACTGACGTCAGATGTCTCGGTGGAGGCTTGTGTGACCATTGAGACTGGCGTCAGCAGGTTGTCGGCGAACTCGCTAGCTGCTCGCTAGGCGCGCCAGTTGTATCGTCAGTTCCAGCTGCTGTGACGGTGAGGAGGCTGGCCGCCTGGCATGCGGTGACCTGCTCGACCAGCCCGGGAGGCGGCCGGAACGGCGGCGCCGGCATCCGGTTCAGCTCGGCGATGTGCGGCGCCAGCAGCGCCCGGACCTGCTCCGGTACGCTCGCCAGGTCCAAGGAAGTTGTTTCATGCGCTGCCGTCGAGCCTGGTCGTCAATGCCCCCACATGCCAGCGGATGGCCCGTCCTACTCCCCGCCGCGCTCAGCTTCGAGGATGCCCAGCTGGCTGTACGTGGCGGTCATGCCGGCCTGGTTGCCGAGCCGCTCAAAGGTGTCGAGGGCGCGCTGGTACTGGCGGGCGGCCTCGTCCTAGTCCCCGCGGTCCTGGGCGAGGGTGCCGAGCTGGTGGTAGGCGGCAGCCATGCCGGCCTGGTTGCCGAGTCGCTCGAAGATGTCGAGGGCGCGCTGGTACTGGCCGGCGGCTTCGTCGTAGTCCCCGCGGCCCTGGGCGAGGGTGCCGAGCTGGCCGTACGTGGTGGCGATGCCGGCCTGGTTGCCGAGCCGCTTGTCGATGTCGAGGGAGCGCTGGTACTGGCGGGCGGCCTCGTCGTAGTCCCCGCGGTCCTGGGCGAGGATGCCGAGCTGGTGGTAGGCGGTGGCCATGGCGGCCTGGTCGCCGAGCCGCTCGAAGATGTCGAGGGCGCGCTGGTACTGGCCGGCGGCCTCGTCGTAGTCCCCGCGCAGGTGGGTGAGGATGCCGAGCTGGCCGTAGGAGCCGGCCATGGCGGCCTGGTCGCCGAGCCGCTCAAAGGTGTCGAGGGCGCGCTGGTACTGGCGGGCGGCCTCGTCGTAGTCCGCGCGGTCCTGGGCGAGCATGCCGAGTTGGTGGTAGGTGCTGGCCATGCCGGCCTGGTCGCCGAGCCGCTCGAAGATGTCGAGGGCGCGCTGGTACTGGCCGGCGGCTTCGTCGTAGTCCCCGCGGTCCTGGGCGAGGATGCCGAGCTGGCGGTAGGTAGCGGCCATGACGGCCTGGTCGCCGAACCGCTCGCTGATGTCGAGGGCGCGCTGGTACTGGCGGGCGGCCTCGTCGTAGTCCCCGCGGTCCTGGGCGATCATGCCGAGGTTGTGGTAGGAGGTGGCCATGGCGGCCTGGTCGCCGAGCCGCTCGAAGGTGTCGAGGGCGCGCTGGTAGTGGCGGGCGGCCTCGGCGTAGTCCCCGCGTTGGTGGGCGACGATGCCGAGCTGACCGATCCACGCGTCTTGCCGGGGTGAATCCGCGGGCAGCCGGGACAGGGTGTCGTGGATCAGCGCGGCTTCCTGGTCCCAGGCACCCCAGGTGTGCAGCTCACTGCAGATCGATTCGGTCACCCGGTCCGCGTCCTCGGTGTCGCCAGCAGACAGCAGGTGGTGACGCGCTTCGAGCAGATCATGCACATCTGCTGTCTTATCCTGCGGCCATACCCGGGCCCGCCACTGCCAGTACCCGGCCGCCTGCCGGTGTGCTAGGTCCAGCCGCGGATACTGCTCGCGGTCGGCCCGTGCGGCCAGCGCGGTGGCGGTCCACCGGTGCACGAAGAACCGCCGTTCCCGGCCTGTTCCGCCGATGGTGAGGAGGCTGGCTTGCTGGCACGCGGTGATCTGCCCGGCCAGGCCCGGCGGCGCCCGGAACGGCGGTGCCAGGGCCCGGTTCAGCTCATCTATGTGCGGTACGAGCAGCTCCCGGACCTGTTCCGGCACGCTCGCCAAGTCCACGCCCTCATCCACGGCAATCCCAGCCGCGGCCAGGTCCTCGGCGATGCGCCGGGCGGCGGCCGCCCGGTCCGGCATGTCCTCAGCGCCGGGGTCGGGCTGCCCGGCCTGGAACAGGACCGCGTTCAGGTCCACGGGTTCCCGGTACACCGACACGCCCAGCAGCAGCTCCGCCGCGCCGGGGACCTCCGCAACGCGGCCGACCAGGTCATCGAGCAGCACGTCATCCGCGGCGAGCGCCACGATCTCGGCGAGGGCGGCGTCCAGTCCTGTCCGGGCGGCCAGCCACCGGTCCCGGCTGGCGCCGCCGAGGCGGCGGCTGATCGCGGCCTCCAGCCGGGCGGTGACGTCCGGGTAGCGCGCGGTCCCGCCGGACAGCAGGGCGTCGAGGTACTCCAGAGACCGGGGATGGCCGCCGGCCAGCCGCCAGACCCGGTGCAGCTGGCCCTCATCGAGCCGGTCCAGCGCCGGGAGTGACCAGGCGAGCTTCATCGTCTCGGCCCGGGACAGCGGCCCCAGCTGCCGGAACGACAGCGCCCGTTCCGCGCCGCCAGGCAGGATGAACGGGTACCGGGAGGTGATCAGCAGCCTGGCTGCTCCGGGATCGGATGCCCATGCGGCCAGCAGGCCGGCCAGGATCTCGTCGTCGACCGCATAGTCGCAGCCGTTGCCGGGCTGGAGGTTGTCCTCGAAGTTGTCCAGCACCACCAGCACCGGCACGGCACCTAGGACATGCTCGCGCAGGACAGCCCAGCGGTCCTGCCACCTCAGGTCGGCGCGGGCGGCGACGTCTAGGCCGCGGATCGTGTCATAGTTGCCGTGGCCGCGGACTAGCAGTTCGCGGCGGACGGTAGAGATCACAGCGTCGAACAGGCCTTCCAGGGTCAGCGGCCCGGCCAAGCTGACCAGTACCCGGCTTGGGTCGTTGGCCAGGACACGGGTGGTAATCTCGGCGGCCAGGGTGGTCTTGCCGGTCCCGCCGATTCCGCAAATCACGATCCCCGCCATGGCTGGTCCGGTCAGCTCGGCGGGCCAGGACCGCTGCTCGGCTCGCCGCCCGACGAAGTACCAGTCGTCCCGCCCGGCCAACCCGGCGATTCGTGGCCGGGACGGCCCGGCAGGCACCGGGACAGTTCTCTCCGGGTCCAGGACAGGCACGGACCCGGACCCGGCCAGGATCGTGACGGTGGCCCATTCGCCGAGTGCGGCCAGGTCCTGATCCCGCTCGTCGGAGGACGTGTCCAGCTCGGCCTGGACCTCGCGGCGGGCGGCGGACAAGGCGGCGACTACGTCCGGGTTCCGGGCGCGGGCGAGCGCGCCGTAGACCCGGGCGAGCAGCCGGGTGGCGTAGATGTCGGTGACCGAGGTCTCGGTGGCGATTACCGCCGCCGCGCCGTGCTGGCACAACGAGGCCGCGAACGACGGCCCTCCGCCGGCCCCGGCGGCGTCGGTGTAGCAGGCTGCCAGGGTGATCACCGGCGGCATCCGGCCCGCCGGGACCGCCAGGTCCAGGAACTCCGCCCCGGTGACCGGCCGGGCCGTGCCGTCGTCGTCCTCTAGGTCCAGGGCGCCGGGGGAGCCGTGGCCGGAGATGTGCAGGATGTGGACCGGTCCGCGGTCCAGCTCGTCCCGGATGGCCGCTACGGTGGCGAACGGCACCACCCGCACGTCGGCGGCGTCCTGCCGTGCGGACCGGACGGCGGCGAGGACGTTCCGCAGCTCCCGCTCATAATCCAGCACCGGCCCGCCCCCATGGGTCGGGGCCGCGATCGCGACCACGATCCGCAGCGGCCCCGGCACCGCCCGAACCTGGCCGGCATCAGTCTTTCGGTACAGGCTGACCAGACGGTGCAACACCAGCGCCCGCCCGCCCGGGCCGGGCAGCGCCTCCCACGGCAGCCCCGCCAGCTCCGGAGGCACCGCCACGCCCAGCCGGACCAGCTGATGCGCCCGCTCCGCCGCTGCCAGCACTTTCTCGAGCTCGCCCGCGACCGGGTCGGGCACGAACGACTCGGCGAGTAGCCGCCCGGCCCGGCTCAGCGACAGCACCTGCGCCCGCTCCGCCAGATCCGCCGGCCCGCGCACCGCCAGGACCGGCCGGGCCCGCGCCCGCCGCACCTCATTTACCGCCTCCGCCAGACCCGAACGCACCCCGCCGTGCGCCGCGGACACATCGACCCCCGGCCCGATCAGCGTTACCCGCTCCGCGGTCACCGTCAGCAGCAGATCGACGGATCCGGCCAATTGCGGCTCCTCGATCGTCACGTCCGCGACGCCGTCCAGCAGCGCCGCCAGATCCTCGGTCCGGGCCACCCACACCGTCCCGGCCAGCCACCCGTCCGCGCTGTTATACCGCCCGGACACCACCCCGGCCACCGCGCCGTCGCTGTCCCGGATCACCGGCGCGCCGCTCATCCCCGGCAGCACGGCGTCCGCGGTCATCCGCCCGACCCGCACCGCGTCGTCCCACATCGCGGCGCCCGCCCACGAGCCGACCGCGGTCAGGAACCGCGCCGTCCGGCCCGGATCATCGACCACGCAGTGCCCCGTGACCGACACCCCCGCCCGCAGCACCACCCCGTCCGACGCCGTCAGCGGCCCCGCCGTCCCCGCCAGCCCGCTGCCGGCGCAGGTCAGGACCGCCAGATCATGCATCGGATCCACCCGCGCGACGACCGCACTGATCGGGTCCCCGCCCGCCAGCGGATCCACCAGAACCGCCACATCCGGATCCCCCGCGCCGATGTCCTCCAGCACATGCCACGCCGTCACCAGCACCCCCGGCGCCACCTGGCAGCACGTCCCCACCGGATTGCCGTCACCGTCGAGCACCCGGCCTAGATACCCCGGAACCATCACCCCGTCCCCAGCCGCCGACCCGGCCATCACACCAGCCGCGCCGGATCAGCAGTCAACGACGCCGCAGGCAGCGGATCAGCCGACGCCGCCAACGGCACCGGCACCGGCGCCGAGCCCGCCGCGGGCCGGGACTCGCTGTCATAGCCGAGCCGGACCAGCAAGCTCGCCTCACCTGCCGCGCCCGCCATGATCACCCCGCCCGACGCGGAGAAACGCAGCCCAAACTCGACTTCCACCCGATCCGGCCGGACCGCCCGCGCCGCCGCCTTCTCAATCATCTCCGCCGTCGACCGCGCCACCTCCACGATCACATCCTGCGCGCGCCCGAACGCCTCTAACGCATTCGCGGCCGCCCTCGCCGTCCGTCCTGACGTCGCCTCGGTCCCGGCCGCTGGGACCGTCTCGACCTCAATCTCGATGTCCCCGATCCGGACCGGAATCCGCCCGCCAGCCACCACACCACCCGCCCCTCACCCGCCAGGAAACAGCCAAGAGCTGACCGGCAAGCCATTTCATCTCAGCCAAACCCTATCCCGGCCAAACCCGCCGCGTCACCAATCGGCTACGACCTGATGCGCGATTCGACCAGCGAGGACATTCATGCGCCATAGCGGATCTTAAGACCGATACCCCGCACATTTGACCTGTGCTGGCCGCCCCACCAGCGAAGCCCTGGGGCACACATTGGGCACGTTCAAAATGCTGCTGGCAAGTCGAGGCGGTGGTCGTCCAGCAGGATTGAACTGCGCACACCGGCTCCGAAGACCATGGGCGGATTCCCGGTCACACCTGGCCTGACCTGCGCAGTGACCGCTGAGGCGCGCTGCGAGCGCCGTTTCTCTATCGCAGGTCTCTCGCGATCATGGCCTTGGAACAGCCAGATCCGCATGCTTGACTCGGGGCGCCGACGGCAACGCGCGGGGACCGTTGAAGATTCGGCCGTGGGGGGACATTGGCCGCCTGTTGGCTGGGGTGCTACAGCTCCATGGCCCGGAGGGCAGTGGCTGCCTGCGCCGCGTGGCCAGGCCGTTTCAGCGACTTCACCGAAGTGGTCTTCGCAGGCCATAGACAAGCGGCCCGTGAGCCCTGCGGCATTCCGGCCCGATGGCATGTCACCGGCGCCGCTGTTCTAGGCCGAAGTTCCCTCCTGTGATCCGTGCGGATGGCCGTTTACCTGGGCTTTTGAGGTGGTGCGGGGTGGACTGCTGACTACGTGGTCCCGACGCGGTGGCTGACGCGGAGCAGGTCGAGGGCCTGGCGCTGGGTCGGGGTGGGGGTGGTGACCAGCCGGAAGCCGGGCAGCGCTGGGTCGGCGGGCTGGATCTGGTTGAGGCAGATGGTGGCCAGGTCGGCGAGCAGGCTGTCGAAGCTGTGCACGGGAAGGTTACCAGTGGTGCGCTTGGCGGCGGCCTTGGCCAGGGCTCGCGGAGAGCGGGCGGCGGGGGCGACGGGGTGGTGCGGGCGGCTTGGCTGTTGTCTTGTCGTCGTCGGTGAACAGGATGGGCGCGAGGCGGGCGTGCACGTGCCAGGTGATGTAGTAGGAGATCATCCGCAGGAACACGTGGGCGCGGACCCGGGTCTCGGTGCGGTGCCGGATGGGGCGGATGTCCAGGTGTTACCGTCCTCGCTATTTGAACATCAAGCGGCTGAATTATGTGGCGACGATTCGGCAGGGCTTCGCGGGCATCACGGGGAGCCCGATCACGTAGCGTGACTGGCGGCGGGGGTGCTGTTGCGCACGTACCCGCCGTTCGGACCTCCAGTTCGCCGTGGAAGTCGACGGGACGGTGAGCGCAGATCGGGACACTATGTACTCGCCGGGAGTGGTCCGCGCTCGAGAACTTCGGCCAGATGGGCGGCAGCCTGTTGGAGCGCGTGCGCATCGCCCATCCAGGCATTCCAGCGGAGGGCTCCGAGTCCGATGCCCAGCTCGTAGCAGTGGTGCCGTAGAGGGGCATCGACCAAGGCGTCAGCATCGTCTTTGATCGAGAGCTCCTGATGGATCAGGTGCCACAAGTCGAATGCCGCGATCCCCGGGTACCAGATGGAGCAGAAGGTGCACCAGGCCGTGTCGAACAGGAAGTCGCCGCGCACCGAGAGCTTCCAGGAGAAGACCGCGTTCGGACGGCTGGCGTCTTCGGTCACCAGGACGTTGGCGTGGAGCAGGTCCCCGTGGACCAGGTCGCGCCTCTCGGGGCAGGCGCCGGCAAGGTCGCGGACGCGAGCTTCACAGGCCCGGAAGATCCGGTCGAGGTCGCTCTGCGCGCTGAGGGCTACTCGCCAGCCGTGAACCGGCTGCGTCGGGTCGTCAACCAGGCGGTCACAGAGCCAGGCTCGCCAGGAGAGGCCGCTACGAGGTGGCCGCCATTGCCAGCCGACCGGCAGGTCCGGACTCTTCGGCACTCTGAAAAGGGCGCCGAGCAGGGATGCCAGCATTGGGCCTGCCACATCGGACTGATCGGGCCGGACATCTTCGAGGTTGGTCCCGTAGTGGCGAACTGAGACGGCGTAGGCGCCGTCGAAGGCATCGCCGACTTCGAGCACCATGGGCACTGGGAGCTCGGGCGAGGAGAAGGACACAGCTGCCCTGTCGGCCTCGAACCAGTCCTTGTCGGGCCCGAAGCGGACGACCAGCGCGTGCCCGGCGTGCGAGAAGGAGTAGGCGGAGGACCAAGATCCGCCCCCGAGCGGTTGCAGCTCCTCGACCGCGCCGTACTTACCCGCCAGAAAGTCCCGCGCCTGGCTCTCGAAGACCCGATGACCCACACCCCCATGTTGCCCTGCGGTCGTCCCCGGCTGCCACAAGAGGGTTGGAGCCGGCTCAACATCAGAACTGGCAGATCTCCCAGCGGAGATAGCCGGGCTAGCACGCTCCGTGACAGCCGTTGCTGCGCAAGGAGCGCTGCCGTTGATCATGGTCTGATGTGCAGATAAACAGGCCGCCAACACCAGGTCGGTGTTGAAGGCCCGGAACGCGCGCTCGACGTGGGCGAGGGCCTTGTCGGAGGAGACGACCTGGATGCTGTCCAGGCCGCCGGCTTCGACGCTGGTGCGCAGCACGTAGATCCCGTCGAGGGCGGCCTCGGCGGTGATGGTGCCGGGGTTGCGGGCGTAGCTGAAGTGGTCCTCGCCGATGTCGGTGGTGAAGTGCTTGCCGACCTTGCGGCGGCTGAGCGCCCTCGCCGCGCGCACCGCGATCTTGTACCTACCGCGCAGCGGCTGCCGGGCCCGCGTGCAGGCGGCGGTGATATTCTCCAGGTCGGCCTCGGTGGCGGCCAGCAGCGCTTCGCGCTTGCGGGCGCGCTCGGCTTCCAGGAACGGGTTCTTGCAGGCGACCAGCCGCTCGCCGGGGAAGTCGGGGTGGCTGATCTCGGCCAGGTCCGCGGTATCGAACAGGGTCAAGGCGGGCGGGCCGCTGGCGGCTTCGAACAGGTTCAGCCATTCCCGTGCGCGGTGCCATCCTTCGGGCAGGTGCAAGGTGATGTGGCCGCGGCCGGCGGGCTATCCGGGCCGCGACGGCGATGAGACGGCGTGGTAGCGCCAGGCCGGGAACAGCTCGTCCTGGCCCTCGCGCGGGCTGAGGTCCCTGACCCGCCGGACGATCAGCCGGGCGGTGATCGCCTGCCCTTTCCTGGATGTGAACGGGGTGTACCGGGACCTCGGCCACCTCGGCGTCGCTCACCCAGCGGCCCAGCTGGTCATCGAACATGGCCCGCGCTAGGCGATGGGTGTCCACGCGTCGTCGCCGATGCCGGCGATCGCAGTCCGGACGTGGCTGTTCATCAGCGCGGTCACCGATAAGTACGCCCCGGCCCGGCGCACCGTGCCGGCGAACGCCGCCGAGCAGGACGCCGAGTCAGCCAGCACCACCAGCATTCACCCGGTGGACCGAGGCTAAGAGGCTAAAGCGAGGGCGCGGATCGGTAGTCACCGCCAGACTGAGGTGACCGTAGTCGTGCGGTAGCCGACCATACGGGAGATGTTCTCCGAGCGGCACCTCAGCGTCGGGCCGCTGCGACACACTACGGTCGTCCTGATCAATACTGAGCGGGATAGCCATTCAGCACTAAACGCTGTAAAAGCACTATTAAGAGAGGCCCGGCCGGATGACAAACAACGAAAACCCTCGACAGGAGACTCCCACACACATCGAGTTCGACTCCTGGGAACACCTTGCGCAGGAATTGATCAAGACCGCCAAGCACTGGATATGGCGCGGGCAGGAAAATTATGATTGGACGCTTGCCACGCGCGTGGGTCGTGAGCTACGGGCGGCAGATCCTCAAGAGACCAAGACCTGGACACAGATTGAGAACTCGACAATCGGTTATTTTATGGACCGCTCGGCAGGCCTATTGGAGATTGTTCCTGATGAGCACGATCTACTTTCCTGGCTGGCCCTTATGCAACACTACAATGCACCAACCAGACTACTGGACTGGTCATTTTCGCCTTTCGTCGGCATATATTTCGCCTACGAGCGCCAGACGGACGGAGATGCAGCCCTCTACGCGCTCAATCACTACATGTGCCGTCGGATCAATGTCCAGGTACTTTTTCCTTATTCTTGGGACCACCTTGGCACAACAGGGCTAACAAGAACTGATGCCGACGGAAACGCGACTACGACTTACCCTGGTAGATCTCTCTACAGACGCGATCACGAGAATGAGATCCTTAGATGGGCTATTCAAGTAGAGTCAAGGTGCCCTCTTCCTACAGTTCCCCTCCAGCAGGACGCCCGGATGAGCGCTCAGCAGACCGTGTTTACGTTAATGGGTGACCTGCGAATAGACATCGACGACTGGTTTGACAAGGCAAACTGGCAACTCCCTGAGCGCAGACCCGGTGGTATGATCGCTGGGACCGACAGTACAATATGGCCACTTGACGAGCCCGGGCAGCTGCTCAAGAAGTTCCGCCTCCGACATAGCTGGCGCAAAGATGCCCTGCAAACCCTCGAAACGATGGGCATTACGGCAGGATCGCTTTTCCCTGGACTGGACGGCATCGGCAGAGCCGCTTCCGCTCACTTTGCCTCTCTAGAACTCACCCAACGAGACGTGCTGACAGGCTGGATCATCGAGGCATCACGCACAACCTGACCCGGGCGGCCGGATGCCTGGCCTCACGGTCCCACGCCAGGGCCAGAGGCGCGACGATCCGCCGCGACCTGATCAACCTCGCCGCGCGGACCGCGCGGCACGGCCGCGGCCACCTGACCCTGCACCTCCCCGCAGGCTGGCACCGCCAGGCCGAATGGATGCACCTGTTCGAAGCCGCCTGCGGCCCACCGCTCACCCATGCGGCCTGACCAGCCCCGACGCGGTCACGCGCCCCCGCCCAAGCCCGCCGGCACACGCCCGCCCATCCCGACCAGCAACCAGGACAAGCCGCAGGACAAGTCAGCGGCCAGGCAAGCACGCCCGCGCGGAATATCAACGTCACCGCCCCCCGGCTGACAACCCGGAAATGATCACTAGCATTCACACGGTCAATCGAGGCTAAGGCATCCGCAGATGCGTCCCGGAGAAGCCCCTCCCCGCCGTCAGCACACTCGTCCCAAGTGTTGCGCGCCGGCCCAGCTTGTAGCACATATGCCAGGCAAATGTCCAACTTGTCGTTTGCCGTCTCACGCCATCTATCGACCTGCACTAGAAGCTCGTTTATTTCATGTTCTGCTATAGCGCGATTAAAGAGATTCTGTAGTACGTTCCAGCTTGGTCGCTGAGGCATTCTTCCCCTTGCTGTCCTCGATGCGCGGAGTGATAGCTATCGCGAGCAGCTGAGCTGTGTCGTCGATTGGCACCGTTCCGGTGAGCTTGAGAGTGGCACGCCCAGATGGACCTTCTGCTGAGACCGTAGTAAGTGCTTGACTCGGAATTGAATGATGCCGCTCCCACCATGAAGCGATCATCTGTGCTAGGTCCCTCACGGTTGCAGGACCTTGGGCAATAGAGATAAGAGTCGTGGCGACCTGCACCGCATCGAGAGCGATGACTGGGATGATCGACAGGTCCGAGCGCAGGAGAGGAAGACGCCCCGCCTGACCGGACCCTTCAAGCTCATCGGCTAGGTCGACTGGCAGTTTGGCCACGATTCGATCATTTATCATGAATAGAGCGTAGCAGCATACGACATGGGTGCGGCTTTTCTGGAGTGATTGGTCTGGCCAACGCTGTGAGTGAGAAGTCGGAGTGGTAGCGGCTGAGGTGGTTGCGCTGGTGCTCTTGGGTCATGTAGTGGGCCTGCTGGGCCACCCGCGCCGGTCCCGCTTTACGTTCTTCTCTTAGCCTCGATCCACCGCGTGAATGTTGGGCCGTCGGGGTGTTGTAATGCGAAAGGTGCCCTCTGAGCTGGGACGATGGGAGTTGCTGATACTTCCGTCACCCGGCCGGAGAGAACACCGCGCAAGTGCAATTGTCGAATGATCCGCTCAGGACCAGCGCGTGCTTTGATGACCCGAATCTCGTGTCGTGCGCCGGGCTGGTCCCGGTCATGTCGCTGGCCGAGCGCACGGTGAGCCTGTGGGCAGGTGGCTCTCAATCCAGAGCAGTCCTGCCAGAGGGCGGGACCGGCACCCAGTTCAGGGTCTGCTCACCGATGCAGGGATCACCTGCGTCGAACTGAAAGGTGATCTTCGGGGCAAGCCGGTCAGCACGTCATCCACGTGTTCGAGTGTTAATCCGGTGCAGCGGTGGGCACCTGCAGCGACGACGAGCGGGATCTCGGGCTATTCCAGGGTGGTCGTTTCTCCCTGCGGAACAAGCGCCCGCCCCTCCCGCGTCGAACCGGGCGATGTGCTCGCACAGCAGCGCGACGAGCTCGGGTGGAATGAGCAACTCTGCGCGTAGGCCTGCGGACGCAGGGGATCGATGGTCTCCGCTGGCCGTCGACGACGGGCCGCTATGTGTAGTACGCCTCGACATCGGGGAGGTCGAGGCGGATCACATAGATGGCGTGGGTGGGGTCGGCGGGGTCGGTGAGGAAGCGGACGCGTTCGCCGGTGCGGATGGTGCGGAAGCCTTCGGTGACGATGTCGGCGTAGCTGAACGAGCAGATGGCACCGGTTTCGTCGTCACGGACGAAGTAGGTGCCCATCCGCCCGCCGGGGCCGCTGCCTGAAGGCTGCCGGTCGGTGATCCGCCCGAACCGCTGGCCGCCGCCCACGCTACTGCCGTTGCGTGGCTGGCGGGCGGACGCCGGTCGCGGGGACCTGTTCCGTGGAGTGCTCATGTGATGTCCTCGGCGCATCGAAAGCCGACGGCGTTGCTGGCTCCGCGGCGGCGGTAGGTGCCCTTGGAGGACGCCTGGATGGCGCGGTAGGGGTTGTCGAACGAATGACGGCCTCGTTGAGGTCGTCCAGCACGGTGGCGGTCCATTCCCACACGTTGCCGGCCATCTCCCGGATCCCGAACGGTGACACGTTCCCGGCGTGGGCATCGACCGGACCGGGCAGCGCGTCCCCGAGCCGGCCCCGGTCGAGTTCCGCGCGCCACGCCTCGTAGGTGATCAGCGGGTGGTCGCTGCAGGAGTCGGCGCAGTTCGCGGCCGACAGGTCGACCTCATCGCCCCAGGGAAACAGCCGTCCGTCGGTGCCGCGGGCTGCAACCTCCCATTCCAGGGAGGTCGGCAGCCGCTTGCCCTCGAACCGGGCGCACGCGTAGGCACTCCACCAGCTGACCGCGATCGCCGGATGGTTCTCGTAGGCGGGTCCGTCGTAGTAGCCGGGGACACGCAGCCGTTCCCGCCATGGCGCATGCACCTGCCCGGCGGGCATGTCCGGGTGATCCCACCGGGCCGAACCCTCGCGGGCGACGGCATCAAGGAACCGCCTGTACCGCGCGACGGTGACCGGGAACTGGTCCAGCCTGACCGGGTGCTCGATGCGCCGCAGCATCAGGTGGTGGCTGGGGCCGATGAGGTAGATGCCCGCAGGCACGATGCACTCGCCATCACCCACGGGAACCCCGGCGGCGGCACCGCCGCTGCGGCGGCACAGGAACTCCCGGACCTGCTCGGTCAGCCTCGGCCTGGCCGCCGCAGCGAGCGCGGCCTCTCGTCGCTCCGGGTTCCGCAGGAACTCCGCGGCCAGCAGTTCCTGGTAGGCCACGTGCCGGAACGCGACGGCATTACCGGCAGCGTCCACCTCCCGGAACAGGTCCCGGAGCCCGAAGGCATCGAACTCGACCCGAGCGCCGTCGAATGCCGTGACGCCGAACTCGCTGGCCAGCTCGATCATGCCGAACGTCGTCGCGCCGCGCAGGAACGCCAGCCCGAAGAAGCCGATCACCTGGTCCAGCAGGACAGGCCCGGCAACCTGCGCGACGTGCTGCCACAGCAGCTCAGCCAGGACACCCCCGCCGACCACGCGGACCACGTCCGAATCGCTACGGACCCCGGCAGCCGCCACACCAGACGACCCCAGGTTCTCCGCCAGCCGCTCCTCCAGGAGCGACTCCCCCGACGCGGAATCCCGCAACCGCAGCACGGAGAACCGGGGCACCCGCAGCGGATCGACGCCCTGGGCATGCAGCTGCTGGATGAGCTTCTCCGACATCAAGCTGGTGCCGTCCATCAGCCGCCGCACCTGAGGTGAGTCCTCCAGGAACGACACCCGCGAGGTCATCACGACAGCCGACTCCGCCGACAGCACCTCGGTCAGCTCGGTGAACAGCTCCAGGAACCCCGCCTGCGTCAGCTCCGGCACCGCCTCGTCGAAACCGTCAACGGCGCAGAGCACCGACCCGGCGCGGGCGAAGTAGCAGAACACCGGGAACACGTACTCCGCCTCGACCGCCATGTATGGCGCCAGCATCCGGCCCGCGAACGCGGCGAACGGCTCGCCATGACCCTTGACGCTCAGATCGAAGAAGAACCGGTACCGCCGCGCACCAGCGCTCGCGGCCGAGGTGACGAGCTGCTTCAGCAGGGTCGTCTTGCCGCTGCCGGGCCGGCCCACGATCAGCAGGTTCCCGCCGCTGGCCGCGACCTGCTCCAGTAACGCCGCCGCGGTCCCGGCCTCGGTAATGACCATCTCGCCCGACCGCGCATCCGCGGTCAGCAGATCGCCCGCAACCGGCGCCGTTGCGGCGTCCAGCCGCGGATACAGCCCGGCAACATCGGCCAGGTGCCGGTCCAGATCGACGAACGCGTCCATGAAATGGTCGTAGGTCACCACCCGGCAGTCTTGCCGGAGCTCCTCCGGCACCTCAATGCCGCCGTTCTCCTCCAGGATCAGGAACCGGGTCAGCTTCGGCAGCCGGGTCTGCAGCAGATCCCCGCCAGTGACCGAAAGGACCTTAGCGACGTCACCGGCGTCCCGGCTGAGCAGCAGTTCCGCGTACTCACTGCGGATCCCCCGCTCCCGGACGAACAGCTGATACACCGTATGCCGCGACAGCTCGAACCGGGTCACCAGCCGGTAATCCAGCGTCACATACAACCCGGCGACGAACTCCGCCTTCACCGCGACCGCGGGCGCGAGCTTAGGAGCCTGCCTGCTCAGCGCGCCGCTGCCGGTGCTGGTGTACCAGGCCAGGATGTCGAGCAGCCGACGCACCGCGGTCAGCGCATCCTCATCAGCGACCTGGTACCCGTCGTGCGCGGACCGGTTACGCAGCCGCTGGATATCGGCCAGCGCCTCGATCACCGCATGGCTGCGGATAAACGGCCGGCACCCGCCGATCAGGTCCTTCAGCGTCTTCCCGGCCGGGCTCCCCGGCACGTGGTGATGCCGCCACAGCTGCCTGAGCAGCCGCTCGGTGATCTTCCCGACCCACGCGATCGCGTTCTCCGGGTACCCATCCCCCAGCGACTGGATCGGCCGCTCGAAGTCCAGGCCCAGATACCGGGCGATCCGCGCGTGATCGGCCAGCTCAGCCTTCAGCCGCAGCAGCCGCGTGTCCAGCTCCCCCGTCACGACGCGGTCCCCAGGACGAACGCGAAGGTGTCGGCGAACCCGATCTGCCCGCCCGGATGCGCCCGCCGGATCTCCGCCACCCCGGCGTCCAGCTGCGCGTCGTCGAAATACGACAGCAGCGACATGTACCGGCTGCGAACCATCTGCAGATACCGCTCCGCCGGGAAGACCAGCGGGAAGCTCTTCGTAACCCCGCTCCGTCCGCAACCCCGCCGCGCCCATCTCATCGGCGACCTCAGCCGGATCGGGCTGCTGCCCGGCGAACAAGTCCAGCGCGGCAGCGAATAACGGGTAGCTGATCGACGTCGGCAGCATGACCACCAGCATCCGGCCTCCCGGCCGCAGCAGAGCGGACAGCCCCGTGACCACGGCAGCCCGGTCCGCGACGTGGTGCAGCACCTCCTTCAGCAGCAGCGCGTCCTAGCCGGGATGAGGCAGGACGACCCGTTGCTCCGCCAGGTCCTCGGCACTCGCGCTGACCGGGATCAGCCGCTCCTGCGCCGGGACCCGTGCCAGCATCGCCGCCGACGGCTCGGCGCACACGACCGACGCGGCAGGCGGCACGAGCCCGCGGGCATACAACCCGGTGCCGCAGCCGATGTCGGCGACGACCTCAGCGCCGGTGAGCCGCAGCCGCCGCAGGATGCAGCCGGTCATCCACGCCACGAACGCGGGGCTGTGGGCCCAGTTCTCGTCATAGGTGGCGGCCTGGCGGTCGTAGTGGTCCCGCGTGACGTTCCCGTCCGCCATGGGACCCTCCGGGCGTGGCTTCATCGCGATCTCCCACCTTCTACCGACATGTCGTCACCGTCAAGACCAGGCCATCGAGCATTAACAGGACCCCGGGCCTCATCCCGGCGCGCACGACGACGCCTCACCCGGCCGACGATCCGGAGCCCCGGCACGTCCGGGTCCCGGCCGGACCACAGCCGGGCAAGTGCGCGCGACACCTGCACCAGGCAAGCGACCTCGCCGCGCAGGTCCTGGCCCCCCTGCGGAACCCAGGCCGGATCGCCGCCTGCGGCCGCGACACGCTGGCCCGCGTTCCTGGCACGCAAGGCCGCCGCGAGGGCCGCCGCTTCCACCGCGACGGCAAGCTCGACCCCGCCCAGCCCAGCCGCGTGGCTGTCACGTTCCGCCGCCCGTGCCACCTCCGGATCCCGGAACGGCCGCAAGGCCAGCATGGCGTCACGGATCTCGATGACCTGATGGTGCAGCCGGAACCTCGCGCAGGGACGGACCCCGCACGCCGCGGCGCTCGTTGCCTCCGGGACGGCATCCCGCAGAGCTGAATGCAGCGGCTCCAGGTCCCGCAGTGCACGGCGAGCCGCGACCGGCGGGTAGCCGGCAGCGCGGGCGCGGTCCAGGGCCAGGAACGCGAAGGTTTCGGCTCCACGGCGAGTCACCGGGAGCTGGTCGGAATCCCCGAGCATCAGCCGGACCAGTTCCGGGCTCACGTCCGGCACCAGCAGCCGGTCGACCGGCGGGCCGGAACCGTCGCCCAGGAGCATCCGCGCGGCTAGGGACAGCACGATGTGCGCCTGGTGAAACGGCGATGTCCGCTGTTCGTAATAGAGGTAATTCGTCCGGGCCGTCCTTAGCCACGCCCCGGACGGAGCACCGGGTTCCATGACAGCAGGCACCAGCTCGGCAACCCGGCCGGTGCGCCGTTCGAGGCAGGTACGGAAGGTGGTCAGCTCGAACGGCACCGGGATAGCAAGCTCCCGGACCATGGCTGCACAGCGCTGCCACGTCCGGTCCGGGCTAGCGTGGCGGCTCACGACGCTTCCCGCCCGTCCGGCCCGGACGACCGATGCGCGGTCCGGAGGCAAACGACGACCTCAGCTCGCAGTGCGGCCACATCGAAATCGCGATCCGCGAGCGCGCCCAGACGGCCCGCCTCGCGAGGATGCCATAACCGGGCGGCGATGGCCTCCGCCAGCACCGGGCTGGCCCCGCCCGCGAACCACGCCAGGAACCTCCTGGCCGCATCCCCCGTGTCGATCTCGATTGCCTGGTAGTCCTTGTCGATCAGATAAATCCGCAACGGCCAGTCTCCCCGCGCCAAGCCCCCATGCGTACAACCCGAACCCCGTGCAGCAAGCTTGCGTCACACAAGTTGGTATGTCAATACTGATCGGTCAATGTTGGCTATTGAACGATGGCTAGCTAAGCTGGAGTACCAGGCTAACTTCCTGGGGGCAACGATGAACAACGGGCCATCCACCGTCGTCATCCCGCAGTACATCAAGATCGCCGATGATCTGAGAAGCCAGATCAAGGACGGCACCTACGGGCCGGGCGCGCACCTGCCGTCCCGCAACGAGCTCTCCGAGATGTACGGCGTCTCCGCGATCACGGCCCGCGACGCACTCGCGATGATCAGCCACGAGGGCTACGCCAAGGCCGTTCGCGGCCGCGGCCACATCGTCCGGCGCAAGCGATCCCGCCTGACCCTGCCCAGCCGCCTCTACGCCGGCGCCGAGCCCGACCCCGCAGTGCCGCTGAAGCTGCACCGGCTCGACGTGTACCAGGAGCCTCCGCCGGACAACATCGCGCTCCCGCTCGAAACCGCCGACGCGCAAGTCTGGGTTCGCCGCGCCGTCTACATCGCCACCGACGACCGCCAGCCCATCCAGATCCACGTCAGCTGGCTCCCAGGCCTCACCGACACCGCCGCGGACATCCTGCGCGACGCCGACCAGCACACCTCATGGCCGGAGGCAGTCCAGGAGATCACCGGCCGCGCCATCTGTACCGTCCGCCAGCTCACCCGGGCACGGAACGCCAACCCGTTCGAAGCCGAAGCGTTCGGCATCCCCGACGGAACCACCGTCCTCGTCGCCCACGCCACCACCTACGACGCCCAGCACCACCCCATCGAACACTCGCGCTACACCTGGCCCCGAGACGCCGTCCGCATCAGCGACTACTACGCTTACACCCCTGCCAATTGACCAGCGAGTAGCGCCAACTGCAGCCGAAGTACACGTCCCTCAATCCTTCGGAAAGCAGCAGTCCAGTCCTGCCTGCGGTCGATGGCGACTCTGCGCCGAGGCCGCCATCACGACCCCCCACTACTCACCGTGGACGCACTCATGACGCAATGCCACTCAGCCTAAGTTGATCATGCTGCGAGTGTGAGGTCACGGGTGCTGGCCGGGCTGATCGTGGCGGGGCTGCTGGGGTTGTTGACCAGGCTGATCGTGGCGGGGCCGGGGTGGCGGGTGCCGTGGTCACCGGGTCGTTTGACCCGGTAGGAGTTATGGCGGGCTCGCTTGACCACCCTCGGGTAGGTCCGGTGCCGCCGTGGGGGATTGAGGTGCTTCTTGCGGGTGATGTCGCCATGACCCTGGCGAGGATGCGTTCCTGGCGCTCAGGGGGGAAAGGCCGCCGGGTCGGCGGCCCGGCGGCGGACGACGCGCACGGTGCGCTTGAACTTGACCCGGTCCGGGTCGATGCCCGCTTCGGTGGCTGCTTTGCAGATCAGGGCGGAGATGGCGTAATGGGTGAGCAGGTAGCCGTAGATTTCCTGGCGGACCATGTCCGGGCTCTTGGACCGCAGCACCCTGCCGGGGCCGCGCAGGTAGGTCTTGAGCTGGGCATTGCCGGTCTCGTGTTCCCACCGCTGGGCGTACGCCTCCGCGAGCAGCGGGGCCGGCGCCGCTGTCATCTGCGTGATCGTGGTGACCAGGGCGATCACCTCGCCCTTGCCGTCACCGTCCCGGTCAGGGACCTCATACTCGACCACCCGGACGTAGCGGGCCTTGTCCTGGTCCAGGTCCTCCCCGGCGCGGGCCGCCTCCAGGAGGGCCTGCCTCGCCTTGCCGCGGATCCTCGGGTTCACCAGCACCGATGAATAGGACCCGTCGGGCAGCAGTTCCAGGACCGGCAGGGTGAGGTCGGCCTTGACCCGCCACAGCAGCTGCGCACCGGAATCCGCGGCCGTGCACCAGTCCGCCCAGTTAAAGAAGTTACGGTCGGCGATCAGCAGCCAGTCCTCGTCCAGCCTGCGGTAGAGCCTGCGGGCCAGCGACTGCTCCCCGGCGACCTTGCCCGCCACCCCGCCGATCGCCGCGTCCGCCACCGCATGCGAAGCACACTCGCTGACCGTGACCACCCGCACCTTCGGGTACGCCGGCCTGCCCGCGTCATCAGCCCCGGCGCCAGCGAACCCGAACGCGGCCGCGTTCTCCGGCGTATCAGGGGCATCCCACTCGAACCCGTCCATCGCCATCAGCCGCCACGGCCCCAGGAACGCCCCGGCCGTCTCCTCCTCCGCCACCGGGACCGCGACCTCGGAGAACAGCTCCTTCACAGGCTCGTATCCCAGCCGCTGCCGGGCCTGGGTGATGCCGCCCGAGCCCGGCACGCTCCACGAATCATCCCAGCACCCCCACGCCATCAGCGTTTCCGTCAGCCGGGCCGCGACTTCCTCATAGTCGTCCTCGGCGAAAAGAGCCATCGCCATCACGAAATAGACCATCACGTGCGGCGGGAGCTTGCCGTCCGACCGTCTCGCCTGCTTCCCGGCCGCAGCGACCGCGTCATCGACCGCATCCCGCGGCACGAACGCAGCCAGCACCCCCAGCGACACCCAGTCCGTCAGCCGGCCGCCCCCAGTCACCACGCCATTGTCTGCCATAAGCCGCGATCATGCCGGCCACCTGCCAGAACACAGCGGAGCGACACACCCCAAAACCAAGATCAACTTAGGCTGAGTGGCATTGACTCATGACGTCACGAGAAATCGCACAGCGACCTCCCTGGGTTGGCGGCGCACGAACGGCCAGTTCTGTGCCCTGACGCGGGCATGCCTGAGCCGCACCCAGTACCAAGGCCATCTACGCTGCTGGCATGTCGGTCGGGCCAGCGCGTTCGGCCGCCAACCAGGACAGCTCTCCCAAAGCTGATGGTCGAGTCGACCAGGTAGTGGCGAGTAGGATAATAAATGGAATCGCTAGATTCAAGTATCGTTGAATTAGCGCATGTAGTGATGGATCGGTCGGCAATAAAATGCCCTTGAGTTCTGCGCATGCGCGATCGATCCCCACCACCCGCACCGTAACGTCTCGTGGATCCGCCCGATCCTCCTCATGGTCCAATACACGCTCGACGGATCGGGCCTCCTCATCGAAGTAAGCCCGCGAATAGGCGCTTAGGTGAACTGCGGCGTCTTCGGGCCGAGAACCAAGACCGTAAGCGCGGGAAAGCCCCGCGCGGGTCCTGACCGGTACCGTGCGCAGCGCCCGCAGCAGGAGGTCACGCGACTCGCCCAGCTGCGCGAACGGCTTGCCGGTCTCCCGGACCAGCCGCACCGCCCTTCCGGAGATCCCGATCAAACTTCCTGTGCGTCTCTCCCATCGGAGGACCTGCCTCTAAGCGGATCTCTCCACGCGGAAAGGGAAAGCACTGCGGGCCGCATTGGCGACGATGTCGTCAAGGGTTCCGCTGCCCGGGCACCGGGGCCGCCCGAGGTTCGTTGCCGTGCTAGCCGCTCGGGATCAGGATGCGAAGATGCCCTTGACTGGTGGCAGGTACGGGGCCAAGAGTGTGGCGGACCTGCCATGCCGCCCGACCGCCCGGTTCGGAGCACAGACCTAACTATCTGGCTACCTTTCTCTTACTTTTGTGACGAAAGCTGACCCTTAGCTGTATAGCTAATTGGTAGGGGGTGTAGGCCATGATCAGGGTTATCTGTGTCTAGTAAACGCCGTTCCGGGACGGCTAAGCGCACAACCAGCCGGAAGCAGCCGCCGTCGCGGAGTCCGTGGTGGAAACGCCCCCTCGTATGGGTCGGCGGCGTGGCGACGGCACTTGCGGTCGGCGCTGCCGCAGCGTTCGGGACCGGTCTCGGGCAGAGCCTGTTTTCTGCGGTCCAGGATGCGCCCGGCAGCACTTCCGCAGCGGTCGTTAGCGGCCCGCCGGTGGTAATCGACTCAGTTGATAGTAGCGACCGCTCTGACTTCAGCTATGTGTTCCCGCAAGGACTGATCCTAAGTCCCCCGCAGCTGGAATCGCTCAACCGCCTGACGCCCGACGACCCTCAGTATGACTCCTGGTTCAGCTCAAGAGGCGGGGTTGTGTCGTCCCCGGCGGTGCTGAAGCTGGTCGTGGAGGGGAATCGCCCGCATGCGGTGCTGATAATCGACATGGGCATTATCGATCACTGTGCAGCAGCTCTGAATGGCACCCTGTTCTCGAATGGAGCCAATGGAGGCAGCGTCGGGGACCTCGGCGTACGGTTCGATCTCAATCTTGCGCGCCCCGTGCCAGTCAACGGCATTGCCGGGGGAAACTATTTTGCAGCTCATTCAATTTCTCTTCAGAAAAATGAGCAGGCGATATTCCAGATCGTAAGTAATTCTTTCCGATATTGCCAGTACCGGATCATTCTCACGGTAGTGGATGACACCAAGACCCTCACTGAGGTTGTTTCAGATAACGGTCAGCCGTTCCAGGTCTCCGGAAGAATCCCTGAATCTCAATATAAGGCACTGTATGTCGGCGGCACATTGCCGGGTACTGCAGCCCCCTTCGTCCGCGAGAATCCCGCCACAGGTAAGCCGTACTGATGCAGTATCGCAGCGTGCGAAGATGGTCCGCGATGATGCCGAGCGGGGCGATGCGGCGGATCCTGAGAAGGACTGGCCTTGAGCGGAGTCTGCTAGGCCCGGTGTACGCGGCTGACGAGGGCCTAACCAGCGCCGATCTGGCTGAGTTCTCCAGCGAGCCTGAGTTATGGACACAGGGACCGCGTTGACACAAGCAGGTAGAAACAGAATGCGAAAGCGTGTTGCCTGGCTGGGGGCATTTGCCGTGCTGGCTGCGACAGGGCTAACTGTCGGCTTTGAGATAGGCAGCAGCGGACAGCCAGCGCACACCGGCCAGTCAGCGCACCGCAACGGCCAGGCAGGTTTACAGTTCATCACAGTACGCCTGCCTGCCGACGCTGCGGCTAATCCTCATGCCTCGCTGGACGCCGTGGCGTGCCCCGCGCCTGGGACCTGCATCGCCACCGGAAGCTACACGGACACGGCGGGGAATGACGAGGGCCTGCTGGTTACGGGATCAGGGTCATCATGGACGGTTCGTATGGCGCTCGCGCTAACCCAAGCAGACTCAGTCGCGTGCCCGAGCCCCTCTACCTGCGTTGTTCCCGGCCAGGCTTACTATGACCCGTCTACATACCAGGGCGCGATACTGACGGGCTCAGGGCCATACTGGACAGCCGTCGCAGCGCCCCTGCCGCCCGACGGCGACCGTACCTCTAGCTCCCAGCTCTCTTCCGTGACATGCATCTCCCCGGCCTATTGCGTCGCTACCGGCAGCTACACAGACTCATCCGGAAATACCCGGGACATGCTGGTGACCGGCTCGAAGACATCGTGGACGGCGATCAGGGCACCGCAGCCAGCGCACGCGATGGTTCAGGTAGGAGTAAGCATCAATTCCGTAGCGTGCACCTCCCCCTCCCACTGTGTAGCCACGGGCAGCTACACCGACACATCGGGCGGCAACCAAGGCCTGCTGCTCATCGGCTCGGGGAGGTCATGGCGCGTGATCAAACCCCCGCTACCCTCAGGCATGGCTACTGCTCCCACGGGCGGGCAGAACGCCGACATCAGCGACATAACATGCCCATCTGTATTCGCGTGCGTAGCTATCGGTCAATACACCGACGCGGCAGCGGGCGAACAAGGCATGATGCTGACCGGCTCAAACAGCACCTGGACGGCGGTCAGGGCACCCACGCCGCCTGGTGCCGATGCGCCTTATGGCACGATGCTCGGCTCCGTGGCGTGCCCCGCCCCGTCCGAGTGCGTGATCACCGGCAGCTACATCGACTCCTACGAATACGCGCACGCGATGCTGGTGACCGGCTCACGATCCGGCTGGGCGGCAACTCGCCCGCCACTGCCGCCCGGTGCCGACGCCGCCTACCCAAGCAGCATCGGCGATGTCGCCTGCGCCTCTGCTACCAGCTGCGTTGCCACAGGTGTCTACACCGATCGGCATGACTACGAACACTGGATGATAGTCACAGGTTCGGGAACGTCGTGGTCCTCATCCGAAGTCCCGATGCCCACCGGCGTGAAAGCAGTAAAGGCCACCGCCCAGCCCGTCGGCGGGTTCGGCGCCGTAGCGTGCACCACCGCATCCGTCTGCGTTATCACTGGCAGCTACACAGATTCATCAGGAAACGACCAGGCACTACTCGCGATCCTGCGACGAGGTCCTGCAGCGGCAGGACTAGCCCCTCAGCCCGCCTCGCGAACAGCGAACTCTGATGAGCATGTCTCCTGGCAAGCAGGAGACACAGGACTCACCGAGCAGGACAGGCGAAGCATCGCGAGTGCTCTGATCGCGGCACGGAAAGCCGGGGAACCGGCGCTATCAGCGGATGGCTACGGCGGAGTGCCGCAGCTTACTATTACTGCTGTTCAACGAATCGGTACCTGGGCTACCTTCAGCGTTGTCATGCGAATAGGCCCGGCAGCGGCGGACCTGGCCGCGGAGCCGGTTTTCTTCATCGGCCGTCGCACCGGATTGACCTGGAGCCTCACTTTTCCTGGTTCGGCGCAGTTCTGCACCCGGCTTCACCAGCTCCCGATGAGACTGCACGATCCGGCCGACAACCAGTATTTCGGCTGTTAGCCGAATCGAGTATTACTTCCCGGAGGTGTTGCGGTGCTCCGCGCAATGGTCCTGTCAGTCGTTTTTGCGCTAGCGAGCTGTGTCGTGGCGGCCCTACCGGACCAGGCTTCGGCAGGCGAGCAGGTCACAGATCCCGTGTTCCGCGGCGTGCTACCCGTCGCCCCCGGCCAGATAGCCATCGTGTCACAGGGGAATATGCAGGGAGATCACGTCGGCGCCCAGCAATATGCATTTGACCTGGTAGGCCGGGCTAATTTCCCGATCACTGCGGCGCAGGCAGGTACGATCATCGGGCTCAATGACACGTCAGATATTCAGTGCAGCGGCCTGGACTGGGAAACTGCCCCGGCTAGCCAGGCGCTACCCGGCTGCTGGGCACATGCCAACTTCGTCCTCGTAAGAGATGACGACGGCACTACTGCCAGCCTGTACATGCATCTCCTCCAGGACTCCTCCTGTTCAGCAAAATTCTGCATTAAGGTCGGCGAACATGTGAGGCAGGGGGATCCGCTTGCGCGCGCAGGGACAACAGGCTGGTCCACCGGTATTCATCTGCAGTTCCAGGCTGAGGTAATTCCTGCACCGCAGAAAAATCCCTATACGGGATGGTGGTTCACTAAGTCAGTGCCCGTGCAGTTCACAAACCCCGAGGTGATTGCACAGGACAGTGATGGAGTCCCTAAGACGGGCCAAGAATTCCAGCTGGACGCCGCGCCCGCCCCGAGTCCGTCAGCCAAACCGACCGCCTACGTCGCCAGGGGACGGGACAGCCTGATCGTTCCGGTCAATCTCGCTACCGGAATCCTAGGAAAACCCATCAGCCTCGGGCCCGGCCAGCTACCGCAGGACATCGCGATCACACCAGACGGCAAAACGGCATACATCAGCAAAGACGGAGTCGGGACCATCACCCGGATCGATCTAGCCACCGGAAAGCCCGGTACCCCGATCATAGTCGGAGCGTTCAGCTGGAAGGTCGCGATCACCCCTGACGGCGGGACTGCCTACGCCACCTTGGCTGACAATACGGTCCTCCCGATCGACCTCTCCACGGGAACGCCTGGCAGCCCGATTATCGTCGGGCAGGAACCGACAGGCATCGCGATCACACCGAACGGCAGAACCGCATACGTCGCCAACTCCGGTGATAACACAGTGACGCCGATCGACCTCATCACCGGTATCCCCGGCGCCCCTATCCCCGTCGGGAAAGTTCCATTTGCAATCGCCATCACCCCCGACGGCACCGCCGCCTACGTCACGGGCGTCAGTCCTGGGCAGAACACGGTCACTCCGATCGACCTAGCCACTGGCAAACCGGGCACCCCCATCCGCATCGGGTCCGGGATAGGGGGCCTCCTGGCGATCGCGATCACACCGGACGGCAAGACCGCCTACGTCGCCGGCACCGGTCCAAGCGGGAACATGGTCACTCCGATCAACCTCGCCACCAATCTCCCGGGCACACCGATCCCAGCCGGGAGCGCGCCAGTGGCGATCGCGATCACACCGGACGGCAAGACCGCCTTCGTCGTCAACAACAGTACGTCCGGCACAATCATCCCCATCAGCCTCACCACTAACACCCCCGGCACGCCGATCAGCGTCGGAGCCAACCCGGACGCAATCGCGATCGCTCCCTAACTACTCACAGTCGCTGCTCGCGAGCTGGCTCACCCTCATGCGAGCCCAGCTTTGCAGCGACAACGGAAAGAAAGGTACGCTAAATTGGCGATCTGGTTATAGGCACAGTGGGCGGCAGTAGGTGCCAAAGTGTTCGTTCTGGTGCGCCGTGACGGCCATCTAACCCGGCTACCAGAACGCACATAGGCGGCTCGCGCACGCAACTGCCTTCCAGATCCGCCCGCCGACGCAAGCCCAGACGGAGCCGGGCTGCATGATTATTTGTGATCGCAGGGCCACCCGCATGCTCGCTCATGCCGACGCGGTCGGCGGTCAACGACGCGCCGCACTCGGTTGCGTGCCTCTGTACCCGATCGGCGGCTCGCGTTGCCTTGGCCCGGCCCTCGCCGCAGCATTCCCAGGTATGCGGGAAAAGTGCGGGAAGCCAGTGCTGGCGACGCGAGCCGGGTTCGTGTCTGCCCGGCTGGTCTGCTTGTCCCGCAAGTGGTTCCGGAGACATCGACCCCTTGTGCAGTCCGGGTCTGTCGTACCCCTGGTAACGGCGTTGACGACCTCTGCGGTTACGTCGGAGTATTCGCAGTCCAGCCGGTCGGCGACGCGGGCGATCTGGCCGGTCGCGTCAGTTGGCAGGATGCGGGCTATGACCGGCAACTGGTCGTTGGCTACTGGGCGCAGGTTCGCATCGAGTGTCGCGATGATGCGCCCGCCGGTGGTCTGGAGAATGCGGTCGGCGATCTCTGATGGCAGCAGGCTCGCGACGAGCGCTGCCGCGCTGCGTATCGCCCGCAGCGGCCCTTCAGGTTCGTCGAGCCGGGGACCCCAGCTGTCGAGATGAGCGTCGATGACGATCCTGGCCAGAGGTTCGGACTGATGCTGGAGGAGGCTGCTGAGGGTGGCCGGGCCGTCGGCCTGCAGAATCTCTGCGGGGTCGCGTCCATGCGGCAGGATCACCGCAGATGGCATGGTCGTGACCGAGAGCAGGATGCTGTATGCCCTGATCGCGGCCTCGCGTCCGGCGTTGTCGCCATCAAGCGCGACTAAGACGCCGGTCTTGATGAGATTGGTGGCGCTGGCCAGGGCGGCGACTTGCCGGCTGGTGAGGGCCGTGCCGCAAGGGGCGAGGCCAGCGTACTGTCCTGGGCTGGCTGCGCTGATCGCGATGGCGTCGAACGGGCCTTCGGCGATGACGGGCACCGCGCCGCAAGCAAGCCAGCCGCGGGCCTCGTGCAGGCCGAACAGGAGATCGCCCTTGGTGAACACGGCGGTCTGCGGGCTGTTCAGGTACTTCGGGACGGCGGGCGCGGCGTCTGGGTGCGCCCGGCCGATGAAGCCGGCGATCACGCCGTTCTCGTCGCGGATCGGGAGCATGACGCGGTCGCGGAAGTGGTCGATTAGGGTCCCGCGGGCGGAACGGCGAGCCAGGCCAGCCGCCTCGATCACGGGGTCACCGTGGCCGAGAGCGCGCAGATGGCTGAGAAGCACGGTCCATCCGGAGGGCGCGTAGCCGGCACCCCACTGCGTCATCGTCGCCGCGCCGAAGCCGCGGGCTTCGAGGTAGCCGGGAACCCAGCTGCCATGAAGGCGGCCGCGATAGAACCGGCCGGCGTCCAGCAAGACTCGGCTGATGTCAGCAGCTGGCGGTCCGGAGACCGGTGCGCTTGCGCTCCCTGCACTGACGCTGGCCTGATCGGACGACATCTGCGCCGCGAGAGTTCGTTCCCCCAATGCCTCGGCGCCCATGGCGGCGCCCGGTGAGCGAACCAGCCCAGCTGCCGCCGACGGCGATGCGGCGAACAGAGCAGTGCCGAGATGAGCGGTGATTGCCGCGGCGGCGGTAGCGATGCGCGCGCCGGCAGCTCGGATGGTTTCCTGCGGCCGGGCACGCGGATCGCTCCCGGCCCAGCGCGCCACGGAGGGCCACGAGCAGGCGGCGGCGTCCATGCCCAGGCGCGCCGCGACGATGAACGCGATGGAATCAGCCTCGATCTTGTGGATGCCGCGACATCCGGCGGTAGTCGCGCCCGGCACGACCGCCAGGTTGTCGTGCGCCAGGACGTGGCCGAGTTCGTGGATCAGCGCCTGGGCCTCCTCGGGCTTGTCGAGGCCGGGACGGATCCGGATCCGGCGGCTGCTCCAGTTCGTGACGCTGAGCATCGGACCGCAGTCTCCCCGGTCGACGGCGAAGCCTTCGCGCCTGGCGAGCCAGGTCAGCGCGTCCCACAGCCCCGGCGGCATCGCTTCCGGCCTCAGAAGCATCGCCCGGCTATTGTCGTCTGGCCCGCTGGTCTGGGTGATGTCCCACACGTAGGTGACCTGCGCCCGCCGGCCACGGCTCGCGATCCGGGCGGGCGCGCCCGGCCCCACAGGCGGGGAGGACTGACCGGACCTGTCGGAGGACGCGGGTGGCTCGGCGATTACGGCGATGCCTGGTTCGCCCTTGCGGACCTGCCGTCCCTGTGCCTGCCACGCCTGGTACCCGGCGACCGCGACCGCGTCGGGCCGCTGCGCGGCGATCAGCATGATGTTGGTGAAGCTCCAGCCGGGGAGCCGGGCCGCCAGTCGCAGCCACGCCGCCCAGTCCTGTCCCGTGACCAGCAATCCGGTCTGGGCGGCAGCGCGCTCGGCCAGTGCCCCGGCCGTGTTCCGGCGCTCTTCCCCGGCCCGGCCGCGGTCACCCTGGGCCGGGCGGCGGCGGGGCGCGGTCACCGTTCCGCCGCCTCAGGCTGGAGGCCGCTGACGGCGGACAGCCACCGCAGCCGGTCGTTGGCGATGCTGAAACCCCCGGCTCGCAGCCGCCGGGCCAGCTCCGCCTGGCTCAGGCCGCCTCCCGCGACCCGGGTCTCCGCGACGATCCGGGCGGCGGCGGCGATCAGCGGGCTGTCGTCGCGCCCCGGCTCGCGCGGACCGGGCCGCGGCGCCGCGGCTACCCGGTCGCATGCCCGGTGCCCGTTGCCGGACACCCGCGGGCCATCACCGCCGGAGACTGCCCATCCTGCGTGAACGCCCGCCGCGCCGTCGATGCCCGGCCCGTCAGGACACCAGCCCAGCGCGACATCCCTGACGACACCAGGCCGACGACCCAGCCGGACCAGCCCGGCCTGGCCACTAGCTGACCCATCGCTACCCGGCCCGGGGGTGATCAGGCTGGCGAGCGCCGCCCGGGCGTGGTCCGGCGTGGAGTAGTCCAGACCCGCGAGCACCTGAGTCAAGGTGAGGACCTGGACCTGGCGCAGGACATCAGCGGCGACACCCGGATCGGCGAACCGGGCCCGGACCAGTGCCGCCTGCGCACGCTGATCGGCTCGCCGCACCCGGCGGTCGGCGACGGCGTGAGGCCCGGCTGCCCGTTCTCGCGCGGCGAGCACCTGGCGCAGCAGAAGCAGGCGCCGCGCCGCGCGGTCCACCCGGACCCACCGTGTTGCGGTCTCGGCCGACATCGTCGCGTCGGCGGCCAGCAGCAGCCAGACCCGGACCCGCTCACCGGGACGCAGCCACCCCAGCCCGGCCAGCCGCCGCCCCGCACCCCTGGCCAGGTGGCGGGTCTCCCGGAGCGAGAACTCGAACAGCATCGCCGCGATGACCGGCATCAGCGCGAACGCCACCCGCGCACCCGGGTGATCCGGCGCATGCGTCCAGTTGAACAACCCGGACGCGGCGACCAGGCCCCACACCGCCAGCCGGGGAGCCAGCGCCGACTCACCCCGCGCCGCGCGGCGCATCAGCAGCACCGCGCACAACCCGGCCGCGCCGTCCAGCGCACCCCACAGTAAGTAAGGCCACGCGCCGCGCAGATCCATGCTGGCGCGGGCGAACCCGACCAGGCCGTGAGCCGAGATCGCCGCCGCGACCGCGGCGAACCCGAACAGCAGCCCGTACTGCGCCGCCGCCGCCGCTGCCTCCCGAGCCCGTGCCCGGCGCACCGGATCCGCAGTCACCGCCAGCCGGACCCCAGCACCAGCACCCGCGATCACCGCGACGACCGCACCCACGATGATTAACGGCTCGCCGTACCTCATCAGGCACCCGCAGCCAGCGACGGCACCGGGCCGGGCAGTCGCCGCCGAGCGCTCCTCATGCCGTGCCCGCGACGTTGTCTCAGCCCGGCCGCATGCCTGGACCTGACCCGCCGACCCGATGATCCGGCCATGCGGCAGCCAGGCCGCGGCCGCCCTGCCCGGGACGTGAAATACACCGCCACCTCGCCACTACATCAACTCAAGAGGACTACCATAGCTGTATGCTTCAACTCAGATTGTCGTCTCACTATAGGCTCCGCTGCCGCATTCGTGTCAACCTGAGGTTCCGGCAGGACATGCGGTCATTAATCTGAGATGATGAGCGAGTCAGGTGAGGAGGTGATGGATGGCGCATCCGGCCGCTGCGGGCGACCAGAGCGACACGCCGCCGCGCACTCTTGCCGAGAAGGTCAACTGGCTGATCGAGCGGGCGCACCCCGCCGGGCGAGGCCCGTACTCCAACGCCGAGGTAATTGCGCTGATCGAGAAGGTCACCGGAGAGCAGTTCTCCCACACCACCATCTGGAAACTGCGCAACGGCCAGGCCACCAACCCCCAGATGCGCTTGGTCGAGGCCCTGGCGAAGACCTTCGGCGTGCCGCCCGCGTTCTTCTTCCCCGACTACGACGACGAGCACGCCGGGCTGCTCCGTGAGCAAGTCGAGCTGCTGGCCCTGGTCCGCGACACCGGCGTCACGAGTGCCCAGCTTCGCGCCCTCCTGGAACTCAGCCCGGGCGCCCGCCAGGCCGTCGCCGACCTGATCGAGCACACCGCCCGGGCCGAGGCGCGGGGCAAGCCGCGCGACAGCAGCTGACGTCGAGGCGCAGGGGGCCTGTGCCCGCCCGGCGGAATCGGTGAGGTGCGGGCGTGGTCATGTGGCAGGCTCGTGCCGGGCCTGCCGGCCCGGAGGGGTTTCGGGTGCCGGTCAGCGCAGCCAGATGGGAAGCTTGCCTGTGAACAGTGATGACGCCGGCCGTGTCCCGCCCGATCCAGGGCGGGCGTTCCGCCTGATCGTCACCGGGGGCGGGACCGGCGGCCACACCTACCCTGCTCTCACGGCGGTACGCGCTCTGCAGGCCAGGCTCGCGGCCGCCGGCCGGCCGCTGGAGGTCTTGTGGGTCGGAACGGCTGACGGCCTGGAGGCCCGGGTTGCGTCGAGTGAGGGGATCAGGTTCGCCGCGGTCGCCACCGGCAGGATCCGCCGCGCCCGCAATCCGCTGAAACTCCTCTCGCCGGCCAATGTCAAAGACATGGGCCGCGTCCCGCTCGGCGTCGCGCAAGCCCGCTCGATCGTCTCTGGCTTCCGCCCTGACGTGGTGCTGGCCACGGGCGGCTACGTCGCCGTCCCGGTCGGCCTGGCGGCCAGGATGTGCCGTCGTCCCCTGATCGTGCACGAGCAGACGGTCCGTCTGGGCCTGGCCAACCGGTCACTCGCCCGCGCCGCGACCCGGGTTGCCGTGTCCTCCGAATCGACCCTGCCGCTGCTGCCGCGATCAGCTCGCCGGACCGCCGTGGCCACGGGCAACCCCGTCCGGCCCGAAGTGCTCTGCGGCCAGGCAGACAACGCGGTCAAGGCTCTCAGGCTGCACGGCTTCGACCGCGCTCTGCCGACCATCTACGTCACCGGCGGCGCCCAGGGATCAGTACAGATCAACGACAGCGTGCTCGGCATCTTGCCGTGGCTGATGTCCCGCGCCAACGTCGTGCACCAGTGCGGGCAGGCGAACGCTGCCGATCTGCGACAGCGGACCACGGAGCTGCCCGCCGACCTGGCGGCCCGCTACCTCCTCACCGGATTCATCGGCGCCGAGCTACCAGACGTCCTGGCCCTGGCCGACATAGTGATCTCCCGCAGCGGCGCGGGAACGATCGCCGAACTGACCGCGCTCGGCAAGGCCGCAGTCCTCATCCCGCTCGCCACCTCAGCCGGCAACGAGCAGGCGCACAACGCACGCCACCTCCGCGACGCCGGCGCCGCGGTCGCCCTGCTCGACGACGTATCACCCGACAGCCTGCGGGACGCCGTTTCCCCCCTGCTGACCGACTCTGGCCGGCGCAACGGTATCGCCGGCCGGGCGCGCGCGCACGGGCGGCCCGATGCGGCAGAGCGGCTCGTCGATGTCGTCTTGTCCGCCGCACCCGGCTAGCAGCCGTTCTCCCTGCAGGTAGCGCCGGGCGCCGACTTCGATGATCGCGGCGCAGCTTGAGTGCTTCTATCGCACGGCGTGCCGGATACCTGCGAGGGGAACACCACCGTCCGAAGCTGCTCCCCGGTCATGATCCGGAAGCGCCCCACCAGCTTGACGATCCGCGTGTCGCGCACTGAGAGCGGCGGGCACCCGGCCCGAACGCCACTCGCTGAAAGCGTCTTCGACAATTACGGAGTCCGATCATCTTTCCTTGCGGCAATCAGCGGGATCGTCGAGCCCGGCAGCGGCTGGGTAACTAGGTGCTATCAGGTTGCTCGCACGGATTGCGGCGGCCCCAGAGACGGATCTCCTGACGCGGAGGCCTTCTTGCGCTCAATGCCTGCTTCGCCAATGACTGAAATGCTTTGGTCAGATCCATCGCCGCGTAAAGCTCGGCTCCTAGTGCTCTAAACGACGGGGCGAGCGGGGCGACGAGCCTCCTAAACTCACTGTCGGTAGCATTATCCAGTCTCTCATTGCAATATGCCAACAGGTAGGCAACACGGTCGGATACGCTGGACAGAACCGCCAAGTTCACCTGATACGTCTTGCCCACCGCTGAGTTCGTCGTCCACAACTGACTGCTACTGCTGCTGAGAACAAAGTCGGACTCGATCGCCGCGTCTGTCTGTTGAATCAGGGCCAAGTACTCCACCGCAGAATCTCTTACTTTGATCGCCCCAGCCGCCAACTCGCTGTTGGCTGAAGTTATTTGCGCAAGATCATCGACAAGATACGACAGTACAATTCTACGCTGGCCGCGAAGGTTCAGATGGTCATGTGATAGTGTGATTGTACTATGAAACTCGTTCCACAGAAGCTTAATGATCCCTGCCTTGACCGCATCCCGCAAATCCTCAAGCTGCTCCAATGTCCCGCTTGGCATGGAATTGCTGGAGGCCAGTTTAAATGACTCTGTTTTGCCATACTCGCTTGTAAATTCAAACAGCCAGCCGGCAAGCTGCTGCATGGTTTCTTGTGTCTTCGCGATTATACCAAGAGCTTCCTGTAGGAATTTGTTCTGTATCTCGATGGTATCGGATGACGACACCCGGAGACTACTTGCAAGCGGCCTAGCTTCAAAAAGGCAGCAAGTACCGCCAGCAGCGAAACGAGCACTACGCCGACAACTTGGATCTGAACGCTCCTGAGACCCAATACCTTCAACTTAAGGTCCGTGCAGGACGGGTCCGGGTACGGGCAGGGGCAGCATGACCAGGTTGAACGGCCCGCGGGGTTTCCTGCGCTTCGCTGGATCAGCGGCCCTGGCGGGGTAGCGGTGGCTGCGCTTGGCGTGCCTGGGGTTGTCCCGGCCCGGCCGGTGCTGGCTG
>Ga0209517_10000612_pt1 | contig 59854 bp, 62 predicted proteins | sample PeaSoiMetSII2010_FD_187695 | JGI IMG/M metagenome (GOLD analysis project Ga0209517, IMG submission 187695) | Peat soil microbial communities from Weissenstadt, Germany - SII-2010 (SPAdes) (version 2) | ecosystem: Environmental > Terrestrial > Soil > Wetlands > Peat | place: Germany... | reverse complement strand
CCCCCCCGCCGGACCCGTACGGCCAGATGAATTCGCCAGCGTCCTTCGGGGCGCCATCGGCCTTCGATCCGTTCAGCGGCGGCGCCGGCCAGGGCACCGTGGAAGACCGGATGGCGAAGCTGCAGCAGCTGTACGACAAGGGCATTCTCACCGAGTCGGAATACCAGGCGAAGCGGCAGCAGATAATCAACGGGATCTGACCCGCCGGGCTGAGCCGCGCTGAGCGGGTGCCCTGGTCCGCCGGCTCAGCTAGCGCTGCCCGGCCGTGCGCCCGCAGCGCGTGAGGTCGCGGCACGCACCTCAAGCCGGTCGAGCAGGTCCTGCGTCGCGCGGGCGACGGCGTCGACCGCGCTGCCAAAGGCCTCGGCGTTGTGGGCGGCTGGCTGGCGGAAGCCGCTGATCTTGCGCACATACTGCAACGCGGCTGCTCGTACGTCGTCGCTGGTCACCTGCTCGACGAACGGTTCACGCAGGGTTTTGATGCTACGGCACATACGTCGAACCTACTGCGTGGTCCTGGTGCGGTCTGCCGCGGCCCGCGCGAGTATGATCTGGCGGTTCTGGCCAGCGCGCAGCCTGACCACGGCACGGTCGCACTGGCCGCCTACGCAGAGCAGGCGGGGACGCCGGTCCCCGAGCCCGAGGTACCGGCGCGGTTCGCCAGGGCCAGGGAGCTTGAAGCCGCCGTCTGGGCACTGGCCATGGCTCACCTGTACCCAGCCCGCTACCGGGACCTCGCCGATGAACTTCTCGCGACTGTCCTCGCGAAGCCAGCATCATGATCGCTGGCCATTCATTGACATTGCCACTTTGCGCTGCGATCATCCGGTAGCGCTGATCTTGAATCGCAGCAGCGGGGTCCGGGCCTTGACGTAGTGACGAACGGCTCGGCTGCGTTGAAATGATCGGCATGGGGCCAGTTCGGCCCGGCGAAGACCATACGGGGGACATATGAAGACTGCTAGATCTATTCCGCTGCTGCTCGGTGGAGCGACCACAGCGCTCTCGATAATCGCCGCTGTACCGGCCATGGCCGGCCCGGCCGGCCGGCACAACACGAACAGCGCCGGCTCTATCTCCTCGATTCTGAGAACGGGCGACATAGTCACCGGTGTTCGAGGAACGACGAATGGAAATGTCATACTGACGGGTTCGGCGGCTACCGGAAATGGCACCCAAGCCGTTCCATTCCTCTACCAGGGCCGTATCACGAGCGCTGCGGGAGCAGCAGTCTCGGTGTTGAAGCCATCATTTCCCGGCGTGACGTCGGCGGCGTTCTATGGTCCTGACACCCACTCCTTCAACCCGACGACCATCCGTAGCGGCCAGGTTCGCGCCGTGGGCAGCTACCAGTCGTCGTCGGCACCCGCCGGTGTCCATAACCAGGGCATGATCTACCTCGGGCCGGTGAGCGGATCGGGTGGATCATGGACATCGATCGACGTGCCTGCTGATGGCGCCCACACGGTCGGACACGTGCGGGCCTGCCCCAAGACCCGGGTCCGCTGCTTCGTGATGGACACCATCGCGCACAGCACCATGGGCGATCTGGTTGTGGGCAACTACGACCTCAACCCCAGCGTGCGCGGTGGCGTGGTCTCGGGCAATGCCTTCATCTACAACATGGCCAGGCACTGGTGGACGTTGCTCGAACTCGGCGGAAGCTTGTCGAGCAAGACCTCGCTCTATGGCATCTGGCAGGACGGCGGGGACAGGAGCCCGCACTACACCCTGGTCGGCGGCTCCTCGGCCAGGGGCACCCAGCAGGGCTTCCTGATGAACTACAACGAGAGGACGGGGGCCTTCGGAAGACCGAAGTACTACAGTTACGGCAACGCCCCGGCCCTGGCCACGCACTTCGACGGGATCACCGCGGTGCGGGGCGGGTTCGACCTGGTGGCCATTAGCTCGGCTCAGGATGCGTCGATGGCCTTCATTCCCGTCACAGCCCGCGGCAGATCCTTCGGCACGGCGACGTGGTATCCCGTCCACGTCACGACTAGCCCGCTGTGTACGGGTGGCTGCAAAGAGGTGACCGGGAATGCCGTGTACCTGAGCTATGTGATGGGGATCTACATCTCAACTACGGGTGTCACTCATAGCTATCTAGCCGCCGTCCCGAGGCGGTTAACAACGACCGAGCTTAGGTAACTCTGCCCAGGGCGAACCAGCGCGTGTGCCGGACGGGACGAGGAACTGGCACTATGGGTGGATCATGACGCTTTCCGACCGGCTACCGCCATCCGCTGACCCCGATTCCCTGTATGCCGCGTTCGTCGATTGGACCGGCGATCAGGGACTTACGCTGTACCCGCACCAGGATGAGGCGCTGATCGAGATCGTCTCCGGGGCGAACGTGATCCTGTCGACGCCGACCGGCTCAGGCAAGAGCCTCGTCGCGACCGCCGCGCATTTCGCGGCGCTGGCCACCGGCATCCGCAGCTTCTACACCGCCCCGATCAAGGCACTGGTCTCGGAGAAGTTCTTCGCCCTCTGCGACATCTTCTCCCCGGCCAGCGTCGGCATGATGACCGGCGACGGCAGCGTCAACGCCGGTGCCCCGATCATCTGCTGCACCGCCGAAGTGCTCGCCAACATCGCGCTGCGCCACGGTGCCGATGCCGATGCCGGCCTGGTGATCATGGATGAGTTCCATTACTACGCCGACCCGGACCGGGGCTGGGCCTGGCAGGTGCCGCTGATCGAACTGCCCCGCGCGCAGTTCCTGCTGATGTCGGCCACCCTCGGCGACGTCACCAGATTCGAGCAGGACCTGACCCGCCGCACCGGCCGGCCTACCGCCGTGATCAGCTCCGCCGAGCGCCCGGTACCGCTCATTTTCAGATTCGTCATCGACCCGTTGCACGAGACGATCGAGGAACTGCTAGCCACCAAGCAGGCGCCGATCTACGTGGTGCACTTCACCCAGGCCGCCGCGGTCGAGCAGGCCCAGGCGCTAATGAGCGTCAACGTCTGCAGCCGGGCCGAGAAGGACGAGATCGCGTCGATGATCGGCCGCTTCAGGTTCACGGCCGGTTTCGGCAAGACACTGTCCCGGCTGGTCAGGCATGGCATCGGAGTGCATCACGCTGGGATGCTGCCCAGGTACCGGCGGCTGGTCGAGACTCTCGCCCAGGCCGGGCTGCTCAAGGTGATCTGCGGCACCGACACCCTCGGGGTGGGCATCAACGTGCCTATCCGCACCGTCTTGTTCACGGCGCTGTCCAAGTACGACGGCACCGTTACCCGGCTGCTGCAGGCGCGGGAATTCCACCAGATCGCCGGCCGGGCCGGGCGCGCCGGATTCGACGATACGGGAACCGTGGTGGTGCAGGCGCCTGAGCATGTCATCGCGAACGAGAAAGCGCTGGCTAAGGCGGGCGACGATCCGAAGAAGCGGCGCAAGGTGGTGCGCAAGAAGCCGCCGCCTGGCCTGGTCTCCTGGGGCAGGCCGACGTTTGACCGGCTGGTCGCCGCCGAGCCTGAGCCGCTGAAATCCAGTTTCGCGGTCAGCCACGCCATGCTGCTCAACGTGATCAGCCGCCCCGGCGACGCCTTCGCCTCCATGCGGCACCTGCTGACCGAGAACGACGAGGACCGCCCGGCCCAGCGCAAGCACATCCACCGGGCGATCGAGATCTACCGCGCGCTGCTGGCCGGCGGTGTCGTCGAACGGCTCGACGAGCCGGACTCCGAGGGCCGGATGGTCCGGCTCACCGTCGACCTGCAAGAAGACTTCGCGCTGAACCAGCCGCTCTCCCCGCTCGCCCTGGCCACGATCGAGCTGCTCGACGTCACATCCCCGGATTACCCGCTTGATGTGCTGTCGGTGATCGAGGCCACATTGGACAACCCGCGGCCCGTGCTGGCCGCCCAGCTGTTCCGGGCTCGCGGCGAGGCCGTCGCCGAGATGAAGGCCGAGGGCGTCGAGTACGAGGCCAGGATGGAGCTGCTGGACTCGGTCAGCTACCCCAAGCCACTGGCGGAGTTGCTTGACGCGGCCTACGCCATCTATCAGCGCGGTCACCCCTGGGTCGCCGACTACGAACTCGCGCCCAAATCGGTGGCCAGGGATATGTACGAGCGGGCGATGACGTTCACCGAGTACATCAGCTGGTGCGGGCTGGCCAGATCAGAGGGGCTGCTGCTGCGCTACCTGGCGGACGCCTACAAGGCGCTGCGCCAGACTGTGCCGGACGAGGCCAAGACCGAGGAGCTCGCCGACCTGATCGAGTGGCTTGGCGAAATGGTCCGCCAGGTCGACTCCAGCCTGCTTGACGAGTGGGAGCGGCTGGTCAACCCCGAAGCGGTCGAGGCCGGGCAGCTTGACGAGCGGCCGCCCGCGGTAACCGGCAACGTGCGCGCGTTCCGGGTGCTGGTGCGCAACGCGCTGTTCCGCCGGGTCGAACTGGCGGCGTTGCGGCGGTGGGACGAGCTCGGCGAGCTTGACGCGGAAGCAGGCTGGGACGCCGACGCCTGGGCGCAGGCGCTTGAGTCGTACTTCGCCGAGCATGGCGAGATCGGGACCGGCCCTGACGCACGCGGACCAGCGATGCTGATCGTCGAGACCGACCCGGACCTCTGGCGGGTGCGGCAGATCTTCGATGATCCGGCCGGTGACCACGACTGGGGATTCTCCGCCGAGGTCGACCTGGCCGGATCGGATGAGGCCGGCGAGGCGGTGATCTGGATTACCGCCGTCGGCAGCCTGTAGCCGCGGTCGCACGCGGGCCAGTGGCCCTCGGCAGGCTAACGACCGGCCGATCCGAGCGGCTACGGCTGGCCGTCCATGTCATCGCCGTCGTCGCCCGCTCGGCCGTGGCCTAGCAATCGGCGCGTCAGCGCCTGCCGTTCCGCTGCGAGTTCGCCAGCGGCGCTTGCGAGGTCGGCATCGGTGAGTGCGCGCACGTCGTCCGAAGCGCGGAGCGCGGTAAGCGCGGCACGGCGGAGCAGTTCCTTGATGAAGGATGCCGTGACGCCCTCGGTCGCATCGATCACCGGCGTGAGATCTGCCTTCAGTTCCAGACCGCCCGCGTAGAGCCGCAACAGGCGCTCCCGTGCCTGCCGGTCCGGCTTGGGGATCTCCACGGCCAGGTCGACGCGGCCTGGCCGGTCGACCAGCGCCCGCTCCAGCATCCCGGCCCGGTTGGTGGTCAGCACGAACGTCACATCGGCGTCCGCTCCGATCCCGTCCATTGCCTCAAGCAGCGAGAACAGCAACGGGTTGCTTTCCGGGCCGAAGCTCCTGTCCTGGGCGACCAGGTCGACGTCCTCAAAGACCAGCATCGATGGCTGCAGCCGCCGGGCCAGCGCTGCGGCTGGCTCGATGAACTGCATCGCCTGCCCGGTCATGACGATGACGGTGCAGTCGCTCATCCGGCTCATCAGATAGCGGACGGTGTGGGTCTTGCCCGTGCCAGGGTAACCGTGCAATAGCAGCCCGCGCTTCAGGTGCTGCCCGGCTGCCGTCAGCCGAGCGGCCTGGCTCGTTACGGTGATGACATGGCGCTCGATCGAATCGAGGACCCCAGCCGGCAGGATGACCTGTTCGGCGGTGAGGTTGGGGCGCGGCAGGAAGCTGAGCAGTCCGTTGCTGTGGTACTCGGACAGGCCGAAGCTGAGCACCTGACCGCGGAAAACATCGTGTCTGCGCATCAGCCGCTCGATGTCGTCACGCACCGCCACCGCCGCGGTCTTCCGTGACGCCAAGATCTCCATTCGGCACTGGGGCGGGCCGTAGCGCTCTTTCGCGCGCATCCCGATGACCACCGGGGCGCCGTCGGGGGCGGTTGACTCCACCAGGCCGAACTGCACCACCTCCATCGCCTCGGTCGGCCCTGTGGCGGCCGTGCCGTGAGTGACGGCCGAGATCTCCTGGCCGTGGTCGGGCCTGGTGAGCATGGTGGCCAGATCGTCGTGGTCCCTGTCCACCGCGCTGATGCCGAACCACTCCGCGCCGGGAGAATGCTCAGCCAGGTAAGCGTCAACGCCGCGCTGGAGGTTCACGTGCTCCCACATCGGGAAGCTCTCGCTGACGAACGCCATGTCCTTCAGATCACAGCCGAGGTGCGCACCGATCCTTGCCGCCGCGGGCGCGAGGTCTCGCGTGACCAGCTGAAAGCTGACCTGGAGCAGGTCCTGCAGTGCCCGAGCCAGGCCAGCCGCGGTCGATACGTCGACAGGCGCCGTCTCGCCGCCGAGGCGGGAAGCGGGGTCACCAGGGCGTTGGTTCGCAGGGTCCGCTGGAGTCATCCCGACCAGGATCGCAGTGCCGTCAGGATTCGCGCAATTCGGCGGACAGTGCGGCAACACAGCGTACGTCCCCTGACGCCAGCCAAAGTCCCCTGACGCCGGCCGAAGTCCCTGGCGCCAGCCCGCAGCACCGGCCAGCCTGCTACCGCCGTGCCTGGCCGAGTGACTGGCGGTTACGGTAGAGATCGCGGAGCAGGCTGATCTCGGCACCGTGATGCACCTGCTCCTTGATCAGGGTGCTGAAGATCCGGTGACAGGGCCACAGCTTGCCCCAGTTGGTCCGGACCTCGGTATCCAGGTCAGCGTCGCCCAGGCCGGCCAGCACCGCGCTCAGCGGCTGCTGGCTTGCCGCCAGCCACGGCACAGCCGCTGCGGCATCCCCCGGCAACACCAGGTCGAACGACGCCGTGGCCGGTCCGAACGCGTAATCCCAGTACAAATAGTTCACGATGGCGATGTGCACCGTGCGCCACGCGATCGTGGTCACCGGCGCCGGATCGGGGTTGGGCACCTCATAGTCGATCACCCACTCGCCGCTGCCATCAGCGCTGGACGGTGCACCTCCGTCCGGCGGTGCACCGTCCAGCAGCCGGCGACAGGCTCCCAGAAGAACTCTGAATCGGAGATGTCGGCCAGAACCCGGCCCAGCGCATCGCATGAGGCATTGAACGCATCCCGCAGCAGATCCACGCCAGTCGTCATGCCGACCATCATCATCCGGCCCGGCGGCCTTCGGGGGCTGATTCTTGTAGCGTGCTGGTAGCGGCCGCCGGGCCACGCCGGTCGGCGACGGTCACACCTGTCCGCCGACGCGCAGCTACTAGTAGCAGAGCCCGTGTCCTGAAGGGAGCCACCGGGTGAGCCTGCTATTGCCCTCGGGTGACACCAGCTACATCACCGACACCGCACGGATTCAGGCTCTGCTCAGCCAGGCCGTAACCTGTCTGCTTGGTCCGGGCAGGTTCTACTGCGCCGGGCTGTTCAGCACCCCGGGCGCTACCCTGGCCGGGCAAGGCAAGCTCGCCACCCAGATCGTCTGGGACCACGCCGTCGCCGACGACGGCACGCTGCTTGCGGCCGCGAACAGCGGCCCCAGCCAATACATCGGCGTGCGGGACCTCCGCCTGTCCCAGGCGAACCCCAGGCCCGGGGCACCGCGATCCAGGCCAGCGGCTGGCAGTTCAGCGACATCAGCCGCGTCGTGATCGACAAGACCGGAACCGGCGCCTTCCCTCGCGTCGGCGTCGATTATGACAGCCCAGTCACCCACTACAACGGACTCAGCGATTCCGTGATCCGCTGCGACGGCCGCGGCGGGACCGGCGTCCGCTATTCGGGCGGTGCCCACTCCAACTTCCAGTCCAACTGCCGCATTCTGCCTTCCACCACCGACACCAGCCAGATCGGCATCTGCGTCAATGCCTACGGGATGGTGATCGTCAAGCCCGACATCGAGAACGCCGCAGGCACCGGCATTTATCTCGACGTGGGAGCCACCATGAACCGGCCGACCGTTATCGTCGGGGAATACCTGGAGACGAACGGCACCGACATCTACGTCGCGCCCGGCGCCGCCCCGCCCACCCAAGGTTCCAGCAGGTACACGATGGTCAAGTCCTTCGCTGAGACGCGCACGTCGCAGACGGCCCCTCGAGGCCGACGGCAGCCAGTACGCCCGGCCCGGACAGGCGCTGACCACCACGGTCCTGCGCGGCCGGACGTACCGCGTCGAGCTCATCTGATCATGGACGGCGACAGTGCCGCCAGCATCGGCCTGGCTTTCACCGCCCCTCAGGTGCGGCGATGAGCTGGTCCGTCGAGGGCCTGGCCACGCCAGGTAACGCCGTCGCCGGCAGCCTGACACTCGCGGCAGCGACCAGCCCGGCCACGCAGCGCAACGTCGGCCTGGCCGGGGCAGGCAACCCCACCGCCACGGTCGTCCGCGGCATACTGGCCTGCGGCGCGAACGGCGGCACCTTCGGGCTGCGGTGGGCGCAAGGTGCCGCCAGCCGCACACCGGTCACCCTGTACGCCGGGTCGTCGATGACCGTCGAGAAGGTGCGCTAAGCCGGATGGCGACGGGCGCACTCCCCCAGGGCACGAGCCAGATTCAGGTTGAGAATCAGCCGCATAACGCCGCGCCAAGAGATTACCGAGGGAGCACGCGATGGATGTCGCCGATTAGCTGCGAACCCTAGCCAGGGCCGAGTCCATGACCGGCAAGGCCCGGTGGACTGGGGCCGCCGCCCTGTGGCGGCGGGTGACCCGGCTCAACCCGGTCAACGGGAACCACTGGGATCGGCTGGCTGGCGTCGCTTCCTGCGGCTGTTCGCGCGCGAGGTCATGCGCAGGGCCTACGACCCGTTCCGCCGCATCAGCGAGCACGATTTCGACGCCATGGCGACCGAACTCAGCCAGCGGGTCCCCGAACGCTCCGATGCGCAGACCCTGACACCTGCGACGGAGGTCAGGCCGGCGCGGCAGGGCAGGAGTTCCTTGATCACGCGGTTCTTTCAGCAGGGGCGACTGAAAGAACCGCGCGATCATGGAGTCTTCCCGGCCGCACTCACACTCGCCCCCCGCGTCTGGCTGAGGCCGGGGCCGACCGGCCCGGTGCGAGCCGTTATGCCATGAAGGCGCCTGCGTGGTCGGCGGGAACGATCCGCACGCCGAGCGGCAGCAGCGAGATCGGGATCATCTTGAAGTTGGCCAGGCCGAGCGGGATCCCGATGATCGTGATGCACAGCGCGATGCCGGTCAGCAGATGGCCGACCGCCAGCCACCAGCCGAACAGGATGATCCAGATGATGTTGCCGATCAGCGAAGCGACCCCGGCACCCTCGCGCGGCGCGATCGTCCGGCCGAAGGGCCAGAGCACATAACCGGCGATCCGGAAGGCGGCGATGCCGAACGGGATGGTGATGATCAGAACGAAGGCGACCAGGCCGGCCAGCACATATGCGATCGCCATCCAGAACCCGCAGAGCACCAGCCAGATCACGTTCAGAACCAGTCGCACGCCTGCCCCCTTTGTCGTGCCTGCCTCCGGCCGGGCAGGTGCCCAGGTCGGGCAGCGCGACCTGGCCGTTCCTGGCCGGTCTAACGCTCAGAGGCCCAGTAGGCCCTCCAGCCCGACAGTCAGCCCGGCCGGAAGCGTGGCCAGGCCGCGCACCGCGGTCAGCACGCCAGGCATGAACGATGCCCGGTCCAGCGAGTCGTGCCTGATCGTCAGTGTCTCCCCCGGCCCGCCGAGCAGGACCTCCTGGTGCGCCACCAGGCCGGCCAGGCGCACCGAATGGACATGTACCCCGCCGAGCACGGCCCCACGCGCACCCGCCACTTCCGCCACTGTGGCGTCGGGTCCTGGTCCGCGTCCGGCCGCCGCCCTGGCCGCCTCGATCATCGCAGCCGTCCGCGTCGCGGTGCCTGACGGGGCGTCGGCCTTACCTGCATGATGCAGCTCGATGATCTCCGCCGAGTCGAAGAACCTGGCGGCCTGCTCGGCGAACCGCATCATCAGCACAGCGCCCACCGAGAAATTAGGCACGATCAGCACTCTGATCCCGTCGGCAGCCGACCCAGCTCCCCCGGTCTGCCCGCCGCCATCGGCCGACTGCTGCGCCCCCCCGGCCGGCCGCAGCCAGTCAGCTACCTCGGCCAGCCGCGCCTGATCGAACCCCGAGGTGCCGACGACGACGTCCAGCCCGTGTGCCACGCACCAGCGCAGGTTCTCCATCACAGCCGCCGGGTGGGTGAAGTCGACCACCACGTCACAGCCAGCCAGAGCATCAAACGTGCCGCCGATGTCGAGTGCGGCAGCCAGCTGGAGATCGTCGGCCGCCTCGACGGCGCGGCAGACTTCAGACCCCATCCGGCCCTGGGAACCCAGCACTCCGACCTTGATCATCACGCTCCCTACCCGGTCAGACGGCCAGGACCGCCGCGAATGAGTCTGCGTCGTCATAGGGCCCGACCACGGCCAGCGCCTTGGGCCGGGACAGGATTGCCCTGGCCACCTCGAGCACGTCGTCCTCGGTGACCGCGTCGATCCGGGCCAGGACCTCATCGACCGGCTCCAGCCGGGGATAGACAAGCTCGGACTTGCCGAGCCTGGTCATCCGGGACGATGGGTCCTCTAGGCCGAGCACGATGGAACCGCGCACCTGGCCTTTGCCTCGTTCTAGCTCCTCGGCCGTGAGGCCGCCGGAGCAGACCTTGGCGATCTCGTCCGCACAGATGGCGAGTACGTCGTCGGACTTGGCTGGCAGGCAGCCCGCGTAGATGCCCCACAGCCCGGTGTCGGCGTGCTGCGAGCTGAAGCTGTAGACCGAGTACGCCAGTCCGCGCTTCTCCCTGATCTCCTGAAAAAGCCTCGACGACATGCCGCCGCCGAGTGCCGCGTTCAGCACGCCGAGCGCGAACCTGCGTTCATCGGTCCTGGAGATCCCGGCGCAGCCGAGCACCAGATTCGCCTGCTCGATCGGCCTGGAGACCAGCCGCACGCCGGTTCCGGCGCCAACCTCGGGCCCAGCGGGTGCGGGCAGTCGGCGTGACGCCGGCTGGGCACCATGGGCCAGGACGGGGGCGAAATACTGCTGGGTGATCTCGACTACCTGCTGGTGATCGACCCGCCCGGCTGCCGCGACAACCAGGTTGTCCGGGGTATACCTGGCCACGTAATGCTCGGCGATCTGGTCGCGGGAGATCGCGTTGATCGAGTCCGAGGTGCCGAGGATGGGCCGACCGAGTGGCGTGTCGCCGAAGAGCTGAGCACCGAAGGCCTCGTGCGCGGTATCGGACGGATCATCATCGTTCATGGCGATCTCTTCGAGGATCACCGCCCGCTCAGCCTCGACCTCCTTGGGATCGAGCAGCGAGCCGATCATCATGTCCGAGAGCACGTCGATCGCCAGCGGCAGGTCGGCGTCGAGCACCCGCGCGTAGTAGCAGGTGTACTCCTTGGCGGTGAAGGCGTTCAGTTCACCGCCGACCGCGTCGATCGCAGCGGAGATGTCCAGCGCGGACCTTCGCTCGGTCCCTTTGAACAGCAGGTGCTCCAGGTAGTGCGTCGCGCCCGCGTGGGGGACGTCCTCGTCACGCGACCCGACGCCGGCCCAGATCCCGAAGGACGCGGACCGGACGGCGGGCAGCGATTCGGTGATGACCCGCAGGCCACCGAGGAGGACGGTGCGGTAGACGACGCTGTCGCCTTCCGCCAGCCGTTCGGTGCCTGCGGGCAGCTGCACGTCATCGGTCATGAGTTGCCGGACTCGCGGTCGCGATACCGGGTACGGAAGTGGTCGCCGCCTCGGCTGCGTTCTCCGCCGCGTTCACCTCCGCGACCCCGGTCACCGCCGCGGTCCCCGCGGCTCCCACGATCGCCACGGTCCCCGCGATCGCCGCGGTCCCCGCGGTCCCCGCGATCCGCTGACCGGTTGTCATCCCGGCCGCCGCCAAGGTCCTCGCCGGCCGCTTCGCGCTCGACTACCTCGACCGGAACCAGTGACAGCTTGCCGCGATCGTCCACCTCGCGGATCTCTACCTGGATCTTGTCGCCGACCTTGATCACATCGTCGACGTTCTCGATCCGCATCCCGCCGTGCAGCTTGCGGATCTGGGTAATGTGCAGCAGGCCGTCCTTGCCGGGCAGCAGCGACACGAACGCGCCGAAGGTGGTGGTCTTCACCACCGTGCCGAGGAATCGCTCGCCAACCTCGGGCACGTGCGGGTTAGCGATCGCGTTGATCGCTGCCCTGGCAGCCTCGGCCGAGGTGCCGTCGGTAGCGCCGATGTAGATCGTGCCGTCGTCCTCGATGGTGATCTCGGCGCCGGTGTCCTCCTGGATCGAGTTGATCATCTTGCCCTTCGGGCCGATCACCTCGCCGATCTTGTCCACCGGGACCTTCACCGTGATGATCCGGGGCGCGAACTCGCTCATCTGCCCGGGCGCGTCGATCGCCTCGCGCATCACATCGAGGATGGTCAGCCGGGCGTCGCGGGCCTGCTTCAGCGCGGCGCCGAGCACGGAGGCCGGAATTCCGCCCAGCTTGGTGTCAAGCTGCAGCGCAGTGATCACGTCCCTGGTGCCCGCGACCTTGAAGTCCATGTCGCCGAATGCGTCCTCGGCGCCCAGGATGTCGGTCAGCGTGACATACGTGCCGCCCTCGTGGATCAGGCCCATCGCGATGCCGGCCACCATGTCCTTCAGCGGCACCCCGGCATCGAGCAGCGCCATCGTGGACGCGCAGACCGAGCCCATCGAGGTGGAGCCGTTCGACCCGATCGCCTCGGAGACCTGCCGGATCGCGTAAGGAAACTCCTCGCGAGTCGGCAGCACCGGGACCAGCGCCCGCTCGGCGAGCGCGCCATGGCCGATCTCGCGGCGCTTGGGCGATCCGACCCGGCCGGTCTCCCCGGTCGAATACGGCGGCATGTTGTAGTTGTGCATGTAGCGCTTGGTGCGCTCCGGGTTGAGCGTGTCGATCATCTGCTCCATCCGGAGCATGTTCAGCGTGGTCACGCCGAGCACCTGAGTCTCGCCCCGCTCGAACAGCGCTGAGCCATGCACCCTCGGCAGCACGCCTGCCTCCGCGGACAGCTGCCTGATATCGGCGAGACCCCGCCCGTCGATCCGCACCCCGTCGCGGGTGATCCGCTCCCTGACCAGCTTCTTGGTCAGCGATCTGAACGCGGCGCCGATCTCCTTCTCCCTGCCTTCGAACTTCGCGGCAAGCCGCTCCGTCGCCATGGCCTGGATCCGGTCCGTCTCGGTCGCCCGCTCCTGCTTCCCGGCGATGGTCAGCGCCGCGGCCAGCTCGGCGGAAGCCTCCGCGGCCAGGGCCTCGTAGAGGTCCTGGCCGTAATCGGCGAAGATCGGGAACTCAGCGGTATCCTTGGCGGCATTGGCGGCCACCCGCTGCTGTGCCTCGCAGAGCGCCTTGATGAACGGCTTCGCCGCCTCCAGGCCCTGAGCCACGACGTCCTCAGTTGGGCCGACCGCGCCGCTCGATGAGTCGGCAAGCAGCCGCAAGGTGCTCGGCGTCGACTCGGCCTCGACCATCATGATCGCGACATCGCCGTCCTCAAGCACCCGGCCGGCCACGACCATGTCGAAGGTGGCATCCTCCAGCTGCGGATAGGTCGGGAAGCCGACCCATTGTCCCTTGATCAGCGCGACCCGCGCCCCGCCGACCGGCCCGGCAAAGGGAAGTCCGGCGAGCTGGGTGGAGAGCGACGCGGCATTGATGGCCACCACGTCATACAAGTGATCGGGATGCAGCGCCATGATCGTCTCGACGATCTGCACCTCGTTGCGCAAGCCCTTCACGAACGTCGGCCGAAGCGGCCGGTCGATCAGCCTGCAGGTCAAAATGGCGTCCTCGGACGGACGGCCCTCACGGCGGAAGAACGAACCAGGGATCCGGCCCGCCGCATACATCCGCTCCTCCACGTCGACGGTGAGCGGGAAGAAATCCAGGTTGTCCTTAGGATGCTTGGACACGGTGGTCGCCGAGAGGACCATCGTCTCGTCGTCCAGGAAAACTACGGCAGAACCCGATGCTTGCTTGGCCAGCCGGCCAGTCTCGAATCTGAGTTTCTGTACGCCGAATGCGCCGTTGTCGATGACGACTTCGGCGGAATGCACACCCTCCATTGGGTGAGACCTCCTTGACTGAGGTCCCGCGTCTGCCCGCCGCCAGTTGGAGCGTCGGCTTCCAGTGCCTGGAAGGTAGCTGCCGACCGGTCTTCGATCGAAGTCCTCGGCCCGCCCGGCTCGCGATCATCGCGTGCTCGGCCGACCCGAGAACCACTACCGAGGACCGGCCCTCAGGCACGCTGATCGCTCCGGGCCGGGGCCGCGGGACGTTGCTGTACGTGGTGTGTCTGGTATGTGGTCTATTCAGTTACGCGCAGGGGCCGGAGCCCCTGCCACCACCAATGTAGCTGCAGCGAGTGACCATCAGCGGCGCATCGCGCACGCCGCCCGCGAGGCGGCGCAGCTACGCCTACCGGCGCAGGCCCAGCTTCTCCCTGAGCGCCCGGTACCTGTTGATGTCCTCGCGCTGCAGGTACTGCATCAGGCGCCGGCGCCGGCCGACGAGCAGCAGCAGCCCGTGGCGGCTGTGGTGGTCATGCTTGTGCACCTTCAGGTGCTCGGTGAGATCGTTGATTCGCCGGGTCAGCAGCGCGACTTGGACTTCCGGCGAGCCGGTGTCACCCTCACTGGTCGCATTGGCGGCGATGATCTCCTTCTTCACTGCGGTGTCGAGCGGCACGGTATTCCCTCGGGGTCGTGAGCCAGCATGGATGCCCGGCAGCAGGTGTCCTTGATCCGCGCCGGGCGGTGGGGAGGGTACCGGCGGAGCCGCCTGGCACCCAGGACAGCCAGCCGCATGAGGGCGCAGCCAGCCGAGCCGGATACTCCGGCCATCAGCTACGTTATCACGGCGAGCGGCCACCGGCACCTCGGGAGCTGACCAGCCAGTGCCTTGCGCGGACACCCGGCAGCGGTCGCTGCGACTCCCACGCAGCAGCGGCGGAGCACCGGTCGTCGTCGCCAGGCGCAATGTTACCTGATTGTTACCTTATGTCCCAACGTCGCCGCGCGGCCGTGCGTGTCTAGACCACCTCAAACGCGGCTGTGCCGTTACCGAACATTTCCCGGCCAGGAGGTGAGACGACCAGCATCGGTCATTCTCTGGCTTCGGAGTACGTGCCCAGGGCCCGGCGCGGCCACGACGGGGCGTGAGCGGTGCGCCAGGACAGCGACTTCCAGGACTTCTACGAGGCCAGCTACTGCCGGATCGTCGCGCTGGTGACAGCCGTGCTCGGCGACAGGCACGAGGCACAGGACGTGGCCCAGGAAGCGTTCGCCCGCGCTCTCACCTGGTGGCCGCGGCTGGGGAACTATGAGCTTCCTGAGGCCTGGGTCAGGAAGGTCGCACTGCGGATCGCGATCGACTCGACCAGGCGGGCCAGGCGTGCGGTGGGCGGAAGTGACGTTCGGCGGAACTTTGGTCCCTGGGCCGACCCGGCGACCGGTGCAAGCCTCTAGGAAGAGGGCGAATCCGGCAGAGCATGACCGCTCAGCCGCGAGCGCGCCTCGGCTTGACCGGCATGCGGACATCCGCACCGGCGAAGGAGGCAGTGATGAAATACGTACCCCCGGGGAAGCCCGGAAGCGTCGTGACGGTCGAGTCACGCTACGAGAACTTCATTGGCGGCAAGTGGCTGCCCCCGGTCGACGGCAAGTACCGGGTCAACCTGACCCCGGTGACGGCCAAGGCCATCTGCGAGGTGCCCGAGTCCACTCCGGCGGACATCGAGACCGCGCTTGATGCGGCGCATGCTGCTGCCCGCGAGTGGGGCGAGGCATCCCCAGCCAAGCGGGCCGAGGTGCTCAATGCCGTCGCTGACGCCATCGACGCTCACCGTGAGAGCCTTGCGGTCGCCGAGAGCTGGGAGAACGGCAAGCCGGTGCGGGAGACGCTGGCGGCTGACATCCCGCTGGCCGCTGATCACTTCCGCTACTTCGCGGCAGCGGCGCGGTCGATGGAAAGTTCTACGACCGAGATCGATTCCCAGACAATCGCGTACCACTTCCACGAGCCGCTTGGCGTTGTCGGGCAGATCATCCCGTTCAATTTCCCGCTGCTGATGGCCGCCTGGAAGCTGGCGCCGGCGCTAGCGGCCGGCAACTGCTCGGTGCTCAAGCCGGCCTCGCCGACACCGTGGTCGATACTCAAGCTCGCCGAGGTGGTCGGCGACATCCTGCCGCCTGGCGTGCTGAACATCGTCAACGGCCCAGGCGGCGAGATCGGCAAGGCGCTGGCAACCAGCCCGCGGATCGCCAAGGTCGCTTTCACGGGCGAGACCGTGACTGGGCGGCTGATCATGCAGTACGCCGCGCAGAACATCATCCCGGTGACACTGGAGCTCGGCGGCAAGTCACCGAACATCTTCTTCGCCGACGTGATGGCGGCACATGATGACTTCCTCGACAAGGCGGTGGAAGGCCTGGTGCTTTACGCGTTCAACAAGGGCGAAGTCTGCACCTGCCCATCCCGCGCGCTGATCGACGAGAGCATCTACGACGAGTTCATGGCCAGGTGCCTGGACCGGATCGCGAAGATCCGCCAGGGTGACCCGCTGGACACCGAGACCATGATCGGACCGCAGGTCTCCGCACAGCAGCTGGCGAAGATCAGTTCCTATGTCGACATCGGGCGCGCCGAGGGCGCCGTGGTGCTGGCCGGCGGCCACCGGGCCAAGGTGGACGGCGAGTTCGCCGACGGCTACTACTACGAGCCGACCGTGCTCAAGGGCGACAACAAGATGCGGGTCTTCCAGGAGGAGATCTTCGGCCCGGTCCTCGCGGTGACCACGTTCAAGAACGAGGCGGAGGCGCTTGAGATCGCCAACGACACCCTCTACGGCCTCGGGGCCGGCGTGTGGACCCGCGACGGGAGCCGCGCCTACCGGATGGGCCGGGCCATCAAGGCCGGCCGGGTCTGGACCAACTGCTACCACCAGTACCCGGCGGGAGCGGCGTTCGGCGGCTACAAGATGTCGGGCCTCGGGCGGGAAACCCACCAGATGATGCTCGAGCACTACACCCAGACAAAGAACCTGCTCGTCAGCTACGACCCCAAGCCGATGGGTCTGTTCTGACCACGGCGCCGGTCACGGCACAGCGGGCAACCTAACTGCGAAGGAGCGTAAGTGACCAACCAGGAGACGACCGAGCGGGTCGTCGCCACCCCGGCGGCACGGCAGGCCATCGCCGAGCTGAGCCGCCGGGGCACGGTTATGTTCGTCCAGTCCGGGGGCTGCTGCGGCGGCACCGCGCCGATGTGCTTCCGGCTTGGCGAGTTCATCACCGGCGGAGCTGACGTCCTGCTTGGCGAGATCGACGGGTGCCCTTTTTACATCGACGGACGGCTGTACCTGGCCTGGGGCGAGCCTGCCCTGGTGCTCGACGTCGAAGCGGGATTCGCTGAGGGCTTCTCCTTGGCAGCGGGCGATGGCAAGCATTTCGTCGTGCACGGGCAGCCGGCCGCCGCGTGCCCGACCGACGAGCACCGGGCCACCGGGTGACCGGCCACCGGCGTGCAGGCCGCCGAATGAGCCCAGCCGAGCGCCCGACTGCCGATTCACCGGTCGGCTTACGGCAGGTGGCTCAGCACCGCGGCCCAGATCTGCGAGTCGGATTTCCGGCCACCTAGCGCGCTGCCCCAGCTGATGGCCAGCTGATGGGAACCGTACGCACCGCCCGGATACAGCGACATCCCGATGGTGTCACCCGGCCAGACGGCCCGGTTCCCGTACCCAGCCGAAACCCGGATCGTCCTGGACAGCCAGCCCTTGCCGATCGAGAACACTTTCAGGTACTGCGTGTACCCCCGCGGCGAACTGTCCGTCAGCCAGGCAACATAGGCGATGCCAGGGCCGCCGCCGAGCACCTGGACGATATGCGTCACGTTGTTGATGGCGCCAGTCACCCGCAGCAGTGGCGACCAGGTCCTGCCGTGTGTGGTCGAGTAGGCCAGCCAGCCGATGTCATGCCCGCCGCTTTGGGTGTCCCAGGTGGCGTACAGATTCCCGGCCGAGTCGAGGCCGAGCGAGCCGTCGATCCACCACTCGGTCGTGTTCATCGACAGCCTGGCCGGGCCGACCCGAATCGGCCTGGACCAGGTCGACCCGCCGTCCGCGGAGGCAGTGAAGTAGCTATGCGCCACACCCAGCTTCAGCGTCCGGTGATTGAGCACCTGGTAGCCCTGGTACAGCACGTCGAGCCGACCGCTCGGCTCGATCAGGATCGGCGCGCTGTCGGCGCCGCTGGCCGGGAATCCTGGACTGATCGGGATGATCTTGCTCCAGGTCCTGCCGCCGTTGACCGATTTCTGCAGCACCACGTTCAGGTCGCCGGCCACGAACGAGCAACTGCCGGTCGGGCTGCAGACGAAATCCTGCGGGGCCAGGTTGTGCGGCCCGTAATCCCAGGTCACGTAGATCGTGCCGGCCGGGCCGACGGCGATGAAGTCGCGATCGCCCCAGTTGTTCTTGCGCGGCGAGCCGAGCAGGCTGACCGTGGGGAAGGTTCGTCCGTGGTCGGTGGAGATGTCCACGACCGGATAGCTGCGCTGATTGCTGCTGGTGCCACGGCTGACCATGAAGGCGGCATACACCGAGCCAGTCGGCCCGACGACCACCGCCGGATCCCAGCCACCCCCCGACCCAGGGAGCTCGAATCCCTGGCTGAACGTCCTGCCCCCGTCGGTCGACTTGGCGAAGCCGATGCCGCCGCAGCCGATCCACTCCTCGTACAGGAAGCCGGTCGCCGGGTCGATCGCCGTCTCGATCTCAGCGTTCTGGCCCATGCAGGCCGATCCGTAGCTAACCCGCACGACCCGCCCGACCGTCGGTCCGGTCGGGGCGACCGCCACCGCCGGCGCGGCCGCCGCCAGGATCAGGCCGACCGCGAGCACACTGACGACCGGCATCCGCCCGGTGGCCTTCATGAACCGCATGTCTGGCTCCTCGTTGATTCTCCAGTCGGCCGCCGAAAGCTGCCCGGCGCTCACATTACGGGGGCGATTCATCGTTTCTGCCCGCATTCCGCGCACATCATGCTCGACCGGCCGGCCCGGCGGCTGGGCGGCCCGCCGGGCTTGGGCGGCCTGGGCAGCTGGTCACGGCCCGACCACCGCACGGGCCGCTTCGACGTCGCGGCGCATCTGAGTCACCAGGTCATCGACGCTGGAGAACCGTACCTGACCGCGCAGCCGGCTGGCGAACTCGACCGCCACGTGCATCCCGTACAGGTCGAGGTCGTCCCGGTCCAGCGCGTACGCCTCGACGATCCGCGCCACGCCGTCGAAGGTCGGGTTGGTGCCGACCGAGATCGCGGCCGGCCAGCGCTCAAGCTCGCGCCCGTCATCGGGGTCCAGGCTGGCCAGCCAGCCCGCATAGACGCCGTCAGCCGGAATCGCGGTGAAGGGCGGCGGCTCGGCGTTCGCGGTCGGGAACCCGAGCGCCCGGCCGCGCTGGTGGCCGCGCACCACGACCCCCTCAACCCGGTGCGGGCGGCCCAGGTCGTGCGCGGCGCCAGCCACGTCACCGGCGGCGAGCAGATCCCTGATCCAGCTGGAGGAGACCGTGACGCCATTGTCGGTCAGCAGCGGAACGCCCTCAGCGACGAACTCGTACTTGCTGCCGAGCTCGGTAAGCAGCGCCACGTTCCCGGCCGCGCGATGGCCGAACCTGAAGTTCTCGCCGATCACGACGGATGCCGCATGCAGGCCATCCACCAGCACGGACTGCACGAAATCCTCGGCTGCCAGCTGGGAGAACTCGCGGGTGAACGGCAGTACGCAGACCGCATCGGCGCCCAGCCTGCCGAGCAGCTCGGTCCGGAACCTCGGGGTGCAGAGCAGCTGCGGGTGCGAACCCGGCCGGACCACCTCATCCGGATGCGGGTCGAACGTGACCACGACCAGCGGCAGCGCGGCCGCGACGCTGATCTCCGCGGCCCTGGCCACGATCCGCTGGTGACCGCGGTGCACGCCATCGAATACCCCGATGGTGACAACGCAACGGCCCCAGGCCTCCGGCACGTCATCCAGGCCCTGCCAGCGGTACACCCGTCACATTCCTTTCGCGAAACGGCTCGCACGGCGCCGTCGCCGTCCGCCCGGCCGGCCGATTCCCGCCCGACCGAGAACCTAGCCGCCGGCTCGGCAGGCGATCCGCCGCGAGCCGGTATTAAAGGGCTGCGGCCGGACGGACCAGCGGCGGTCCGTCGGCACGCGCTGCGAGTCAAGTCGGGCCAGCAGCCCTTAGCCTGCCACGCCCAGGGCACTGATCAGCGATCGAGTCCCGTGGCGGGTAACCTTTCTGACCGGGTCCGGACGAAGACCGGGCCGGGCCTTTACCGGCTGCCACCCGAGGAGGGCGGATATGGGGCGGGTCGTCCGAACCGCAGATGGTAGGACCCTGGCGGTCGAGGAGTCCGGTGATCTTGCTGGCCGCCCGGTACTCGTCCACATGGGTACCCCAACTCCCGGCAGCTTTATGGCCGCAATGTGGCCGATGCGGCCGACCGGGGTCTGCGGCTGATCAGCTATGACCGGCCCGGCTATGGCGGTTCGGCTCCCTGCCCCGGGCGGACGATCGCCGACTGCGCCGACGACGTGCGGGCAATCTGCGCGGCGCTTGGGATCGGCAGGCTGGCGATGTGGGGCATCTCCGGCGGCGGTCCGCATGTGCTGGCGTGCGCGGCGCTGCTGCCCGATCTGGTCGCGGCCGCCGCGTCCCTGGCGTCGCCTGCGCCCTTCGGCGCAGCCGGGCTCGACTGGTTCGCCGGCATGGGCCAGGACAACGTCGATGACTTCAGCCTGCTGCTCGCCGATGCCGACGCGGGACGGGCCAAGCTGGAGAAAGACCGGGAGGACTTCCTGGCCGCGTCGGCGGCCGACCTGGCCAGCGGACTGAAGTCACTGCTTTCGCCCGTGGACGCGGCGGTCCTGACCGGCGAGCTGGCCGAGTACCTCGCGTCGTCCACGCAAGCGGGTCTGACGCCCGGAGGCCAGGGATGGTGGGACGACAGCCGCGCGGAGGCCAGCCCGTGGGGGTTCGAGCTTGACCAGATCCGGGTCCCCGTGCTGTTGCTGCATGGCGCACAGGACAAGTTCGTGCCGCTCGGCCATGGTCAGTGGCTGGCCGCGCATATCCCAGGCGTCGAGGCGCGCCTGCTCGACAACGACGGGCATCTGACGCTGCTTGAGCATCACGTCGGGGACGTGCACTCCTGGCTGGCTGACCGCCTCTAGCCGGAACCAGGCTCAGGGAACGAACACGGCAAGCGGACGTACCTGGCCGGACTCCCAGGTTCAGGGAACGAACACGGCGAGCGGACGTGCCTGGCCGTCCTCGTCGACGAGCAGGGCGATCAGGGTGCCGTCCGGGCCGAACGCGGCAACCGGCGCGCCCGGGCAGGCAACCACTGAATCGGCGGCCTGCGCCGCCAGATCGCCGCTGGCAGGCACCCGAACGCCGTGCGAGACCAGGCGAGCTTCCTGCGTGGTGAGATCCCGGCGCGCGAACGAGGCCGCGGCGGCCTGCGCTAACGGGATGAACTCGAACGAGTCGGCGAGCTGATCCAGCGTCCTGGCGGCACCGATCAGGTACGGGCCGACCCGGGTCCTGCGCAGCGCCGTCAGGTGCCCGCCGGTGCCAAGCGCCGTGCCGAGATCACGCGCGATGGCGCGGATGTAGGTGCCGCTTGAGCAGGTCACCTCGACGTCGATGTCAAGCAGTTCGCCGACTGGCCTGATCGCCAGCAATTCCAGCCGCCGGACCGTCACCGTCCTGGCGGCGAGCTCGGGAGCCGCCCCTGACCTGGTCAGGTGATAGGCACGCTTGCCGTTGACCTTGATCGCGCTGATCCCCGGCGGCACCTGGGAGATCTCGCCGGTGAACGCCGCCAGGGCAGACCGCAGCGTGGCCGGCGAGATGGTCGCCGCGGTGACCTTCTCGCTGTGCGGCGCAGCACTCCCGCTCCCGCCAGTATGGTCAGCCCCGCCGGCCTGGCTCGTTTCCTCGGCGGCCGGCAGTGGCTCGCCGTCGGCGTCGTCAGTGGTCGTCGACTGGCCGAGCCGGATCGTGCCCGCATACTCCTTCTCGGTCAGCATCAGGTGACCGAGCAGTCTGGTGGCCTTCTCTATCCCGATGACCAGAACACCGGTAGCCATCGGATCCAGCGTTCCGGCGTGTCCGACCCGCTTCGTCCCGGCCAGCCGCCGGATCCTTGCCACCACATCGTGCGACGTCATCCCGGCAGGCTTGTCGATGATCACCAGCCCCGAATCGGTCACGAGCCCTCGGCGTCGTCCGTCGGGCCCGGCGTCCGGTACGGGTCAGGGTCACCGGCGTGCACGGCATCGGATCGCGCCGCGGCCAGCGCCGCATCAGCCTCACGCGCCCTGGCTACCAGATCCTCGATCGTCTTGGCCCCCTCGGGCAAGGTGTCTTCCTTGAAGGTGATCGACGGCGTGTGCTTGAGCCCGGTCTGCCTGCCGACCTCGGCCCGGATCACTCCGGTCGCGCTGGTCAGCGCGGCAGCCGACGCCGCCTTCTCCGCCACCGTCCCGTAGACCGTGTAGAACACCGTCGCCTCGCGCAGGTCGCCGGTTACCCGGGCATCGGTGATCGTGACGAACCCGAGGCGGGGATCCTTGATCCGCCGCTCCAGCATCGCGGCGACGATCTGCATGATCCTCTCACCCAGTTTGCGCGCCCTGGCGGGATCCATCGCCGTTCACTCCCCCTCGTCGTTGAACAACCGCTGCCTGGCGGACAACAGCTCGATACCCGGGCGCGCCGCCACGAATCGCTCGCACGCCTGGAGCACCTCGACGGCCCGGGCTGCCGTCGAGGTGACTACCGCAACGCCGATCTCCGTCCTGCGGTGCAGGTCCAGATGGCCGGTCTCGGCGACGGCAAGGCCGGGAAACCGCCGGTGCACGTCGGCGATCAGCGGCCTGACTTCGGACCGCTTCTGCTTCAGCGACCTGACATCGCCGAGCAGCACGTCCAACGTCAGCGCTCCCACGTACACGCCAGCCCCTCCCGCTTCGCTAGCGACCGCCACCGGTGCCGACCGCAGCGGTCGGCACCGGCACAGTCATCAGGCGCGCGGCACCTCTCGCATCTCGAAGGTCTCGATCACGTCGCCGATCCTGACATCGCCGTGGCCGATGCCGATGCCGCACTCGAAGCCCTCCCGGACCTCGGTCGCATCGTCCTTGAACCGCCGCAGCGACTCCACGGTGAGGTTGTCGGACACCACGACGCCGTCCCTGACCAGGCGCGCCTTGGCGTGGCGGGTGATGGTCCCTGACCGGACGATGCAGCCAGCCACGTTGCCGACCCTCGGCACCCGGAAGACCTCCCTGACCTCGGCCGTGCCGAGCTGGACCTCTTCGAACTCGGGCTTGAGCATGCCCTTGAGCGCGGCCTCGATCTCCTCGATCGCCTGGTAGATGATCGAGTAGTAGCGGATGTCCACGCCCTCGCGCTGCGCCAGCTCGCCGGCCCGGCCGGCCGGCCGGACGTTGAAGCCGATGATCACAGCTTCGGACGCGATCGCCAGGTTGACGTCGTCCTGGGTAATCGCGCCGACACCCCGGCCGATTACCCGCAGCACCACGTCCTCGCCCACGTCAAGCTTGAGCAGGGCATCCTCCAGCGCCTCGACCGAGCCGGAGACGTCACCCTTGATGATCAGCAGCAGTTCCTCGCGGGCGCCCGACTTGAGCGCCGACTCCAGGTCCTCGAGCGTGACTCGTGGCCTGCGCTGGGCGAACTGCGCGCTGCGCTCCCTCGCCTCGCGCCGCTCGGCGATCTGCCTGGCCACCCGGTCGTCGTCGACGACGAGGAAACTGTCGCCGGCCCCGGGAACGGCGGTCAGACCGAGCACCTGCACCGGCCTGGATGGCGGCGCCTCGCTGACCTGATCGCCGTTCTCGTCGAGCATGGCCCTGACCCGTCCGTGTGCCTCGCCGCAGACGATCGACTCGCCGACCCGCAGCGTTCCGCGCTGCACCAGTACCGTCGCGACCGGGCCACGGCCCTTGTCCAGGTGCGCCTCGATCGCCACCCCCTGAGCCGGCTGATGCGGGTTGGCCCGCAGGTCCAGCTCGGCGTCGGCGGTGAGCACGACCGCCTCGAGCAGTTCGGGGATACCGGTGCCGTTCCGCGCGGACACGTCGACGAACAGCGACTGGCCGCCGAACTCCTCGGCCACCAGGCCGTACTCGGTGAGCTGCGCCCGGACTCTGGCCGGATCCGCGCCCTCCTTGTCGATCTTGTTGACCGCTACGACGATCGGCACGCCGGCCGCCTGAGCGTGGTTCAGCGCCTCAGTGGTCTGCGGCTTCACGCCGTCATCGGCGGCCACGACCAGGATGACCAGGTCGGTGGTCTCCGCGCCGCGGGCACGCATCGCGGTGAAGGCCTCGTGACCGGGGGTGTCGATGAAGGTGATCGCCCGCTCATGCCCGTCCACCACCGCGTTGACCTGGTAGGCACCGATGTGCTGGGTGATGCCGCCAGCCTCGTGCGCGACCATGTTGGTGTGCCTGATCGCATCGAGCAGCTTGGTCTTGCCGTGGTCGACGTGACCCATGACGGTCACCACCGGCGGCCTGGGCACCAGGTCGGCGTCGTCGCCCTCGTCCTCGCCGAACTCGATGTCGAAGGTCTCGAGCAGCTCGCGGTCCTCCTCCTCCGGGGAGACGACCTGGACGTTGAAGTTGAGCTCGGCTCCGAGCAGCTGCAAAGTCTCGTCGTTGACCGACTGAGTCGCGGTCACCATCTCGCCCAGGTGGAAGAGCACCTGCACGAGCGCGGCCGGGTTGACCCCGATCTTGTCAGCGAAGTCGCTCAGCGATGCGCCCCGCGACAGCCGGATGACCTGACCGTTCCCGCGCGGGACCGCGACGCCGCCGATCGACGGCGCCTGCATGTTGTCGAACTCTTGACGCCGCTGCTTCTTCGACTTCCGGCCGCGGGACGGTCGCCCGCCCGGCCTGCCGAAGGCGCCAGCAGTTCCGCTCCGGCCGCGGCCGCCCGCGCCGGGCCTGGACGGCGCCATGCCGGGGCGTGGCGCGCCGGTCGCGCCGCCGCCAGGACCTCCCCGGCCGCCCGCGCCAGGGCCGCCCCGGCCGCCTGGCCGGGTTCCGATGCCTGGACCGCCGGGTCCGCCGGAGCCGCCAGCCGGACCGCCGCGGACGCCGAACGGCCGTGGCGGCATGCTGCTCGGACTCGGTCGCGGCCCGCCTGGACGCGGCCCGCCTGGACGTCCCGCGTCACCTGGGGCGCCTGGTCCCGGCCGTCCGACCGGGCGCGGGCCCGGTGGCCTCGGACCGCCTGGCGTGCCTGGCGCACCCGGCCGACCGACCGCCTGGCCTGGCACGGTGGTCCCGGCCGATCCGGCCGGTCCCACCGGTCCGGTGGTGCCTGGCTGACCGGGGCGGACCGGCGGTGCCGATCCCATGCCGGTGGCCCGTGAGCTGAACGGGTTGTTGCCTGGGCGCGGCCCGGGGCGGGGCGCTCCCGGCCGCGGAACGGCCGGGCCACCACCAGCCGGCGCGGCCGGCCTGGCGGATCCTGGCACCGGACCCGGGCTGACCTGACCGGCTCCGGAACCCGGCTCGGGCTGGGAGAACGGCACCCGGGGCACCCCGGAAGTGGTCGGCCCGGCACCGACGGCGCCATCGCCTGCTTGCGGTGACTCGACGAACCCGCCCGGCCCGGCCGGTGCGGCCGCTGCCGGATGGGAGTCGGCAGGCTCCGCGGCGAGCGGAGCAACAGGCGGCGCGGCCGCCTCTGCCACGGCCGGACCAGCGGCATGGCCATTGGCTGCGCGCTTACCGCCCGCGGAGGCTGATCCTGCCGCGGCCCTGACGGCCGCCGCCTGATCGGCGAACGCCTCCTTGAGCCTGCGGACTACTGGCGCCTCGATCGTCGATGACGCCGAACGAACGAACTCACCCATTTCCTGGAGCTTGGCCATCACGGCCTTGCTCTCTACCCCGAACTCCTTAGCGAGCTCGTATACCCGGACCTTCGCCACTGCGCTCCCTCTACTCGGCCCGGGGAACCGGGCCTGTCGGCCGGTCCGGGGCAGCGCGTGCTCCGTCCGGCGTCAGCTTCTGCTGTTCATCGCCGCTTGCTCATCGAGCGCTCATCACAAATCTCAGCCTGTCTCTCCGGCCCAGCCTGCTGCCGATTGCCTGTCCTGCCGCCACGGCAGCTCATGACATGCCAGTCCTACCGTGCCAGTCCCACCTAGCCGGTAGCTGACCCGCCACCAACTGCCGCACCCGACCGGCCGCCCTTGCTCGCTCGCGAGCCGGTCAGGACTCGGCGAGGTAGCTGGCGAGCCCGCCGTCACAGAGCGGTCCCTTCGCGCGTAGCGCTCGGGGAATCGCCCGGCGGCGCCTGGCTCGCTCCAAGCAGCCCTGGCTGGGGTGCAGGTATGCGCCCCGGCCCGGCATCCGTGCGGCGGGGTCGGCGACGACTTCACCGCCCACCGCCACCACGCGAAGCAAGTCGGACTTGGCGGCACGAGCCCCGCACCCGACGCACGTCCGGATCACTGATCCGGGCATGACCGGAAACGGGGACCGCATGGCCGCCTTGCAAACAGCTTACAGGGCCGGCGCGTCGGCAGCACCTGGCACCGGGTCGCCCATCGGCGAACCGTCATCAGCGGCCGGCTCGCCGGACTGGTTGTCGGGCTGAATGTCGATCCGCCAGCGGGTCAGGCGGGCGGCGAGCCGCACATTCTGGCCTTCCTTCCCGATTGCCAGCGAAAGCTGGTAATCGGGAACGATCACCTGAGCGACCCTGGCCGCCGCGTCAATCACCCGCACCTCCGAGACTCGCGCCGGGGACAGGGCGTGCCCGACGAACTCGGCCGGGTCATCTGAGTAGTCGACGATGTCGATCTTCTCGCCATGCAGCTCGGCCATCACGTTGCGCACCCTGCTGCCCATCGGCCCGATGCAGGAGCCCTTGGCGTTCACGCCTGGCTCCCTGGCGATCACCGCGATCTTGGACCGGTGCCCGGCCTCCCGTGCGATCGCGGCGATCTCTACCGCCCCAGAGGCGATCTCAGGCACTTCGAGCTCGAAAAGCTTGCGTACCAGATCAGGGTGGGTACGCGACAGCGTCACCGACGGGCCGCGAAAGCCCTTCCTGACGTGCAGCACGTAGCACTTCAGCCGCTCCCCGTGTACGTAACGCTCACCTGGCACCTGCTCGGTCGGCGGCAGGATCGCCTCGATCCGGCCCAAGTCGACCAGCACGGCCTTCGGGTCCCTGCCCTGCTGGATCACGCCAGCCACGATGTTTCCCTCGCGGCCGGCGAACTCGCCGAAGGTGAGCTCGTCCTCGGCGTCTCGCAGCCGCTGCAGGATCACCTGGCCAGCCGTGGTCGCCGCGATCCGGCCGAACCCGGCTGGCGTATCGTCGTACTCCGCGGTGACCGCGCCGTTCTCGTCGGTCTGCGCCGCCCACACCGTGACGTGACCGGTGTTCCTGTCCACCTGAACGCGCGCCGACGGTGCGGAGCCTTCGGACCGGTGGTACGCGACCAGAAGCGCGTCCTCGATGGCCCTGATCACCAGGTCCATCGAGATGTCCTTCTCAGCCTCCAGGCTGCGCAGAACCGCCAAATCAATATCCACCTGGCTCCTCCTCGTCCGCGTCACCAGCGTCCCCGGCCTCGTCCAGGCGGCCGAACTCCACCTGCACCCGGCCTGGTCCAAGCTCCGCATAGCCAAAGGTGCGCCTCGAGCCATCCACTTCCAGGGTGACGCCCGCGAGATCGGCGTCGATCACCCTGCCTGCTAGCAGAGCGGGACCGGCGGGCGCATCCCGTTTCGAATCGTGATCTTCGGCAGCAACCGGCACGGTGACCAGCCGACCGGCCGCGCGCCGCCAGTGCCTGGGCTGGGTCAGCGGCCGGTCGACTCCAGGCGATGACACCTCGAGCGTGTACGGCGCGTCGCCCATCGCGTTTCCGGCGTCCAGCCTGGCCGATACCTCGCGGCTGACCTCGGCGATGTCGTCCAGGCTGATGCCGCCGTCGGTGTCCACGATGATCCTGAGCACTCGGCGCCGGCCGGCCGAGCTGACCCTGACCGCCTCCAGGTCGATGTCCATCGCCGCGAGCACGGGCTCGACCAGGCTAGTCAGCCTCGCCACGTCGGCCGCACCAGGCGCGATCCGGCCGGCCCCAGGCTCGCGTCCAACGGTTCGCGGACCGCGACCGGTCTGGCCGGTGCCACGGCTCGATCCGGTGGCGCGCGGATCACGGCCGGCGGCGACCCGGTCTGCGGCCCGCGCCGTGCGCGGCGCGCCGCGACGGGAGTTCTCGCGCATCACGCCTCCTCGCCGAGCACTCTGCTGTTGTCTGGCCGGGCTCTAGCCTAGCCGTGACTGAGCGTCGCGGTTCTGACCTAGCATTGTTAGCCCAGCTTGCGGTCGGCCGGACTCGCTCGCGGACAGTGACGAGTCACCCCTGGCCGCTGTCCCTGACGCCCGGCGATCGAACGCCTCAGCGTCCCGCGCATGGCATGCTGGGTGCCGCGCGGGATCTGCGAGCCCGCACCGAGGCGATGGTGGAGGTCAGGTGGCGGCGGATCCAACGCGCCGGGTCGTGCTGACGGCGGCGGCAGCGGCCCCGCTGCTGCTGGCCGGCTGCAAGGGGGTTGGTGCGCTCGGCCCATTGCCGAAGCCTGCGTCCGCCGTGGTGACGCTTGATCACGCGATCACTGCCGAGGAGCTGATGGTCGCGCGGTACCAGGCAGCGCTCGGCGCCCTGACCGGCCAGGCGAAGATCACGACCGTGATCGGAACGCTGCTCGCCGAGCATCAGGCGCACCTGGACCGGCTGCGGTCGCTGCTGATCCTGCCGCCGAGGATGGCGACGGCCAGCCCGAGCCCAAGCCCGTCACCGCCGGCGGTGCCGACCGGGCACAGCCAGGTGATTGCCGAGCTCACCGCGGCCGAGCGAGCCGCATCGACGCGACTGACGCAGCAGCTTCTCGGTGCGCCGCCGCCGCTGGCGCAGCTGATGGCCAGCATCGCCGCATCGGAAGCGGCGCACCCGGTGGTCCTGCTCCAGGCCGGGCTAGGCTGATGCGCAGGTCAGGACTGATGCGCGGATCAGCCGGGCGGTTGGGCAGTCCGGACGCCCGCGCACTGGCGGCCTTGCAGCCGGCGCTCGCGGCCGAGCAAGCCGCCAGCTACGGATACGGAGTCGCCGGTGCGCACCTGACCGGGGCACGGTACACCGAGGCGGTCAGCGACTGGATCGCGCACCAGCGGGCCAGAGACGACCTGGAGAATCTGATCTCCGGTTTCGGCGGCCAGGCCGTTCCCGCCGCCGCGGCCTATCAGCTTCCGGTCGCGGTTCGCACTGCGGCGCACGCCATTTCACTCGCGATCATCTTGGAACAGCAGGTCACGGCCGCCTATCTGGGAATGGTGGCGCTCCCTGATTCGCAACTGCGGCTATACGCTGCCGGCCAGATGCAGGCGGCAGCCATCCGGGCGACCCGCTGGAGCGACCGATCGCAGGCGTTCCCCGGGCTAGCCAGCGCGCCGCAGCCTGGTCACGGGTAACTCTGGCGGTTAGTCCGCGGCTAAATCCTTGGCGGAGAGCACCCGCGCGATCAGCGAGGCGGCACTCGCCATGTCGTCGCCCGGGGCGATCCGCTCCGCCCAGGGCCACCAGAACCAGCACAAGCCGTCCTGACTGCGGCCCACGTAGACGTCCTCGGCCAGTCTCGACGCCGACGGGTTCACCACGTGCAGGCTGGGAACCCGGCCAGCCGGGGTCATCAGCCGGGTGCTCAGCCCATGCCTGGCGAGTTCCTCCGCCAGGCCTTCCAGCCGGTCCAAGAAGGGCGGCGGTGGCGCCGAGCCCCAGTCGTCTCCCGCATCGCCGGCCGCCATAGTCACGTTGTCACCTTTAGTAGTCAGAGCACTGCACTGAGTAATGAGAAGCTCTAAGGATGCCCATCCTCGGGTGCGATCCGCAAGTCGGATCGCCAAAGTTTCGCCAATTGCCTGGCGACCACGGCTGGCACTGTCACAGCTGGCACTGCCACTGCTGACAGCAGAAAGGCCGGAGGATCAGCGCAACGGCTCGGGCAGCGGCTCAGCGTGCAGCACGGTGAGCCGGGACACCGCGCGGGTGAGCGCGACGTAAAGGCGGTGCAGTCCGCGCGCCTCGGCCGCGGCGATCCTGGCCGGCTCGACGACGATGACGTGATCGAATTCCAGGCCCTTCGCCAGTCCGACCGGGACAACGAGCAGCTGACTTCCGTCGGTGTCACTGTCCAGGATGGCGTGCGGCAGTCCTGAGCTCCGCAGCACGGCCGCAACGCCGGCGACATGATCGTCGGCCGCGATCACCGCGACCGAGCCAGGGCGGGTCAGCGCCTCGGCGCAAACCGCGCGGAGCGTCCCGGCCATCGCGTCGTCCGGCACGCCGTTGATGTTTAGCGAGCCCGGGTCCTGCCGGACCGACCTGGCCGGGCCCAGGTCCGGGGCTATCTGGCGGAGCAGGCGGCTGGCGAAGTCAAGTATCTGGCGTGGCACTCGGTATCCGGTGTCGAGGATCTCCAGCGTCGCTTCCGGTTTGCCAAGATGACCGAGCAGTTGTTCCCAGCTGCGAGCCGCCCAGGGCGTGGTTCCCTGGGCGATGTCCCCGAGCACCGTGGCTGATCCGGTCGCGCACCGGCGGCCGATTGCCCGGCAGGCCATCGGCGACAGATCCTGCGCCTCGTCCACCACCACGTGCGCAAGGCTGGCCGTCCGCTCGATCAGATCCCTGGCCTCATCGATCAGCACGGCATCAGCCGCCGACCAGCGCGCTGACCCGGGACTGCGCGGCGGGCTTGGCCAGCGGATCGCCTCCTGCTCCGCCTGGCTGAGCAAGCCGTCCCCGGCACGGCTGAGCAGCTCAGGATCGGACAACAATCGGAACACCAGGCGGACGGGGTCGGCCTTCGGCCAGATCGAATCGACCGCTGTCCGAACCTGGCTGGTCCGGCGGACTGCGTCATGCGTCCGGTCGTCGCACGTTTCGCCGGACGCCTCCATCCGCGAAAGGATCACGTGCGCGATCCGATGCGAGAGCATGTCCCGGCCGGTTCCGTACCGGACTCCGCGCTGGCGTAGCCCGTCGACCAGCCGGGCCAGCTCGGCAGCGGGGACCCGCCAGCGCCTGGAGCCGCGAACGAGCATGATTCCGTCCGCTGGTTCCCTGACCTGTTCCCACAAGGCCCGGTGCAGCACCTCGGCCATCCGGGCATCACCCTTGATCCGGGCAGCTGCCTCGGGGTCGGTTCGGCGGACGGGAACGGTCGCCAGCAGGTCGGTCACCGAGGTCTGGGTTGCGTCGAACTCGCCGAGCGCGGGCAGCACGTTGCGGATGTAGGTCAGGAATGCCCGGTTCGGCCCGACGATGAGTACGCCGCCGCGGTTCATCCGCTCCCGGTGCGCGTACAGGAGATAGGCAACCCGATGCAGACCGACCGCCGTCTTCCCGGTGCCTGGCGCACCCTGCACGCAAACGGACTCGGTCACGTCGGCCCGGACGATATCGTCCTGCTCTGGCTGAATGGTAGCCACGATGTCGCGCATCGAGCCCGACCTGGGGCGTTCGATCTCCTCGATCATGATCTGGCTGAGCGGCGCCGGGGATCTCGGAGCGGCCGGCCCGGCGATGAACAACTCGTCCTCGTACGCGGTCAGCTCGCCACCGTTGAAACCGAACCTGCGCCGCCTCGCCAGCCCCATCGACTCCGCCTGGCTGGCCCGGTAGAACGGCCGAGATACCGGCGCCCGCCAGTCGATCACGACGGGATGGCCGTCCGGATCGTGCACATGCCGCCGGCCGATATGAAACAGCTCAGCGGCCAGTTGCCCCGCGTCCTGGCCACCGGCGGCCTGGGCCAGGTCCGCGTGGTCGCGGTAATCCAGCCTGCCGAAGAACAGCGGGGTATCCGGCAGGTCGCGCAGGGCCTCAGCCCGCCGGTACAGATCGGCCTTCAGGTACTCCTGCGATACCCGGTCGCCTGCCAGTGCAGGCAGCGAGAGCACGTCGTCGCGCATCAGCCGGAGGAACTCTCGCGAGCTGGCCAGGTGTGCTCGTTCGGCGGCGAGAACCTGGTCGGTGCCAATACCGGCCGGGCTAGTGCTGGCCGGGCCGGTGCTCGCCGGGCCGGTGCTCACCGGACTGCTGCTCACCGGACTGCTATTCGCCGGACTGGCCGGGGGCATCGTGAACTCCTTGATGACGTGGCAGGACGGCACAAGGGCACAAGAGCCTAGCAACCACCGCCGCGCTGGTCATCTCAATTTTCTGCTGCTCGTCTGGCCAAGACCGGTTCCTTGCGGCGCACCGGCAGCTCAGAACAGCACGGACATGAAGGTGCCGACCTCGGTGAAACCGACCCGCCGGTAGGCGGCCCGCGCTGGTGCGTTGAAGTCGTTGACGTACAGGCTCACCACCGGCGCGATCGAGCGGCGCGCCGCCAGGACGATGGCGGCCATCCCGCGCGCGGCGTGGCCACGCCCGCGCAACGACGGCGGCACCCACACGCCCTGGACCTGGCATGCCTGGGGCGTCACCGCGCCGATCTCGGCCTTGAAAACGACCTGGCCGTTATCGATTCTGGCGAAGGACCGGCCGTCGGCCACCAGTTCGCTCACCCGCGCCCGGTAGGCGGCGCCGCCGTCAACCCCGAGCGGGGAGATACCGACCTCCTCGGTGAACATCGCGATGCTGGCCGGGAGCAGGATTCCGATCTCGGCCGGCCTGACCGGTCGCACCAGCGGGTCAGCAGCGACTAGCGGATCGCCGCTGATCGCCATCAGCGGCTGGCGATCCCTGATCTCGCGCGGCCGGTCCCAGTAAGGGGCAAGCTGCTGCCACAGATCGCGGACCGCCGCGGCCGGGCCGGCGATCGACGAACAGCGGCGGCCCTGCAGCCTGGCCCGCTCGGCGAAGGCGGCCACAGCCGCGGGGACGGCTTCCACCGGGACAATGTTGGCGCCGGCATAGCAGAGCGAGACCAGCCGCCCGGCTTCGTGATAGCCCCAGAGCTGGGCACCGAACCTGACCGGGTCAAGTGCGCTTGCCCGGATCCGCGCGCTGACGAAGACGTTCGTAACCGGATCACGGTCGCACAGGGCCAGCGCCTCATCGCGATCGTGATCCGTCAGCAGGCGCAGCGCGGATGACCGCCCAGCCCGAGTGCGCAGCACCCTTCCAGGGTAACGGCACTCAGCGGGCTGAGGCCGGCAGACCAGGGCCGACGGCTCAGCCAGCTGGTACCGGATCGGGCAGTGCCGGGCAGGTGGCATTGACCAGGCCGGGCCCGGTCGGCAGCGCCCCAGTGGCCAGATATCTGTCCAGGTATCCGTTGACGCACTGATTGGGCGGGTATGCGAGCGACTGGCCATGGTTACCGCCGCCGAGCACCACGACCATCCGGGCGGTAGGCAGCAGCCGGTGCGCGTCCTGAGCGCCCGCGTACGGGGTTGCCGCGTCAAGCGTGCCCTGCAGCATCAAGATGCCGGGCAGCCCGGCTGCCCCGATCCGGAGCGGCCTGACCGGGCCCGTTACCTGCCAGAACGCACACGCCGCGTTGTACCAGGCGTTGTCCCAGGCCAGGAACGGTGCGGTGCGGTATACCTTCCTGGCGTCGGCGTTCCACTTCGCCCAGTTGCGCGGCCAGGCCACGTCGGCGCACTCCACCGCGTTATACACGGCGAACTCGTTCTCGTTCTGCCTGCCTTCGGCGTTGAACTGGCTGATCAGCGGCGCGGCAAAGCCGCCGTGCAGGTAGCTGGCCAGGGCCGCGGCCAAGCCTGGCCAGTACGCGTTGTTATACCCGCCGGGCAGGAACGTGTCGACGAACTCGTCAGGCCCGATGCTCGGGCCAGGCTGCTCGGTCACCGGGTGCGCTGCCAGCCTGGCCTTGGCGGCATACCAGGAGTTGCTCACCTGAGCCACGGTCGAGCCCAGCTGGTAGCGGCTCTGATAGCGCGCCACCCAGCTGTAGAACGCCTGCTGTCTGGACTGGAACGCGAAGTCCTGCGCGAGGTTGTCCGCGTACCAGACCCCGGTGGGATCGACCGTGCTGTCCAGCACCATCCGCCGCACCCGCTGCGGAAAGAGCGTGGCGTACACCTGGCCGAGGTAGGTGCCATACGAGTAGCCGAAGTAGTTGAGCTGCGTGACACCCAGGGCCGCCCGGATCTGGTCCATGTCCCTGGCGATGTTCTCCGTCGTCAGGTAGGGCAGCAGCCAGCCGAACCGTTTCTCGCAATCGGCTGCGTACGTCTTCGCCTGGTCGATCAGGACCTGCTCGGCCGCGGCACTGGCCGGGATGTAGTCGGGCCGTTCGTTGGCGTAAAACCCGGGCTCGCAGTGCAGCGCAGGCACCGACGAGCCGACTCCCCTGGTGTCGAAGCCAATGATGTCGTAGTCGGCGGCCACCGATGGACTCAGCCCTTCGGCCACCAAGCTGGCCATGTTGAGCCCGCCAGGAAACGTCATGCTGGCGCCCGGGCCACCGGGGTTGACCAGCAAAATGCCCTGTCGCTGAGCGGCGGGCGCGGTCGCCGGCACCTCGGAAAGCGCCAGCGTAATCGCTGTGCCGCCCCGATGGCTGTAGTCGAGCGGCACCTGGATGCTTGCGCACCGAAGCTTCGGATTGCCTGGGCCGGCACAGGACCGCCAGCGCACCGCCGACGACGGCGCCAGGCCAGCTGGGGTGGCTCGCGGCGCTGCACCCGAGCCTCCTGCTGACGGGCTGTCCGACGACGGTCCCGGCGAACCCGAGGTGCAGCCGACTACCGCGAGCAGGGCAGCCGCCAGGGCGCCAAGCAGGGCTTTTCTCATCCGGCCATTGTCACCGATCAGCCGGCCGATGGCGGCGTCGCGGCGGCCAGCTTCATGGCTTCCTCGATCAGCGTCTCGACGATCTTCGACTCGGGCACCGTGGCGATCACCTCTCCGCGCACGAAGATCTGACCCTTGCCGTTGCCTGAGGCGACGCCGAGGTCGGCTTCCCTGGCCTCGCCAGGGCCGTTGACCACGCAGCCCATCACCGCCACCCGCAGCGGGACGTCCAGTCCGTCAAGCGCCGCGGTCACCTCGTCAGCCAGCTTGTAGACATCGACCTGGGCGCGACCGCAGGAGGGGCAGGAGACGATCTCAAGCCCGCGCTCGCGCAGCCCGAGTGACTCCAGGATCGCCGTCCCGACCTTGACCTCCTCGACCGGCGGGGCGGACAGCGATACCCGGACGGTGTCGCCGATTCCCTCGGCGAGCAGCGCGCCGAACGCGACAGCGGACTTGATCGTGCCCTGGAACGCGGGTCCGGCCTCGGTCACGCCCAGATGCAGCGGGTAGTCGCACCGCTCCGCGAGCAGCCGGTAAGCCTGGATCATCACCACCGGGTCATGATGCTTGACCGAGATCTTGATGTCGGTGAAACCGTGCTCCTCGAACAGCGAGCATTCCCACAGCGCCGACTCGGTCAGGGCCTGCGGAGTTGCCCTGCCGTACTTGGCCAGCAGCCGCTTGTCCAGCGAGCCGGCGTTGACCCCGATCCTGATCGGCACCTGCGCGGCAGCCGCCGCCCTGGCGATCTCGCCGACCTTGTCGTCGAAGGCCTTGATGTTGCCCGGGTTGACCCGGACGGCGGCACAGCCGGCCTCGATCGCCGCGAAGACGTACTTGGGCTGGAAATGAATGTCGGCGATCACCGGGATCTGCGACTTGCGGGCGATGTCGGGCAGCGCGTCGGCGTCATCCTGAGACGGCACGGCCACCCGGACGATCTGGCAGCCGGCCGCGGTCAGCTCGGCGATCTGCTGCAGCGTGGCATTCACGTCGGCGGTCAGCGTGGTGGTCATCGACTGCACAGACACCGGGGCGCCGCCGCCCACCGGGACGGCGTGCTTGCCCTTGCCGACCATGATCTGCCTGGACACCCGGCGGGGCGCCAGCGGCGCGGGCGGCACTTCGGGCAGGCCGAGGTTGACGGTCATCGAACTTCTCGCCTCACAGTCATCGAGCTAGAGGGGCTCACTGGAGCAGGTTCACCGGATTGAATATGTCGGCTGCGATCAGCAGCAGGCTGAACGCGACAAGCAACCCGAACACCCCGACGCTGACCGGGATCAGCCGCCGGATGTCCACCGGGCCCGGGTCTGGCCGGTGCCGGATCCTGGCCACCTGCGCCCTGGCCCGCTCGAACAGCACGGTCGCGATGTGCCCGCCATCCATCGGCAGCAGCGGCAGCAGGTTGAACAGGCCGACGAAGATGTTCACCGAGATGATGATCAGCAGGACATCGGCTATCTTCTGCTGCCAGCCGATCCCCGCCTCGACCACCTGGCCGGTGACGCCGGCCGCCCCGACCACGCTGCCCACCTGGCCGCCAGGCGTGTTGGCCCGGTTCGGCGAGAACAGGTAGGGAATCGCCCTCGGTATGTCGGCGAAGGCATGGACCGAGCCCGCGGTGATGCTGCCGAACTCCGACCCGGCGTAGGAGATCGCGCCGAAGACCCCGAGCTGCTGGTACACCTCGACCGGAACGGCGGGCTGGACGCCCAGATACGGGCCGTTATGCCAGGAGATCGTGGTGAGAGTGACCTGCGCGGTGAGCTGCCTGCCGTGCCGCACGATCGTGAACGGCACCGGCCGGCCGGCTGGCTGGGCCTTGATCGCCGCGGCCATCTGAGTCCAGTTGTGCACCGGTGTGCCCCCGATGGCGATGATCTTGTCGCTGGCCCGCAGACCGGCCAGCTCAGCCGGGGACCTGGGATCGCTGGCTGTGCAGCTGCTCGTGGCCTTGGGCGGCACACACGGCAGCACGGAGATGGTGGCGGACGTGGCACTCTCGCTGAACTGCCCGTTTATCCCGATTCCGAAGGCGAGCAGCCAGAGCAGCACCAGGGCAATGGTGAAGTGCATGAACGAGCCAGCGGCCAGCACGATCACCCGCTGCCAGCCCGGCTTGCTGCGGAACGATCGCGGCTCGTCGGCCAGGTCGACCTCGTCCATGGTGGTCATGCCGGTGATCTTCACGAACCCGCCGAGCGGCAGGGCCTTGACGCCGTACTCGGTCTCACCACGCCGGAACGACCAGATGGTCGAGCCGAAGCCCACGAAGAACTGGGTGGCCTGCATGCGGAACGCCTTGGCTGTCACAAAGTGACCAGCTTCGTGCAGCATGACGGACAGCAGTAGGGCGATCACGAAGATCAGGATGCCGGCCCCGAATGCCGGGCTTCGCCGCACGAACTCAACGAGCAGCGCCAGGATCGCCAGCACGATGATCCAGACCCGCGCCCTCCGCATCCCGTGAACCCCGCGGACCAACCCGCTCATTGCGCGGTCTCCCCTTTCCCGATCCCGGTAAGCTCGCGCGCCCGTCCGCGCGCCCATCTGTCGGCGGCAAGCACGTCATCCAGTCCGGCGGCCCGGGGGCCGGAGCCGTCATGCTCCGAGACTACCCGCGCGACCGTGTCGACGATCCCGGGGAACGGGATGCGGTCGGCGATGAACGCCGCCACGCACTCTTCGTTGGCCGCGTTGTAGACCGCCGGGACGGTTCCCCCGGCCTTGCCCGCCGCCCTGGCCAGCCCCACCGCGGGAAAGGCACGCTCGTCGAGCGGCTCGAAGGTCCAAGACTGCGATGCGGTCCAGTCCACCGGGCGGGCGGCGTCAGCGACCCGGTCAGGCCAGCCCAGGGCCAGGGCGATAGGTATCCGCATGTCCGGCGGGCTGGCCTGGGCAATGGTCGATCCGTCGGAGAATTCCACCATCGAGTGGATCACCGATTGCCGGTGCACAACCACGTCGATGTCATCAAGATCGACGTTGAACAAAAGGTGCGCCTCAATCACCTCCAGACCCTTATTCACCAGCGTGGCTGAATTGATCGTGATCACCGGGCCCATGTTCCAGGTGGGGTGAGCGAGCGCCTGGGCCGGTGTCGCTGCCGCGACCTGCCCGGGCGCCCAGTGCAGGAACGGGCCGCCGCTCGCGGTCAGCACCAGCTTGCGAACCTCACTGGCCCGCCCGCTGCGCAGGCACTGGGCGATGGCTGAATGCTCGGAGTCGACCGGCACGATCTGGCCGGGCGCGGCCCGGTCGGTGACCAGCCGACCGCCCATGATCAGCGATTCCTTGTTGGCCAGGGCAAGTACCCGGCCCGCGTCCAGGGCGGCGAGCGTGGCGGCGAGCCCGACCGCGCCGGTCACCGCGTTCAGCACGACGTCGGCCGGCCAGGCCGCGATCTGCGCGACCGCGGCGGCCCCGGCCACGACCTCGGGCAGCACCTTGGCCGTGTCCGCGGCGCAGGCATCGGCGGCGCGGGGACCGTCGGCGGCGCGGGCACTGTCGGCGGCGCGGGCACTGTCCGCGGCGCGGGCACCGCCCGCGGTCGCCAGCGCCCGCAAGGCGGCCCGCACAGCCGGGGCGGCGGCCTCGCTGGCCACGGCGACCACCTCGACCCCGAACTCGAGTGCCTGGCTGGCCAGCAGTTCGGGATTGCCCCCGCCAGCGGCGAGCGCGATCAGCCGGAACCGGTCCGGGTTGCGCCGCACGATATCGGCCGCCTGGGTACCGATCGAGCCGGTCGAGCCGAGCAGGACAACATCACGGCGGCGGCCGGACGGCACGGGTTCCATGCCGTCATTGTCACCGCCGTCCGGGGCTGCTGCCTCCCGGACCCCCGGCAGAGTCAGACCCTGGCGATGAGGTCGCGCCCAGGCTGCGCTTAGCTAGTGGTCGTGACTTGTGACCGCTACCGGCGCCTGACCAGGCCAGCATGACTGCTACCGCGTCCTTCAAGCGCCAGGTCGATCAGTCCCCGAGACTGGATCACACTGCGGCCGGGCGGTCCAGCCCGTCCGGGCAGCCCGAGCCGACCGGAGGTACGGACCGGGCCAGCTGGCGGGACCGGCCAGCCGGTCAGCAGCCCGACTGGCCCGACCGCGACCAGCTGGCTGCGGTCACCGCTGAGCTCGCCGGGATGCCGCCGCTGGTCTTCGCTGGCGAGTGCGACCTGCTCACCGAGCGGCTCGCGGCAGTTACCAGAGGCGAGGCGTTCCTGCTGCAGGGCGGTGACTGCGCGGAGACGTTCGCCGGGGCGACCGCGGCATCGGTGCGGGCCAAGCTGCAGACCCTGCTGCAAATGGCGGTTGTGCTCACCTACGGAGCCAGTGTCCCGGTGGTGAAGATCGGCCGGATGGCCGGCCAGTTCGCCAAGCCGCGATCCCGGGCGACCGAGGTCCGGGATCGGATCGAGCTGCCTGCCTACCGCGGCGATGCGGTGAACGGCCTGGACTTCTCGGCAGCGGCAAGGCAGCCCGATCCAGGCCGGCTGCTGCGCGCATATCACTGCTCGGCCGTCACGCTCAACCTCTGCCGGGCCTTCACCACCGGCGGCTACGCGGATCTGCACCAGGTGCATGCCTGGAACCAGGATTTCGTCGCCGACAGCCCGGCTGGCCAGCGCTATGAGCGGCTCGCCGGTGAGATCGACCGGGCGCTGAGCTTCATGCGGGCCTGCGGTGCCGATCCGCAGGAACTGCGCTCAGTGGAGCTGTACTCCAGCCACGAGGCATTGCTGCTCGATTATGAGGACGCGCTGACCAGAATCGACTCGCGGACCGGCCGGGCCTATGACACGTCAGCCCATTTCCTGTGGATCGGGGAGCGCACCAGGGCGGCGGACGGCGCGCACGTCGAGTTCGCCCGGACGATCGGCAACCCGATCGGTGTCAAGATCGGCCCTGGCACCACCCCGGCGGACCTGCTCGGCTTGATCGGCACGCTTAATCCGGACCGCGAGCCCGGCCGGCTAACCCTGATCACCAGGATGGGCGCCGACCGGATCAGGGAGGTGCTGCCGCCGCTGGTGCGGGCGGTCGCCGCCGACTGCGCGCCGGTCGCCTGGGTGTGCGACCCGATGCACGGCAACACCTACGAGGCGCCGAACGGCTACAAGACCAGGCACTTCGACGACGTGCTCGGCGAACTGCACGGCTTCTTCGAGGTCCACCGCGACCTTGGCACTCACCCGGGCGGCATCCACATCGAGTTCACCGGTGACAACGTGACCGAGTGCGTCGGCGGCAGCCACGACCTCGCGGCCGGTGACCTGCACCAGCGCTACGAGACCGCGTGCGACCCCAGACTGAACCGGAGCCAGGCCCTGGACCTGGCTTTCACCGTCGCCGACAGCTACCGCGACCCGGCCGCCTGAGCGCCCACCCGGACGCCTGAGCGCCGCCCGACCAGCCCGGACTAGCCGGCCGGGGGCTCCCAGTCCGGCCGCAGCGGCATGCCTGACCTGCCATCCGCTTCGAGCTTGACGCCGAGTACCTGGTGCAGCTGGATCTGGTTCCGCTCGAAGCCGAGCCGGGAGCCAGCCATGTACAGCCGCCAGACCCGCGCGGTGGACCCCCCTACCTCGGCGACCGCCTCGTCCCAGTGCGCGTCCAGGTTGGCGCACCATTGCGCCAGGGTCAGCGCGTAGTGCTCGCGCAGGTTCTCCTCGTGCCTGATCTCGAAGCCGGCGTCGTTCATCGCGGAGATCAGATAGCCGGGGCCTTCCAGCTCCCCGTCAGGGAACACGTACCGGTAGATGAATCCGTCCCTGACGATCCCTGGCCCGTTGTCGTCCGGCCTGGTGATGCAGTGGTTCAGCAACCGACCGCCCGGCTTGAGCTTGCCGTACAAGAAGGCGAAGTAACCGGGAACATTGGCCTTGCCGATGTGCTCGGTCAGGCCGATCGAGCTGACCGCGTCGAAGCCGGTCTCGGTGACCTCCCGGTAGTCCAGGTGCCGCACCTCGGCCAGGTCCTCGAGCCCCGCCTCCTTGATCGCTCGCTGCGCCCAGAGCGCCTGCTGCTCGGAGAGGGTGACGCCAAGCGCCTGGACACCGTACCTGCGCGCCGCGTGCATCACCATGCCGCCCCAGCCGCAGCCGACATCGAGCAGCCGCATTCCCGCTGTCAGTCCCAGCTTCCTGGCGACCAGGTCGAACTTGTGCTCCTGCGCCTGCTCAAGGGTGGCATCAGGATTCGGGTAGCAGGCGCAGGTGTAGGCCATCGACGGCCCGAGTACCCACTCGTAGAACGTGTTGGATACGTCGTAATGATGGGCGATCGCGGTCGCGTCACGGCTGCGGGAGTGCAGCCGGCCGGACAGCCACTGACGGTTGACCCGTACCTCCTGCGGCGGCGGCGGCACCCGGCGGAGCAGCAGCTTAGGCCCGCCAAGCGCGGACAGCACGGCGAGCCGCTCGGCCAGGGCAAGATCCATCCGCTGCGCGCTGGCCAGCCGCGACAGTGCCGTGTACATGTCACCGTCGACATCTAGATGGCCGGAAACATAGGCGCGGGCCAGCCCGAGCCCCCCGGGCGCCTGGGCCAGGTACGACACGGCGACCGGGTTCCGGACGGTGATCGTTACCGGCGGTGAGCCAGGCTTTCCTGCCGTGCTGCCGTCATATGCCGCGAACTCGACATCGGCGTCGGATCCGGCGACTCGCTCGAACACCTGGGCTAGTGGCATGCGCGGTCTCCTTCCTTACCTTCCGCGGACGCACTTGTCATAAAGGCTGGCCAGCCGGCCTCCGGGGTCGTACTCCCGCTTCAGCTCCGTGTACGCCGGGCCGTTGTAGAGCCGCCAGAACTCCTCGGGCGAGTAGTACGAGGTGGAGTACAGGCCCTTGTGCCCGCCAAGCTCGGTGACCTTGTCCTCGATCTGCCTGTTGAAGTACCCGTCAGCCGCTTGCGGCGGCAGCGAGACATTCCCCCAGAAGCCGAAGTTCACGTACACCGGACCAGGCGCCAGCGGATACAGCGGCCAGGTTCGGTCGCTGCGCAGCCGCAGCGGGCACAGCCACACCGGGCTCATGCCGACGGTGGCTGAGAAGAAGTCATAGAACTCAGCGGCGCGGTCGACACTGATCTCCACGTCCTGGACCACGGCTTCCTGCGCCGGTGCGCCGCGGCGGGAGTCCATCGCGCGGGTAAGGCCGTGCTTGCGGTCGAAGGCCACCAGCTTGCGATACACATCGGATCGCCGGTACCGGCGCGGCCAGGCCCGGCGGATCAGCGGCCGCTGCACGCCGAACGGGCGCGAACACCAGAACCAGTCGGTGTCCCATCGCCATAGGTAGTCGCGGATGGTCAGGAAGTCTTCATGCGGTCCGCGGATGGACTGGTAGTAGATCCGCTGGCCGGTGTAGTCGCTCAGCCACGGCGCCACCTCGCTGTGCGCACCGACCGTCAGGTACAGCTCGCTCGGGCTGAACGCGGTGCCGTCGACGAAGTCGGCCTGGTGACCGGCATAACTTCCGTCCCGCGCGATCTGCGCGACTGCCGCCATGGCGTCCTGCGGGCTGGCGAACCCGAAGTGGCGAAGGTGCACGAACGGAGCGACCGGCTCAAGCGAGATCGTGAGCCAGAGTGCGTAGCCGAGCGTGCCGTAAGAGTTGGGGAAACCCCAGTACAGCGCCTGATGCTCGGAGTCAGGCGCGGCCGTGACGATCCGGCCGTCGCCGGTCAGGATGTCCATCTCGAGCACGGACTCGTGCGGCAGGCCGTTGCGCAGCGATGTTGATTCGATCCCGAGGCCCGACACCGCCCCGCCGAGGGTGATGGTTTTCAGCTGCGGCACGACCAGCGGCATCAGCCCGTGCCGCAACGTCGCGTCGGCCAGATCCTCGTATGTGGTCATCCCGCCGACGATGGCCGTCCGCGCCATCGGATCGACGCGCACGACCCGGGTGAAGGCGGACACGTCGAGCGTGGCCACGCCCGGATTGTCGTCGCCGGAGAACCGGAACAGGTTCGAGGTGGATTTCGCCAGCCGGACCCCGGTGCCGGCCGGGATGGCGGCGTAAGCCTCCCGTAGCCGGGTCGCCGCCGCGGCCAGGCCGGCCGGATGCGGCATGACCCGCTGCCCTTGATCGGCGAGCTCAGTCACCCTGCCTCCCCTTGGGTCAACCGCGGATGCCTCTGCCGCCGCGTCTGGCACGCCCGGGCCGCCTCTGGCACGAGCGGGCATTGGCCGGCTGCTGTCCGTCCGGAATAGCGAATACTCCCCAATCCTACCGTCCGGTAGCTGACTTTCCCTTGGCCGGCAGTACGTTCCAGGTCAACGCCACGCATTTCCGGCACAGCACGGGCCCCGCCGACCCGGCGGATGCACCGCCCGGCTGATCCAGGAACCTGCTTCCGTTCGATCCTTCAGTCGACCATGTTATCGAACAAACTCGCGACTGTCGTAGTTATTCGATATTATTAGCGATAACAACTCGTTGGCCAGCATCTGATCCGGAGCCGCCAGTGACCGACCGGCCCAGTGAACCGCCGCCTGCGCCCGCCGACAAGCGGATCACCGCTCTTGATCAAGATCCGGCAGCGGACCTTCGCCTTCCCCACTTGCCGACGCCCGGCCAGCCGCTGCGACGACGACCACACCACGCCACGCCGTTCGATCAGGGTGGCCGAACCTGCGAGTGCAACCTCGCCGGACTGTGACTGCATGTGCAGTTGCGGCTGTGACCTGGAATGATCGCTCGCAGTCAGCTATTTTGAGTACGGACTGCTGGCTATGACCGTTTGCGCCGATAACGCCTATTGGGGCTGCGGGACGGGGCGGTGGCTTCGACTGTCCCGCTGGTGATGAGATCGTCCAGCGCGTTGATGACGCTGCTCCTGCTGGCTCCCGTTGCCTCCTGCAATTCTTCACGGCTAGCGGAGTCAGTCTCGCCAAGTGCTTCGAGGATGCGTTCTGGCAGGCCACTCCCAGGCAATGATCGGGCTTCGTCCTTGGCCGCGATCTCGGACAGGCCGGAGGCTAGCCGGTAAGAACCATCGTCACGGGCCCTGCGTGGCTGGAGTAGGCCGAGGTCGCGCAGTTCGCTGAGCTGGCGGCGCGCGTCTGATGGGCCCGGGCCCAATCTGCGTAGCAACGCAATGTCGACACCGTAGCCAGCGCTGGCTAGGGCAAGGACGGAGATCTGTGCCTCCGAGAACTCTTGACCGCGGCTAAGTCTTCTCGCCCAGGTGCGTAGTTCTGGGGTGACAAAAGACGTCCGCGGGATTGTCACGCAGAAGTCGTCAAGGTTGGCGGTGAACAACGGCACCAGCCCGGTATCACGCCGGACCTGGCTGATCATCATACTGATGCCGGAGCCGCGGTTCTCGGCCACCGGTCGTCCGGTGAACGGATCACCTGCCTCCTGAAGCAAGGCGGATAGCCGGGCATTTCTGGATGATGAGGTTCCGCTCTCGCCGAGCGTCTCAAGACGGACGTTGCCGAATAGCCCGCCGGGGCTGGTGACAGTGAGCCGGTCCGGGAAAAGCTCGACCTGGATCTGGGTGCCGCGCGCCTGTGGGCTGTAATCACGGTGCATGAGCGCGTTGACGACGGCCTCGCGGATCACCTCTGGCTCGATCTCCCAGTAGTCATCGCGGCCTGCACCGACGACCCGGCTGCTCCTGCGGAGGCTGCGCTGCGCGGCTTGGATCGTGTCGGTCACCATGGTGGGGACCGTGCCCCCGACTGCGGCGCTGTCCAGGAAACGAATACCGCCAGGCCCAGGTTGCCCCGCGTCCTCATGCGGGTACACGGCCAGTGAGACCATCAGCTGCGGGAAGAACTGCTGAGGGTATGCGCCGACGCTGAGCAGTCCTGCCAGGGACGGGACCAGAGATCCATCGTGCGGTACGAGAACGCCGAGACGAGCAAGCGCGTCAGGCTCACTCAGCCCGGAAAACGATCTCGGCGAATTCCGGCTCGCCGTCTCAATGAGACGAGTCACTGCCCTCGGGTCGAGGTCCTTCTTCGCCGTCGCCTGAGGGACCGGCTCTTCATCCCATCGCGGCTGCCCGGAGTTCTCCCGTAGCCGGTCGATCTCATATGGGGTCAAGCGCTGATCCCCGTCGCCCACCCGCACAAACGCGCCGTTGTAGAGTCCCCTGGCGGTGACGTAGCACGGGCGCTGCACCGGCGGCAGCGCCTCGATCTCCGCTAGCACAAGGATGACGCCCTCGAATGGCACGGTGTCAATGACCGGTGCAAGCGCGGGGGTGAGCTTGGCGCGGGCGACCCCCGCCAGCTCGTCCCGCTGGGCTACAGGGTCACTCACCCCCACGGAGGCGAAGCCAGCTCTTTCGTCCAGCCCGAGGATTATGATCCCGCCCCTGGAGTTAGCGAACGCTGACATGGTCTCGGCAACGTTCTGCGGCAGACCGCCAGCCGCCCTCTTTACCTCTACGTCCTCGAACTCCACGCCGGTCTTTCGTAGCCTCGCCACGATCTCCGCCAGCTCCACAGGGGCCTCCGAAACCTGAGCATGCCAAGCTTACCAAGAAAGCTTACCATAATTCTGGTAAGACTTGGTAAGCTGAAACTCGCTCCGCCGATAGCGCCTGTCAGCGGCTCTTCACCGGAAGCTGATTCAACCTGCGTAGTTATCGCATGTACTGGGGACTCTGCCCGCAGGCTGACTTAGAGCCTGCGCTCATACGTTGCGGTTCGGCGCGGCGTGGTAGAAGTCTGCTATAGGGTCTATACTTCTTCCATGGCGTTGAGTATCAAGAGTGACGAGGCGGACCGGCTAGCCAGGGAACTGGCCGCCGAGACGGGTGAGACGCTGACCGAGGCCGTCGAGACCGCGCTCAGAGAGCGACTCCACCGTGAGCACGCCAGGCACGCGGCCAGCATGAGAACGCGGCTGGCGCGGCTGGCGTCCGACGTCAGGGCACTGCAGGTCGCCGACGGCAGAACACCGGAAGAGATCATCGGCTACGACGACGCGGGCCTGCCGCGTTGACGGAACCGATACGGCGGAGCCTTGTCGTCGATACGTCAGCAGCAGTAGCGGTCATCCTCGGCGAACCATGGAGCGAAGAACTCGCGGGCCACCTCGAGGGCGCGCTCGCCCGGCTGATGCCAGCCGCCATTCGCGTTGAGCTTGGCATCGTGATCGAGGCCCGGCTATGGCCTGCCGGGCAGGACGTTGTCGACCGGTTCCTTCGTGACGCGAAGGTCGACATCGTCCCCGTCGACGCGGATCTGGCCGCCCGTGCGATGAGCGGCTGGCGGCGATACGGTAAGGGGCGGCATCCGGCCGGGCTCAACTTCGGCGACTGCTTCACGTACGCGCTCGCCGAGCGGACCGGGCACCCCGTGCTGTGCACCGGCGACGACTTCGCCGCCACGGACATTACCGTGGTGCGACCCCGGCTGACGCCAGGCGCCAGGTGACAGCCAGCGCGGTCGTGACCGGCAGGCTCTTCCGGCAGTGAGTGCGCATAGAGGACCAGGCTCGAACCTGTGTAGTTATCGCTTGCATGATGGATTATGCCGACATGCTCAGATAAGTCGCTGGCCCGCATTTCTTTGAGCATGGAGCGACGATGGCCAGATCGCCCGCATCACCGATGCCGGGCCAGCGCGGCGCGGGGCGCAGGCCAGTCAGAGCCGATCGACCGGGCCGGTGCCGCTACCAAGATCCTCGGGCTTCTTGCGCTCGGCGATGAGGAGGCGGGCGTGATCCGCCGCAACGCCGTAGACGAACTGCGCCGCAGAGGTATGAGCTACGGGCAGATGGCTCAGCAACTTGATATTGCGCGGGGCACTGTTCAGGTACATGCGGAGTACGACCTGCGCCATGGTATCGTGCCCGGCCTGATCTTCGCATTCCGTGACGAATCCGCGGAATGGCATCCGTACAAGCCCGACGAGATCCTGCCCGGCGGCGGCTATGCGGAGGGTTACCACCTGAAGCTCCCGGCCGACAGGCCGAGCCGGTTTGCCGGGCAAGAGCTGATGTGCGCCTATGAGGACACGGTGTCCGGCCGACTGCCCGATGACTCGCCGGGCTACGTCTACCACATGAAGCACGGCACACACGTCAAGCCTCGGCGTAGCACCAAGGCAGTTCACGACGCTATCTGGGAGCCCACCGACTGGTGACCCAGCGGCACGGTCTCGGCTTACGAGATAACGAGAGAATCCCTGAAACATGAGTCGTTATGGTTGCCATGCGGTTCCGTTCCCTATGTCCTGGTCGCCCCTGCGCTCGTCGCAGTCGGTGGCGGTGTTACCAGGGCTTGGCTGCTCCTGACCGAAGTGACCGGGTAGTAAGCCGGCGCTCGGCAGCCTGGTCTCCACCACAACAGGAGCCGTCATGATGCTAATATGCGAATATGCGCACTACGCTTGACCTGCCCTCCGACCTGATGCGTGCGGCCAAGGTGAGAGCCGCGCAACGCGGCGAGTCTCTGAAGGACCTTTTCACGCGCGCGATCGCGCATGAGGTCAGCCATGCCGGGCGCGACCGCCCGGCGGGCCGGCTTACCTTCCCGCTGATCGGCCGGGACGATGGGCCGCGGGTTGAGGTCACCAACGCCGACATCGAAGCCTCGTTCGAGGCAGAGGACGTCGAGCGGTACGGCCAGTGATCCTGGTGGACGTCGGCGTCTGGCTCGCCGCGATCTGGGGCAGGCACGCCCGGCACCGCATCGCCCGGCAGTGGTTCGACGGGCAGTCCGATGACCTCATCTTGTGCCGGGTCACCCAGATGAGCGTGCTGCGCCTGGTATCCAACCCGGCCATCATGGGAGAAGACGCCGTCACGCGAAGCGAAGCCTGGCGGATCATCGATCAGCTCTGGTCAGATAACCGCGTCCTGTGGGCCGAGGAACCTGATCATCTGGAGGCCGTCTTCCGCGCCATATCCGCCCAGAACGACACCAGCCACAAACTCTGGACCGATGACTACCTTGCAGCATTTGCCCAGGCCAGCGGCGCTTCACTGGCGACGCTCGACAACAAACTGAAGGGCCGTTATCCATCCGTCCAGGTCGACCAGCTGAGCTGAAGTACCTGTGTGGTTATAGCTTGCACGGCGGACCATGGTGACGCGCTCAACTGTAGGCTCTGCCACTGAGATTCAGGCGGAACACCCGATGACCAGGTGCGTGCGGCTGGTTACCGCGGGGCGGCTGGCGCACAGGTAATCGCGTCGGCGATCCTGGGCCGTAATGCGGTTGCGGCCCAGGATCGGGAGTCGGGAAGCTAGCCGCCATGACCATGCACGCCGATCAGTTGGCCATCTCTGTCACGGTGGTGCGGGACCTAATCGACGGGCAGTTCCCGCGGTGGCGGGGACTGCCCGTCAGCCGCGTCGCTTCGCCGGGCACGGTCAACGCCATCTTCCGCATTGGTGACGGGCTCACGGCGCGGTTCCCCCTGCAGGACACCGACCCCGGCGAGGCCCGCCGCTGGCTGGAGTCCGAGGCGGCGGCGGCCCGGGGACTTGGCGGCGCTACCCGGTTCCCGGTGCCCGAGCCGGTCGCCCTCGGCGAGCCAGGGCCGGGCTACCCGCTGCCGTGGTCGGTGCAGACATGGCTGCCTGGCGTCACGGGCGACGACGATAACCCCGCCGGGTCGGTCCCCTTCGCCAGGGACCTGGCCGAGTTCATCGGCGGCGTCCGGACAATCGACACCCTCGGCCGGACGTTCAGCGGCCAAGGGCGGGGCGGTGACCTCCAGGACCACGACGAGTGGATGAGCACCTGCTTCAGGGAAAGCGAGCGGCTCCTGGACGTTCCCCGCCTGCGCCGTCTGTGGGCTGGGTTCCGGGAACTGCCTCGCAAGGCCCCGGACGTAATGAGTCATGGTGACCTGACCCCCGGCAACGTGCTGGTGGCTGACGGGCGCCTGGCAGGCGTCCTGGACGTCGGAAGCTTCGGCCCGGCGGACCCCGCTCTGGACCTGATCAGCGCCTGGAACCTGATCGAGGCCGGACCTCGCCAGGTGCTCCGCGACGCCCTTCCATGCACCGATCTGGACTGGGAGCGCGGCAAGGCGTGGGCCTTCCAGCAGGCCATGGGCCTGGTCTGGTACTACGCGGATACTAACCCCGTCATGAGCCGGCTGGGCCAGGTCACCCTGAACCGGATCTTGTCCGCTCCAGTATCCCGCGTGCGGCCTTAGGTGGCCTTGTCCGCTAGCGCCGCCCGTCCTTGACTGGCGGTGGCACCCTAGCTCGACTACGCTTACCATAACTGTAGTCGAGCTAATGGAGGTCGGGCTGGATAGCGGGTTCCTCGACAAGCCGACGGACGTCTTCGACCGTGACGCGGAATGGGCGGACCTGGCCGACTTCGCGCTTTCGCCGTTGCCGGGGTTGCGGATCGCCGTGGTCTACGGCAGGCGCAGGCAGGGGAAGTCGTACCTGCTGCGCCGTCTTGCCGATGCGGTCGGCGGGCTCTACCACCTGGCCACCGAGCAGGCCGAGCCGGTCTCGCTGCGCCGGTTCGGCGACTCGCTCGCGGCCTGGGCCGGGCTGTCGGCTGGCGCGTTCGGGTTCGGCGGCTGGGAGCAGGCGCTGCGGACGGCCGCCGAGGTGATAGCGGCGCCGTCCCGGCCACAGGCCGACCACGCGGCACCGGGGCTGCTGGTGCTCGATGAGTTCCCCTACCTGGCCCAGGAAACACCTGGGCTGCCGTCCATCGTCCAATCGCTGTACGACGGCCTGGGGCCGGGCGCCGGGGCTGGGACGATGTCGCTGCGCCTGATCCTTTGCGGGTCAGCGATCTCGGTCATGGGCGACCTGCTGTCCGGGACCAGGGCCCTACGCGGCCGGGCCGCGCTCGAGCTGCGCGTCCGGCCGTTCGGCTACCGGGACGCGCGGGAATACTGGGGGATCGAGAACCTCGCCGCGGCCCTCGCGCACAACGCCATCGTGGGCGGCACGCCCGGTTACCGAGAACTGGTGCCGGACCCGCGGGTTCCCGGTGACCCCGACCAGATTGGCGGCTGGCTGGCACGGAACGTGCTGCGACCGTCCATGCCGCTGTTCGACGAGGCCCGCCGGGTCGTGCACGAGGACACACGCATCCGGGACACCGCCGCCTACAGTTCGGTGCTCGCGGCCGTGGCCGCGGGAGAGTCGTCGCCGACGAAGATCGGTGGCCTGCTCGGCCGTCCGGCCACCTCGCTCGCGCACCAGTTGGCCACGCTGGCCGCTGCCGGGTTCATCGACCGCCGGCACGACCTGCTGCTTGACCGGCGGCCCGTGGTCACGGTGGCCGACCCGATGGTGCGGTTTCACCAGCTTGTCATCGAGCCGTACCTAGCCGATCTTGAGGCCGGGCGGGCGCGTCAGGTCTGGGCCGAGGCGGCGCACACCGTCGAGTCCAAGATCCTCGGGCCGCACTTCGAAGCGCTCGCCGCCGAGTGGGTCGCCCACCACGCATCAGGAGAGGCAGGCCTCACCGTCGGCCCGGTCGGGCAGACCGTCATCGCCTGCCGCGAGCACCAGACGGGTCACGAGATCGACGTCCTGGCGCTTGCGCGCGGCAGCCGCCCGCGGACCCCGGGCGCGCCGGTCGCGTTCATCGGCGAGGCCAAGCACCGCGACCGCCGACCAGGCCTGGCTGAGCTGCGCAGGCTTAAGCACCTCCGCGAGCTGCTGACCGCGGCCGGGCACGACGCCACCGACGCTGCGGTTGGCCTTTTCAGCACGTCAGGCTTCACCGATGAACTAGCAGCCGAAGCCGCCGCCAGCCGGGGCAAGATCATCCTCGTCGGCCTGGACATGCTCTACGGCCAGCCGCCCTAAGCAGGGCCGCCCTACCTGTATGGTTATCGCTTGCACGGCGGTGATTGTCGTCATCATCAGCATCAGTGAAGCTATTTGGCAACTGATGACCCGCTGCACCAATGTACTCCGCGCGCGGCACCCCAGCCAGACCTCACTTGCCACGTCGCTTACGCCCGCCAGCCTGCGCGGTCCTCAATGGCGCCCCATAGCGCGCGACCATGCCCGATCCCGCATGCTCCAATTGTCCCAGCCCGCGGCCACCGGTCACCGAGAACTCAGGCGTCCCGATCGCCGGATCGGGAGGCATCAAGCAGCTCGAGATAGCCTTCGACCGCATCCCACAGTTCGTTCTCCGGGTAGCGGCCGTAGCCACGGTGCTCGCGCCGCCAGCCGTGATCCCAGTACCTGTCGCGGACCTCGCGCAGATGAGCCAGCGCCGCGCCCAGGTCTCCCCGGAGCTGCAGCCGCTCATCGGCCGACTCCGGGATCAGCCGCTTCAGCGACCCGAAGTCTCTCGCTTCTAGCGCCGTGAGCGCCCGCTCGTCGGGACCGTCATCGACAGACCAGATGCGCACCGGGCCGCGGATGTAGTGATTCCAGATCGGGTCCAGGTACGACCGCCAGAAGTACATGAAGCCACCCTTGCTGAGCCGCAACTCGTTCGCCAGCCAGTCGGTGCCTTCGGGGCTGGACTCCCACGGGACTTCGTGCGGGGACAGGTTGATCGCGATCGCGACCTGAACGGCATCCAGCGGGTCGGCTCCGTCCACCACCTCGCCGAAGGCATACACGGCCTTCAGGAACGGCTCCGTGTCGAACCAGAAGGTCTTCACGCGCTCACACGTCTCGGCGAGGATCCGTAGCTTCTCGACGGCGCGCTTGTACCTCATGACTGCAAATCATGCATCAGCTTGCTCGCGCCCAGGTCCGCTAGCTAGGGGTAGTCGTTTGTAGTACAATCATCAGGTGGGCGGCGGTGAGCGGTTCGATCTAGACCTGCTGGATGAGGAAGACCCGTTTGAGATCGACACCCAGGCCGCGCACCTGTTCAAGCATCCGCACATCGGAATCGATGACATTGATGACGTGTGGGCCAGCGACCCGCTGTTCTATCCGGCCAAGCCTCCAGCGCACTGGCTCATGTGCGCCGAGGTCCGGGGGCCGGGTGCTCGTGGTCCCGATGGCTCCCGCGCGCAGCGGCGACCCGCACAGATGCCGTCCGATCGGCTGTTATGAGGCGGCGGACAGGCTTGCCACCCAGTACCGGAGAGACCGATGACGAACACGCCCATGACACCTGACCAGGAATTCGATTTCTACGCACAGCCGGAAAACCAGGAGCCGCAGGGACCGGCCCGCCGACGCCATGCCTCCCGGCTGGGCACACCCGTGCCCGTGCGGTTCCCCCCGGAACTGCTGGAGCAGGCCCGCCGCGCGGCCGATGCCGACGACCGGTCGCTATCGGCGTGGATCCGCCGGGCAGTCGAGCACGAACTGCGCCGGACTGCCTGACCCGGCACGCCCACACGCAGCGTTCAGCCAGGTCAACGCCCGGAACTGCGGTCGACGGATGAAACGAGACCCGTACCAGAGGGGACACTTGACGTGTGTCGTTATCGTTTGCACTGCGGACTATGCCGACATCCTCAAATTATTCGCTGGCCCGCATTTCACTGAGCTTGGAGCGACGATGGCCGGATCGCCCGCATCACCGATGCCGGGCCAGCGCGGCGCGGGGCGCAGGCCACGTAAACCGTGTTACTGTGAAACTGTGAAGAACATTACGGTCTCCGTGCCCGATGACGTGTACCGCAACGCCCGGGTCGCCGCAGCGCAGCGCGATACCTCGCTGAGCGCACTGGTCGTCGCGTATCTCGAACGGCTGTCCGGGCGGATGGACGAGCTCGCGAGGCTGGAGGCGCTGCAGCAGGAGGTGCAGGCCGAGATCGGCCAGTTCCGCGCGGCCGACCGGCTTGGCCGCGACGAGGTCCACGACCGTGCGGTTCATTGACACCAACGTCCTGCTCTACGCGATCTCACATGACCCCGCGGAGCAGGACAAGGCCAAGCGCGCCAACGACATCCTGGCCGACCGTGACCTGGCACTGTCGGTCCAGGTGCTGCAGGAGTTCTACGTGCAGGCAACCCGCGCCAGCCGACCGGACCCCATCACCCACCAGCAGGCCGTCCGGCTCATCGAGTCATTCCGCCGCTTCCCCGTCCAGGACGTTACCAGCGCGATCCTGATGGCGGCCCTGGCCACGCGTCAGCGGTTCCAACTCTCGTACTGGGACTCCGCGATCATAGAGGCATCCCGCGCGATGGGCTGCGCAGAAGTCCTGTCCGAAGACCTGGCCGACGGCCAGGACTACGCCGGAATCCGGGTCACCGATCCGTTCCGCTAGTCCGCCGCACCTGTGTCATTAACGCTTGCACGCTGGATCATGTCGGCATTATGAGCTATGCGGTCTGGCTGGCGGACCTCTCTGGGGTACGGGAGACTGACCTGGGTCCTCGTGTGGTCATAATAGTGACCGGTCTGTATACTGGTCTTTATGGAGACCATACCAATCACTGAGGCGAAGGCGCGGATCGCTGAACTCGCCGAGCGGGTGGCGCGTGAGCACGACCATTTCACTATTACCCGTAACGGTCGCGCGGACGTCATGCTGATCTCAGTGGCCGAGTACGAGTCACTGCAGGAGACGCTTGACATCCTCAGCGACGAGGAGACTCTCGCGGACCTGCGCCAGTCCCGGGAGGACTTCGCGGACGGAGACACCTACAGCCCTGAGCAGGTCCGCGCCGAACTGGAGCAGCGCCGGCGTTCAGGCCCGCAGTGACCGGCGACCCGCGGGAAGACGAGTCGTACAGCGTGATCATGTCGGGGCAGGCCCGCCGCAACATCCGCGAGAACCTTCCGCTTGAGGTGGCCTTCGCCGCGATGGAGACGACCGAGAGATCGATCGCCGTGAACCCGCACCGGGCAGGTAGACCGCTGGACGACCCGTTCGACGGATACCACTCCGCACGCCGGGGGACGTACCGCATCATCTACCGCATCGATGAAGCCAAGCACCAGGTACAGATCCACTCGATCCGCCACCGCCGCGATGCTTACCGGGCCTGATCCCGGCAAGACGCCCACAGCATCACCTCCCAACCCGCCTGCTGAGGCTCAGGTCTGAGCCGCCCAAGGAGGTCGATGGCCTGCGTGTTGCGCAGCTCAGCGACCTGCTGGCGATGAAGCTCAAGGTCGTCGGCGACCGCGGCGAGCTGCGTGACTACTTCGACCTGATGGTTATCGAGCAGCGAACCGGGCGTACGGCCGACGAGGGCCTGGCGCTGTTCGTCGAGCGTTTCCAGCCCGAGTACCCCCAGCAGGCGGTCAACCACGTCCTGCTCGGCCTCGGTCACTTTTGACGACGTCGATCCCGACGACGCACTGGATGACATCGGCATAAGGAATCGTTATAATGAGGAGGTGCGCTGGGAGATCTTGCTCCTGGAGCCGGTCAACGACTGGTTTCTCGCTTTGTGCAAAAACAACCCGCTCACGGCGGACAAAGTTGAGGAGGCACTCGACGAGCTGGCGACCTGTGGCCCACAGCTTGGCAGGCCGCTGGTCGACCGAATCCATGGCAGCAAGATCCATAATCTCAAGGAGCTCCGGCCCCGGGTGCCTGGCAACGCCGAGGTGCGGCTGCTTTTCGTGTTCGACCCGGAGCGGGAGGCGATAGTGCTGGTCGCCGGCAACAAGGCGGGGCGCTGGAGCGCGTGGTATGCGGAGGCGATCCCGCTTGCTGAGGAACGGTACGCCGCCTACCGGCGGGAAGTTGGCGGGGAGGAAGAATGAAGGCGGTCCGCTGGGAGGACACCAAGCGCCAGGTGCGCGAGCTGAACCCGGACTGGGACACCCCGGAACGGACGGCAGCGCGCGAGCGGAGCCGCGCCGCGCTGCGCGCCGAGCAGCGCGGCTACCAGCTCGCGCAGTTGCGCAAGAACACCGGGGTCACCCAGGCCCAGGTCGCGGCCATGATGGGCGTCTCGCAGGCCCGCGTCTCGCAGATCGAGCACGGCAAGGTGACCGAGGTGGACGCTATCCGTGGGTACGTCGAGGCCCTCGGCGGGACAGTCGATGTCGTGGCACGCGTGGGCGACTGGACGGTCAAGGTCGCGTAGAGACGAAGACCACAGACGCAGCGCCACCATATTGAGAGCCATCCCTACCTGGTGGTCGGGACACTACGGTTAGTGCGTGGACGAAGGCCCGGAACCGGGCGCGCGGACCTCATCGTGAGGGACGAGAGCGGACCTGTGGCGCTACTGGAGATCAAGGTAGGCGCGACCCAGCATGGTGACCAGTTCGCACGATATGACTCCTGGGCAAAAGCCCAGACGCCTCCAGCCAGGTGCTATCTGATCGGCCTTGACGGAGGACCGCTCGACGCTCCTGGCGACTGGACGGTCGCGTTTACTCTCCCGGTCCTACTGCGCCGCTGGCTTCCGCCGCGCCGTATGACTTGAGGCAGATCCGGATGGCCGGGCGGGAGCCTGCTAGATGTCCATCATGGCGTGTACCCGCCCGGATGAGATGGCGGCTAGCAGCCGCTGGTGATCCTGCTCGTTCTGGTCGGCGTAGGCGAGGGCGAAATCGGCGATGGCATGATCGAAGCGCTCGCCACCGCCGAGGTAGCCCGAGATGAAGGATGCTCGTCCAGTCCTGGCGTGCGCCCGGGCCAGCGCCCACCCGCACAGCCGGGCGTAGTAGGCAAGCTGCTCGGCGTCCATCGCGCTGACGTCCATGCTCCCCTTCATGTCACGCAGTTGCCGAACGTAGTAGTCCCTGGCGACGACTCCGTCCGCCGGGATGCCGCGGGTCCAGCCGAGGAACGGGTCGGACGCCGCTTGGGTCAGCCGCTGGCCCTTGACCACCCGCTCGCCCTGGTGTCTGTAGCTGCTCGGGCCCGCGAACGGCGCGAGCACCGACTCCTGTGCCTCCTTGAGCTGGAGGAAGAGCGGCTCGTCATCGCGGTCGCCCATGAGCAGCAGGACGAACGCCTCGGTGCCGACCGACCCGACGCCCACCACCTTGCGCGCGAAGTCGCCGAAGTAGTAGCGGCTCAACACCTCGCGCGCGTCGGCCTGCAGGGTCTTCTGGTACCCGCCGACCGCGCTGCGCAGCTCGTTGAAGATGCCAGGGTCAAGCTCCACCGGATAGCGAACGATCACCGGGAAGTCCGGCTTGATCCGGTACTCCCCGTCGACTTGATCGCAGAGCTTAAGCAGCGCCCTGCGGCCGGTCCGCTGGTATGCCTTATCGATGTCCCGGCGGCGGCGGCGCACGGCCCGCTTCGGTTGCAGCGTGTCGAACACGCTGGCCACGTACTCTACGTCGATCCTCGAATACCAGACCTCGAGGAAACGCATCCCAGCGAACTTCGCCATCTCCGTGCGGTAACTGTGCACGCAACGCCGGGCCGCCTCCCGGCCAGCCCGGTCCTTGCAGCCGTTATCCCTGGCCGCGACGGTGAAACTGGCGGCCAGCCGCTTGACGTCCCACTCGAACGGGCCGGGAAGCGTCTCGTCGAAGTCGTTGACGTCGAAGACCAGGCGCCGGTCAGGCGCGGCGAACATGCCGAAGTTCAGCAAGTGCGCGTCACCGCAGCACTGCACGTGAATGTCGGTCGTCGGGGTGTGCGCGAGGTCCCAGGTCATCGGCGCCGCGGCGCCGCGGAAATAAGCGAACGGCGAAGCGGCCATCCGGCCGTAGCGGATCGGCACCAGGTCGGGCACCCGCTTCCCGGCCTGCTGCTCGAGAATGGTGATCGGGTCGGGCCGGTCCGACGGTGACACCCAGGCCGCGTGACTCAGCCGGGGCACCTTGGCTCGCCTGGTTCGGCCCTCGGCGTGCCACTCCTGCGGCGTGAGGACTTCATGTGGCGGAGCGAGCACACCGGGTGACAGACGGGTCATGAGGTACCGATCCCCGATTCCGTCGGCGCCACTCCCATGGCTTTACTCTCATCCAGGGCTTATCAGGCATCTGACGCTTCGGATCACCAGCAGGGCGCCAAGGCCACGGTCTATCCCGAGCTGGATGAGCGGCTGATCGAGTTCATCGCCAGCCAGCCGGTCTTCTTCGTTGCCACGGCGCCATGCCTGACCGCTTCGGACCAGGGCGGGCACGTCAGCAGATGCAGCGGATCGACGAGCCATCATCGTGGTCAAGGCGGACCGGATTGCCGACTCGTGCGGCTATGCCGTGCCGGAGATGGAACTGACTCAGGAGCGCGACCTGCTGACCCGCTGGGCCGAGCGCAAGTCCTCGGACGAGCTCTCGGCCGATCGCGACGAGCGGAACGCCGTCAGCATCGACGGCCTTCCCGCACTCCGCTTAGCCTGCTATCTCTTACAGTTGGCGCATGCGATTCGCGCTGCTCAACTCCGGGCTCGGGCTGATGGCCGCGGCCAGTGAGCTGCACCGGCTCCGCCCGGACGCTGACCTCGTGGTCGCTATGGACCCGGACGGGATGCCCTGGGGCCCGCGCACACCGCAAGACATCGCCGAGCGCTCGCTCGCCATCGCACGCACGGCGGCCGAGTACGCGCCCGACGTGCTGGTGATGGCCTGCAACACCGGAACCGTGCATGCGCTGGACGCGCTGCGGGCCGAGTTCGAGCCGCGTATCCCGGTCGTCGGCACGGTGCCGGCGATCAAGCCCGCCGCTGCTGCCTTCAGTTCGGTCGCCATCTGGGCGACCGTCGGCACCACGGCCAGCGAATATCAGCGCAAGCTGATTGCCGAGTTCGGCGGTTCGGCGACGGTCACTCCGGTCGCCTGCCCTAACCTCGCGGCCGCCATCGACGCCGGTGACGAGGAGGCTGTCGCAGTGGCGGTCGCCGACGCGGCCCTCCGGACGCCGACCGGCTGCGGTGCCGTGGTGCTTGGCTGCACCGAGTACGAGCTGGCGGCGGACCGGATCGAGCCAGCCGTGCCTGGCGCCGTGCTGTTCGGCTCGGCTGCCGCGGTGGCCGCGCAGGCGCTGCGCCGGGCGCAGGGCGCAGGCCCATCCGAGCCGACCGACGGTGCCCGGGCGGGCAGCCTGCGGGTGCTGCTCAGCGGCCGTCCTGGCGAACTGCCGCCCGCGGCACTGCACTACCCGCAGGGCCGGGCCCTGGCCCAGCTCGCGGCCGGTCACGATCCAGCCGCCGGACTCCCGGTCTAGTCCGCTCGCCGGACTCCGGCGTAGCTAACCCTGGCGCCTGGCGTAGGCCGCGGCGACCTGCTTCGGAGTCATCGTCAGCCGGGCGGCCGATGGCGGCAGGCCGGCATGCAGGGCTTCGGCGATCAGCAGGGCCATCGAGTAACCGGGGTCAGCCTGCAAGGCCCGCTCGATCGCGATGCTGGCCAGCGCCCCGTCACCGGCCTGCCAGGCGGTGAAGGCGAGCAGCGCGGCCGGCGCTGGCACGTACTCGGCGGGCAACTGCCTGACCAGATCGGTCCACAGCCGCTGGTGCGCTTCCCGGAATCCCGGGTCCATCCTGGCCCAGGCGTCGTCCCTGACCCGAAGATCGGTCAGCGCCAGCCCGAGCCAGGCGATCTCATCGAAACCAGCCAGCTTGCCGCCGCGCCGGTACTTGCCGATGGCGCTCCGGACCGCCCGCCGGCCGGCATCGGCGACCGCTCGCAGCACGTCGCCGTCTCCCGGCGTCCCGAGAGCATCGTCGATCAGCTGGCCGGCCCGACGCAGTGCCCGCTCGATGGCCTGGCTGATCCGGTCAGCGGACTCGACGGCCGGCGCGAGGGTCGCCGCCAGCGCGGCACGGTCGGTCAGCGCGGTCAGACCGGCGGCGGTTAGCGCCGACGCGGCCGGGTGATCAGCCGGGTCGAACGGCACCCCGGCCGGCGGGCAGCAGCTCGGGTCTTTGCACAGGTAGGACCAGTAGCGGCCATCCTGCACCCGAAGCATGTCCCGGACGGCGATCCGGGCCGAGCGCAGGGCCGGAGCCACCACGTCAGCTACCGGAGTGACCGCCGGGCCTGAACCGTATCCGATCACGACAGCCATGGTCAGGTGCTGGCGGCTGAGCACGACGGCCGCGTGCGCCGCGATGTCGGCTGCCAGCTTGTCGTCCGGCGGGTCGGGAAGGTCGTAGCGGAAGGCAAGCCTGATCCGTGCGTGCGGCCCGCCGACACCCAGCACAACCAGGCTGTTCGTCGGATGGAAGCCGAGCAGGTGCGGAACGACGGCCAGGATGCCGTCAGCAGAGCCGACCCGGACCCGGCAGCGCGGAGCTCCCTGAGGAGTGGAGTGAGAGTCTGTCATGCGGCCAGGCTCGCCGGGAGGTACGACAGGATTTCGCTTGAATCCTCCCCGCGGGTTCGCGGCCTGTTGACAACAGCTGAAAACAGCTGAAAACAGCTGACCACAAGAGCGGTTTTCCACAGTCGCCTGGAAGCCTATTTACATCGTTAGCAAACCTGGCCCGCGGTTCGCGACAGGTAGCTCGCCCGCGACAGCTAGCTCGCCCGCGACAGCTACTCGGCACGTCAGCTACAAAGCAACGCCGAGCAGCGCATCGACCGCGTCCCTGACCAGCGCGATCGATCCGGCGGGGTCACCGTCGGCGGCTCCGCCAGGACCGCCGGAGCCGCTGGTCCCGGCTGCTGAACCGGGAGTGCCAGCCACGATCACGGCATCCGCCCACGCGTCCACGACGGCAACGGCGCCCGGGGCGTCCAGGTCGGCCGCTAGCCGCTCACGGATCGCGGCGAGCACCGGCGCGCCGGGCGGGACCACTTCGCCCAGCCCGGCCGCTCTGCCCGACCCGAGAGCCACCGCCATGCGCCATCGATCCAGCCGGGCCGTGGCCGCGGTGAGCCCGTCGTCGGTCCAGTCCCACTCTTGCCGGTAGTGGTGCGTCAGGATCGCCAGCCGGATCGCCATCGGGTCGGTGCCAGCCACTCGCAACCGGGATACGAACACCAGGTTGCCCAGTGACTTGGACATCTTCTCCCCGTCCAGTCTGACCATCCCGGCATGGGCGTACCTGCGGGCGAAGACGTCTGCCCCCTGATCGGCCAGCGCCACCCTGGCGTGCGAAGCGCTCATCTCGTGGTGCGGGAAGATCAGGTCGGTGCCGCCGGCCTGGACGTCAAACGTTGCGCCCAGGTAATGCGTCGCAATCGCCGCGCACTCCACATGCCAGCCAGGTCGTCCCGGGCCGAACCGCGATGCCCAGGCCGGCTCGCCAGGCCGCTCGGCGCGCCAGACCAACGGGTCAAGCGGATCCTTCTTTCCCACCCGGCCTGGATCGCCACCGCGCTCCGCCGACAGCGCCGCCATCGCGTC